>ODAI010914604.1_pt1 | contig 14398 bp, 13 predicted proteins | sample 1539321 | NCBI WGS metagenome assembly ODAI01 (sample SAMN02144231, study PRJEB22623) | gut metagenome | biome: sheep rumen | host: Ovis aries | place: New Zealand
CAATTTGTGTTTCTTTATTTTCAATTCCGCCACCCAAATAGAAGTAATCATTTCCATCTGTTACAATTCCTATTTTGTTATCTTCTTTTCTTATTATAATTGAATACGCACCAGGTCTTTTTCTATACTCAATATTATTATCTTTATCTCCTACATACTTCATTTTATACACTTTCCTTTTTTCTTAAATAAATTAAATAATAAGCTATTCCTATTTGAAATATCATAAATACCGCTGATAATCCTAACATATATTTAAGTCCTATTTCGTACATTATTCCGCATAGATATACTCCTATTGCTCCTCCTAGGCAATTAACCACATATCTAATATTTGTATATCTAAGTTGATATTCAGCACTTATTCTATTAATATAACATCCGTCTGTAACATTCTCATATGCAGTCGAAATTAATAGTGACCATGTAATTGCAATCAAAGCAATAATTGTATTATTTGCAAAAAATGCTATTGCATATGCTAAAAATCTTATTCCAAATTTAATAGTAATCGTTATATAATCATTTTTAGGTGTTAAATATTTCAGCGCCAAAATTCCTATTCCATCAGCTATTAGCCCAACTATTAAGAAATAGTTTGTTGCATCTCTATCTGTAAAATTTAAATAGTTAGTAAAAGTTATCATTTTTAAACCTAATGCAGTAGAAAATGCAATTGCGCCAATGAGTGAATAAACAATATACATGGCTTGTATTTTATTTTTTAAAATATATTTTAATATTTGTACATCTTCTTTTTGCTTATTTTCACTTAATTTAATAGATGGAATATTGAGTATCACAATTATAGCAATTCCTAAGAATATAATAGAAATAAATAGGCATAAATTATAGTTTATTAAAACTCCTAAAACTTTTTTTCCAATTAGCAATCCACCAATCAAAATACCAACATCTTTGAATAAATATTCTGTTAATTTTCTTTTACTATATACTTTATCGTTCTTTACTATTGTAGTTATTAATGGATATATGCTAGTTGTTACAAGATATCCTGTTAATACATCAATTATAATTGAAATATTTATTAAAAGAATATTTGTACTATTATTTAAACTTAGTAAAAGAAACAAGTTTAAAAATTTCATAATTAAAGAGCATATTACAAAGGTTTTAAGTTTTTCTAATTTTATATACTTACCTACAAAAATTATTCCTACAACACTTACAAATGTTCCAATGCTAATTATAGTACTAATATCTACAGGTGAAAATTTATTACTTTCTAGCCAAAGCTGCCTAAAATTCTCCCATAATCCTATGGAGATGCTAAAAAATGCTAACATAATTAATATTTGATTTTCGTTTTTTATCTTATTCATCTGTTATTTTAATTCCTTTATATATTTATATATTTCTTTCCAATTTCTTACATTTACTACATTGTCTAGTTCTTTTTCTTCATTAGAAATTCTTATGGTTTTTATTCCTTCCTTTGCAATCTGCATGCAATTAAATAATTGGTCATCAATAAATAAATCAATATTTTCAGCTTTGCATACAGGAGCTTTTTCTCTTGCATTTACTATGAGTTTATCATATTCTATATTGTTTTCATCTAGCCATTTCTTGCTTAATTCATATGGGTCGTCATGAAATTCACTATCTCTTGCTGTTACTATATAAATCTTATATCCGTCTCTTCTCAATCTTTTTATTGTTTCAACAGCTCCGCTTCTAGGTTTTGCATTATTTGTAATTTCTTCTTGTATATCTTTTAGAAAATACTTTAGCTCTTCATATGTAAATTTAAATTTTTTAATAAATATATCTCCATTGTTTTTTCCATCTTCTATAGTATCATCTAAATCTTTTATTTCTTTTCCGAGTTCTTTTGCATATTTAAATGCTGCTTCGTTTAGTTTGTCTTGTACTTCAGTTAACGTGTTATCTATATCTATTCCGATTATCATTTTTCTAACTCCCTATTTTAGTTCATACTGTTTGATTAATTCCATATCATGATTATATATCCATAAATACTTTATTTCAGCTGTAAATGGCTCAAATTTGCTTTCTGCTAAGCCATATAAGTTTTCATCTATTTTATCTACCGTGCATAAAGTGATATGTGGTATGTAAGCTCTTAGCTTTCTATTTTCTATTCTGTAATTATTTAATTCATTATCAAAGGCTTGCTTTAGTTCAAGTAGTTTTTCTTTGTTCCATGGCTCTATATATAAAGTCTCTTTATTAAAATTATTTAAGTTCTTACATTCTATCATAAATTTTCTAATATTAAAAGCAGCATTATCTACCTTATTTATGAATTCATATTGATTCTTGCAATTATATAAATCGATCGTTATATGTGGTCTCCATTTTCTTTCTTTATCTACAATATTATTCTGTTTTAAATGATCTTTTATATCTTGGATGTACTTCTCTGTTTTCTTATCAAAACCATATTGCAAAACATAATCATACATATTTGGTCTCCTATTTTTTATTTATGGATAGTCTAAATACAATTTTACATCTTTTAGTGTTTCATTATTATTATCATTCATTATTTACATATTTCTAGTTCCATGCCGTCATATGCAATATCTATGTTTCCAAACTGTTTAACATAGTTTATCATATCTTTATGACTCATATCATGTTTTAAATGTGTTAATATCATTTTTTTAGGTTTTAGCAATTTATATATTTCGATACTTCCATTAATTCCAACATGTCCATGTCCTATGTTATTAAGTCCATTTCCGTCTGAAATAATCAAATCACAATTTTCTAGTTTCTCAATCTCAAGAATCTTATTATAATCACTCATATATGCAAATTTGAATGATTCACTACTAAATATATATCCATAGCATGGAACTGTGACTCCCCAATCTTTTTTATGCTCTAATTTGACTGTATCAATTGTTACGCCATCTATTATTAAAGGACTAAACTCTTCTATTGTTATTGTTTTATTTCTTGTCTTTAGCCAGTCTTTGGACGAACCTTGTGCTTGGTTAAATTCTTCTAATACATCTTTTGGTGTCATAAATATAACATTTTCTGCAGTAGCTAAATTCTCTACTCCGCCCATATGGTCTCTATGTGAATGTGTTAGAAAAACATAATCTATCTTTTTTATATTATTTGTAATAAGCTGAGTTCTAAAATCTTGTCCAAAATCAATAATTATATTTTTTTCATTTATTTGTACCAATAAAGAACTCCTATATCTTTTATCTTTTTTATCAGTACTTTTACACACATCACAATTGCAGTTCCATATTGGTACTCCCATAACTGAGCCTGTTCCTAAAAATTTTATGCTTACCTTCATTTTTTCTTCTCCTATATTATTTTTTATAGAGTATTCTATAGTATTTTTTTCTATTATTTTTCTTTGATTATATAATAAATGTCAAAAATTTGCTATAGTATAGTCTGATATTGTTAAAAAAAATAATGGAGTTCCCAAATTTGAGAACTCCACTTGTTTTGATTTCCAATTAAGCGGCAGGCATAACAACCCAACCCACGCAGTAACTGAGATCCTCGTACTTATAGCTTTTCACCCTAAGATCGGCAAGCGGGCAGTTTTTCGCACTGGTATCGAAACCACCGCCAGCCACCCAAAAGCCACGTGCTTCTTCATCATATGCCAAAATCTTATAGGTATTGGCAAGGTCAAAGAAACCAAAGGCTTCTCTACTGCCGGTTTTCTCAAGCCCCCGCCTGGCATAATTCAAGTCGTTGTAATGTCCAAGTACCTTGGAATCAACGCAAGTAATGTGCCATGCTGACTCAACACTACCATAAGGATATGGTCTGCTTTCTACAATCTTTTTGATGTACCATCCCAAGAATGCTACGCGTTCCGATTTAGACCCCAGATGGCTCTGCCGCTCAGGGCAAAACTCCTTTGCAGCCTTTTCCCACCATTCGTATGATCTATTAATGGCAGGGTATTCTCCAGGCACATAGCAGATTCCTGTTCTTTCTTTATTGAAAGAAGGGTCATACTTGGGTGCCCAGAAATCCTTGACACCTTTTTTGATTAATTCTGTCAACTCTTTCATGAGATTTTCTTCCTTTTTTGTCTTGGGCTTGTACTTCATAAACTCATCATCAAGGCTGAGTTCAGAAGCCCCCACAAAGACGAAGGCATCTGTGAGGTCCGTATTGGCAGTTTTTTCCTGAGCCACAGTTGCTTCTGTAGGCTCATCTTGTGCCGCTGTTTCAATTGTCAGCTTGCAAATTCCGTTCTCAAGAACAGCATTTACATTTGTAATCCGACCACTGGAAATCTTGATTTCAAATTCTGTTGTTGCTTTGTCCATAGATGTATCCTCCTAAAAATATAAATTCTTTACAGATTGAAATCATATCCAAAATTAGATACTTTTCCATTTTACCAAATTTCTCATGAAAAGTCAAATTTATGTAAATCGACGATTAAATTCTTATGTTAAACTGATTGTTCTGTTATTGTTGAAAATAATGTAATTTTTTGATATACTTTGACTATGATATTGTATAAAAAATAATAATTGCCTATTTCAAGAAAGGAATGTTTGAATATTATGAATAATATTGAAATATGGAATAAAGATAATAATAAAATACCTATAATAGTTTCTATTCCACATAGTGGAGCTTATATACCAAAATCAATGAAAGAAGATTTAGTAGATAATATTATATTAGCAAATATGGATTGGTATTTACCTAAATTGTATTGTTTTTTAAATGATTTACAAATAACAACTCTTGTGAACAATGTTAGTAGATATGTAATAGATCCTAATAGAGCAATTATTGAGTGCAATAATGATTCTTATATAGAAAACTATATTTATCATAAAACTACTTTTAATTATGAAATGTATAAAAAATTGCCAAATAATAATGAAATCAATTATAGAATTAAAGAATATTACACTCCATATCATAAAACTATCAAAAGTCTTATAGACTATAAATTAACTAAGTTTGATAAGGTATATTTGTTAGATTTACATAGCTTTGGAAAAGATATTGATGCAGATATAGTTTTAGGTAACGGAAATGGGCAAACTTCATGTTATCAATATGAAACTTTAATAAAAAATTTATTAGAAAAACAGGATTTTAAGGTAAGTTTAAATGTACCATATAGTGGAGGATATATTACTAGAAAATACGCAAGCGAAAATGTCGAAACTATTCAAATAGAATTAAGTTATAAAAAATATATTGAAAATAGAATTTTTGAGAATGAAGAATATCCTAAAATAAATATATCATTATTTAATGAAACACAAAAAAAAGCTAAAATGTTTTTTGAGGAACTAATAAACCAAATTTAGTTGAAGTAGGATAATGGTTTCTTTGAAATGCGTATTTTTTTACTAACAAAAACAACCACCACACCCCAATATGGATATGGTAGTTTGTTCAAGTATTTTGTTTTGCTCTATAGTTACAATCTTTTTAACTTTTTATAATTTTGTGGGAATCCCATTTTAGCTAATATCTTTTCTATTCTTATAGAGCTAATACTCTTCTCTAAATTTTGTATATTTTCTATAATTGTTTTATAAAAAACTTCAAAATCTTTCTTACTCAGCAACATTTTTAGTATTATAACAATAGAAAATAAATCTCTGGTTGCAAATTGATAATTGCCATTTTTCATTGGTATTTTCATTTTTTTATGATATACAGTAGAAGCCATCCTACTTTTCATCTTTATATCATACAATTTTTCATCATGAGCACATATATTTCTAATAAGCGTTAAATTATGTAATAAGATACGAAATTCATTAATTCCTAAATTATACTTCCTGCTAATCATATTTTTATCCTTATCTTTCATAAAGCTATAAAATTTTGAAATTTTCCCAAATGATAATATTCTTACTAAAACCCATAATGGTATATGATTATAATTATCTAAATAGTGTACAATCATTTTATTTGAGCTTTTATATTGATATTGTATTTCCAAATTAATATCATTAATAAATTTTTGAATTTGTGGGGTATTCAAATTTGAATTATTAAAATTTTCTAGAACTAAATAATTTTTATGGCCATAGTTTTTTGAGAATTCATAAGCAATATAAGTGTTAATTTCGTTTTCAATATGCAAGAGATATTTTAAAAAATTTATTTTAATATTCTTGTCAAAATTGTACAAAGAATAAATTTCTTCTATATTAACATTATCAATAAATCGTTCTTTTTTATTTGATTTGTCTAAAAACAAATCTTTATATCCATTTATTAAATAATAGTAATTATTTTTTTCTAATATACTATATGCTTTATAATAGTCATCTAATCGCATATTTCTCGCTTTTAGAATTTCTATTTGCTCATCTATAGTTTTAAATTCTTTCTCCAATATTTTCCTCCTTTCTATTAAAAAAATGACCTCGGGCCCGTAGGTTATCCGAGGTTCGATCTACTATAGATAGTATAACATCTCAATCAACATTTTGTCAAGGAAATTTTTAAATTTTCTATCTATATAGTACTATTATATGCATTTACTTATTACTTTAGTCAAAAAATACATGCAACAAAAACAACCACCATATCCAAATATGGATATGGTGGTTTGTTCGAGTATTTAGTTTTGCTTCGTACAGCTTAAATTATTCTTCCTTAATCAAACTACTGTCAAGAAGAATGTAATTTGCTCTATGTACATAGAGAGCTTTTCCATCAATCGTCAGCTTTGTGGTTTTAGGCAAATTGCTGGGGATTTCCCAATATACTTCTGAGCCACCGTACACTGCAATCGGAGTTCCGAGCTGTGAGCATATGACAATTACTTTCGGTGTTCCAAGGACATTTTTAATCTTGTTCAAATTCCGATCAACCAAATTGATTGAACCGCCGTCTGTAATAATGTTTTGCGCAAGGCTGAAATCTTCAAGTTTTTTGATACCATCTTCGACAAAAATAGCTGTGTTTCCTGTTTGAACTACTTGATGTCCATCAACAGTAATTGTAACAACGCTTGTCATATCATACCCTGTCTCTGTTTCTCCATCTGAGTTAATAGATTTTGTTTTGACATAGTTGGCTTCCAATCCCACTTTCTTACCATCAATGTTGAGAATATTCTCACCATTGTTGTCATAGAATTGGATATCGAAATGATTTCCGACAAGCTCACCCTTGATGCTCTTCATCTGGCCGGTGAACCATGCACACCCTGTAGTACTCATGCAAATGGCCACAATGGCAATGATGATGACTACATTCCGTCCAAGCTTAGTAAAGTTTTTCATGTCTATTCCTCCTAATGTTAATAAATTGATACTCGAACTATTACAAATTGCTTGTACTTAAATTATATCATGTTTCTGCCGAAAAGTAAAATAATGAATGTTGTAAATAGTATCAATTTGCAAATTATGTAGATTAATGATACAATTATATTAATTTAGGCAAGTCCTAAGCTACTTTCCATTTTCACTTATTAGTGATATGGAAAACCTTTAGCTTTAAGCTTATGCAAAAAAATCAATCTACAATAAAGTTTAAGGAGGAAAATCATGATTAGTATCAATGGCACGGTTTTTTCAGGAAGCAATGTAACCATCGTCAATGGAATGATTATAAACGGTGGCGGGACCGGCAAATTCCAAAAGTTTGATGAAAAGAAAGTGGAAGATTGCAGCAACATCGATAAAATAGCAATAAACTCTACAGTTGGAGATGTCAATGTATCCATCTCCAATTCGTCCAAGCTTGAAGCACATTTCTACGGACAAGCAGATGTTGACGGAGATATCGATTTTGATGTTCGGGTTGTAAATCGCGAACTCAAAATTATATTGCAGTTTACTGGCAATTTTTTTAGCGGAAATCTGAAGCTTGACATTACCATTCCCAAAAAGACATTCAAGGTCATTTTTGCAAATGGTTCATCAGCAAACTTTACTTTTAATAAAGGTGTTTCGACAGACCAGCTTAAAGTAAAGACCCAGTCTGGTGATTTGGAAACATATGCAACTGTCAACAAAGTTTCAGTTTCCACAAAGAGTGGGGATATAGAACTTTGTATCGATGCAATCCAAGACATCAGCGTTCAGGTTTCCACTATGAGCGGAGATGTATCAGCCGAGCTCAACAACATTGGATACATCAACCTTTCCACATATTCCATGAGTGGAAAAGTCAGAAATCACCATAAAGGAATCAGAGGCTATTCCGCAGACGTGAACATTTCCACAATGAGTGGTGACATTAGAATCCAATAATCAACTAATTTCATGATTTGGCAATCAGTGTTATTTTTCAATAACACTGATTTTTTTTTTATTCTAAATTTCTTACTTAGAAAATATTCTATTATACTTTTTTTGTGCAAAAAACCACCATACCCAAATATGGATATGGCGGTTTGTTCGAGTATTTAGTTTTGTTTGATAAAAATCACATTACTTAGTTTCAATCATATCAGCGTCAATCAGGATATCAGTGTCAATCAGGACGGCCATTGCTCTATGTACACAAAGAGCTTTTCCATCTATTGTCAGTATTGCGGTTTCGGGTAAATCATCAAGAATTTCACAATAAACTTCAGAGCCTCCATACACTGCAATCGGCGTTCCGAGTTGCGAGCATATTACAATCATCTTTGGTGTTCCAAGAACATTTTTGAGCTTGTTCAAATTACTATCAGCTAAGTTGATTGTTGCTCCACCATCAGTAACGATGTTTTGTGCAAGACTTAAATCTTCCATTTTTCTGATTCCGTCTTCAACAAAAATAGCTGTGTTTCCTGTTTGGCCAACTTGATGTCCATCAACAGTGATTGTAACATCACTTGCCATGTCATATGCCGTTTCTGTTTCTTCATCAGAGTTGATAGATTTTGTTTTCACATTGTTGGCTTCCAATCCAACTTTCTTGCCATCAATGTTGAGAATATTCTCCCCATTGTTGTCATAGAGCTGGATGTCGAAATGCTTTCCGACAAGCTCACTCTTGATGCTTTTCATCTGCCCAGTAAACCATGTACAACCTGTAGTAGTCATGCAAATAGCCACGATGGCGATGATGATAAGTACATTCCGTCCAAGCTTAGTATAATTTTTCATGTCAATTCCTCCTAATGTTAAATTAATTTATACTCGAACAATTGCAAATTTCTTACACTTTTATTGTATCACATTTTTTCCAAAAAGTAAAGTTTTAGTTTTCTATATGTATTGTGCTTACTTCAAAATCTTTTTTATTCAGCAACATTTTGTCAAGGAAATTTTCTATCTATATAGTACTATTATATGCATTTACTTATTACTTTAGTCAAAAAATACATGCAGCAAAAACAACCACCATACCCAAATATGGATAATATCATATCCATTCTTCAGATAAGACAAGATGGCTTCTGTAGAGCATTTAAATCCTCTGTATAAGGTAGGGTATCCTAACAGAAATTTGACTTTTTGCCAGAAATTTGATACAATTATATTAATTTAGGCAAGTCCTAAATGAGTAAATATTAGGAGGAAATCCAAATGAAATTCATCATCAGTCTTATCATCTTTCTGCTCATTTTTGGCAATGGTTTTGTGACCTGCCGTTGCTCTTCCTTCGGAAGAAATGTCGGCGGTGAAGCCAACCTCCCTTTCCACGAGAAATGGTCGTTGATTGTAAAAAGCGTATCTCACAATTCTGTGGAAAGAATTTTGTGGGCAACTATCTATATCGTGCCCACAATTATCGCACTTTTCTCCTGGTGCGAGAGCAAACTTCTTAAGGAGAAGGAGCCTGCATAAGAGGTTACTGAAAAGTAGCCTCAAGGCTACTCAAAAAAATCGTGAATTAGGAAAAAAAATTTTCCAATTCACGATTTTTTTGAACGACATTAGGGCTTTTCAGCAGTCTCGAACTGTTTCTTGGTCTTTGTTGTGATTATTCTTGTATTATATTGCATGTCTAGTAGCATGTGATTTTCTTTTTTGTTCATATCTTATGTTCATTATTCTATTTCTTTTTTCTAAAATTGAATTTCTTAAGGTCTCGATTTGAAGATTATATAGTTTTCTTAATTTGTCTTTTTCTTCCACTGATAATTCATTTTCAGATATTCTTTTTTCTCTTATCATTCTTTGTAAATTTAATAATTTTTGTTCTTCTGTCTCTTCAACTTTCATATTTTCAGCAAAAACTGGATTGCAATTTTCTTGTTGACCTTCAGCTATGCTTTCGGAAGTATTCGCTACATATTCTTCGATAGTTTGAATTCCAAATAGTTTTTTAAAGAAATTTCTTATTTTTAAAAATACACTCTCTTTTACAGGTATTAAACTATTATTTGACATTTGTTTTCCTCCTAATCATCAATCTCTATCCCATTGATTTCAACTTCTTGTTGATTTGTTCTATTGTTATCTAATTGCTGTAATAATTTTTCTGTCTTCTCATCTATTGCCTCAAGCATATGTTTTTGTCCATCTAATTCTTCTAATGATGGCTCCTCTTTAGTTTTTCCTTGTAATGTTCTTTGATACGATACAAAAGAATCTCTTTGACTTTCGAGTCTTCTTATTTCCCATGTGTTTTTCTCTGTATCTTTCATAAATCTAATTTCACTATCTAATTTATCTATTTGTGATTGTATTGCTTCTTGTGTACCATATTTTATATCAGCTTTATCTAGTAATCCATCTACAGAATATATTAATCCTTCTGATACTTTTATATGTGGTCCATCTGTAAATGAGTCAAATCCCCAACCGAACGATTTTCTTTTAAATCCTCTTTCTTCTGCAATTTGTCTCATATCTCCATTTTCAAAATCTACTAGAAAAGCAGAATTGGTCAAATTTTCATAATTTGCTGCAAAGTATTTTGAAAAAGCATCTGTTAATATTTGTTCTCTGCCATTTCTAAAGCTATATTCATCTATATTTCCGTGCTCTTTCATATATTGTGCGTACGCTTCCCCTAATGCTTGTATAAATGCTTGCTGTTCTTCCGTATTATTTATATTTTCTTGTCCTTGTTCTTCACTTCTTAATTTCTCTTCATGTCTCCTATCATATTCTGCTATTTGTTCTCTTTGAGCATATAACCTATCTAAATCTGTTGGTACGGCACTTGTATCTGGAAAACTAAAATCACCTGGAGCTGAATGCTTTTTTCTATGTTCTTCCCATACTTTTTGATGCATTTCTATTCCATATCTAATATATTTTTTTCTCATCCATGCTTCTTTATCTAGTTCCTCTTTGTGTATATCATCGAAACTTGCTAAAGTATCCCATCCATATTTTTCTTCAATTTCTCCTAATTGTTCTCTAAACTTATTCGACCTTGCTGCTTCCTGTGTTTGTTTTATTTCAGTGATTATTGCTTGTTTTCTTTTCTCTTTTTCATCTTCTGATAATCCTAATGTGTCCAATTCATCTATTCTACTTGCATAGCTTTCAATTAATTGTCTTGCTTTAACCTCAAGTGCTTTCTTTTGGTCTAATATTCTTTGTGTTTCTTCTTGTTTTTTTACTAATGGATTTCTTTGAATATCTAGTGCTTGCACTATTGTTTGATATTCTTCTTCAAAGCCTTCTCTTACTTCTTGTGGTATTTTAGACTCTTCTATCATTATCCTTGTATTTACTGATGTTAATAATTCTTGTCTATGTTCATCTGTCATATATAATATTCCAGACTCTCCATATTCACTACTTACAGTAGCGGATTTTCCTCTTTCCATTCTTACATGTGTTTTCCAAGGAAATACTCCATGTATTGGAAGACCTGAGTCAAAATTATCCATATCCATACTATAAAATGCTGATATTAATTCGTCGCAAGGATCATAATCAATGTTAAAGCTACAATCCCATCCTGCAAATTCTAATTTGTGGTCTATGGTTTCTCCTAAAGCTTCCGCAAATGCCTCTTCGTTTTCGGGTGTAAGATTTGGATATTTTTCTTTTATACATCCTAAAAAATAATCTATAACAGACTGTTTTATATTTTTATTTATTTCATTTTCTGCTTTTCTCTTTGCTACTGAAGATTGTTTTTTATTTTTTCCTTTTTTACCACTATTTAAATCGTATCCTAATACTTCTAAAAGCTCTCTAGTTTTTTGTTCGCCTTCTTTTTCGTATAGCTCAATTAATTGTTCCATTCCACCCAATTGTTTTACATCTCTTTTGCTCATATTCGCAAATAAATCTGGAACTTCTACTTTTGCTTCTTGTTCTTTTGGTGGTAATTTTTCTCTTATTTCAGAAATATATTCTCTTGTTGATTCAAGTGATTTGAACTTTGCTTTAATCTCATTAAAATATGCAAACGCTTTCTCATCTATTACTCCGTTTTCTTCAACCACTTCATCTCTGCTTATATTCATAATCTCGTTCATAAAGTCTTGAATTATAGGCATCATTTCTTCTCTGTCACCCATTTCTTGTGCTATCCATTCTATATATGTATCTAAAGTGTTGGTAAATCCACCTTTTATAGTTTCTTGTCTTGCCATGTCTGGATATGAAAGTTCATATATTAAAGAGCCCTTCATTCCGTGCCTATCAGTTTGATATCTATCACAGTCTTCATATTCGCATTCCATTGTTACTTCGCCGTTTTCTTTTCTATATGTCTGTTCTTCGAACTCTAGTTCTTCATCATTATCATCGTAAGGATGCGTTTCTCCATCTATTAATACATGAATTTCATCTCCATCGTCTAAATATGATAAAATTCTTTCAATATCCATATCTGCACTATACCAACTTAATCTTTTTACTGCATCTAATACACTTTTGTCATCAGATATTTCAAATCTCTTTTTGAAATTTGTTATTACAAGCTTTGCTACATTTACAAATTTTTCATTATTTTTTCCAGTGTACTCCAAGTTCCATGAACCATTCCACCCCATTGTGAACCTCCTATGTTTTATATTTCGACTTTATTGTATATTAAATCTTTATTATTGTCAATATTTCTATTGGTTTTCCATACTTAATTATTTTCGTAGCTTTCTACTATTCCACCCAAGTCAAAGATTACTACTTTACACATATAATCAATATCCCTTCTCAGTCATTTTCTTGTAAAAAATTATTTGTCCTTTGTAGATATTTACATGAAATTATCAAGAAGAACATTAAAACTGATACAACAACTGATAGTATGTTTTCATTATAAAAATACGTATAGAGTATATAAGTCAAGCTATAGCTTATAACTTGTCCTACAAACATATATACATTGAAAACTATGTCATGTTCTCTATTGTATTTTGATAGTTCTTGTACATTGATTGCTTCATATACCGCACTACAACTTTCTGATTCAATAACTTTGCCCAATGTCTTCATACAAATATAGTAAATGAGTATTGCCTCATAGCTTGGTATACATACAAGAATTATAGTTGATGCAAATATTATTATTGCAAGTGGTACGTAAAACTTCTTTTTTGTATTCTTTTTATTAATTAGTTTAAGTAATGATAAGGCACATATTGAAAGTATTGCAAATACTGCGTTATATGCTCCTACACTAAATTCTGAACCTAGTTTTAAAAATAAAATTATTGGCAGCAAATCTACTATTGCTCCTTGTGCAGAAATTCTTCTGTAAAACATACACTTGTATATGTCTTTCATGTGCGGATATTTCTTAGTTTTATTCCAAAACTCTTTTATATTTACTTTTCTATCTTCTATATAGAAATTGCTTATCTTTGTTGATGTTATTATTATGACAATTGCTTCAATGATTAATATTATGAATAATATATTATACGAGAATTTTTCTATTATTAAGCCTGAAAACGCAGGTGTTACTATTGTTGCAATGTTTGAAATAATATTCATATTTGCTTGGAAACTGCTAAATGTTTTATGGCTATTTGCTCCCATTGTGATAAGCTCTAATGGTGCATAGAAGCTGACTTCTTGGAGTGCATATAGCATCTTGAATAAGAATATGTATTTGATAATGTTTTCTTTTAATCCAAGTAATAGCCCTATACATACTACTAATAATATGAAGCTTGACCTATATATGTATTTAGCATTTTTGCCGTTGATATGTTTTAGAATTATTGTATTGAATGTAAATCCAAATATAAGACTAATTAGATTTACTTTTATTACAAAACCAACATCATTTATGATTTTTAGTACATATATGTTGAAGAATATATTGAAAAATACGGTTATAAAGCTTCTCATAAATGAGATTAGTGCTATTGTTTTTCTGTTTTGTTCGTCCATTTATTTCTTCCTTTCTTTTGATTATATAATAAATACAAAAAGATTGATATAGTTATTTTACAAAAGAAAAATAACTTTATTAATCTCTATTATTCTTTTAATGATTTCACATTAAAATAGCAATATATTGGAGCAAATAGTGTAACTACTGCTAAAAGTATTTTAAAATAAATAATATC
>ODAI013611407.1_pt1 | contig 14398 bp, 9 predicted proteins | sample 1539321 | NCBI WGS metagenome assembly ODAI01 (sample SAMN02144231, study PRJEB22623) | gut metagenome | biome: sheep rumen | host: Ovis aries | place: New Zealand
AGCTTTCGCAGCTGTCTCTTTCGCAGAAGGTATCACATTTGGTGCTTGGCTCCGCGCTCTTGCTGCTCCTGTAGCAAGCAACGGAGAGGACACAGTTACAACTGCTGGTAACTCATGGGGTTGGGGTGCACGTACAGCTCGTATCAACATTTCTGCTGTTGCTCCTGACGGAAACGCAGGTTTCAACATGGGCGTTTACAACGAAGCCCTCAACCCTGGCATTGCTGACGGTGACGAGGCAAACCTCTGGGTAAAGCCGATTGACATGGTAAAGGTTTCTTACGGTTACTATGACAACAACACCCTCCGCGGTGACCTCTGCTACGGTTCATGGAACTGGATGCGCCCAATTGATTCTTGGATTGCAGCAGACGAAGGCCTCTTGATGAGTGGCTTGTCTGGAAAGAAAGACGGAAACGCTATTGGTCTTTTGGCAGAAGTTACTCCAATGGAAAACCTCTACATCCAGGCTTTTGTTCCTATTACAACAGAAAACAAGGCTGCCGACACATACAAGAAAGCTCGCGCAGGTTTTGCATACACAGTTCCTGGTCTTGTAAAGGTTAAGGGACAGTACATCGGCAAGGGTGCTGACAAGATAGACTATGCAGTAAACGGCAAGAAAGCTACAAAAGATGAATACGATGCAGCTGTAGCAGCTAACGAAGCACTTAATGTTGCTGGATACTTAGCAGACGGCACCAAAGTTATGGATGGCGAAACTAAAAAGGTTCAGAAAGAAGTAGAAGGAAACAGCAACTGCGACCTCGAAGCAGAAATTGACGTTCTCGCTGTAGATGGTCTCTTTGCAGGTGTTGGTTTCCGCTATGACGTTCGCAAGGACGGAAAGACAGCAAATGCTGGTGAAGAAAACATGAAGATTGCTCTTGGTGCTTCTTACCAGGTTATGCCAGAACTTAAAGTATCTGCAAGCGGTGCATTCTTCACATACTACGGCGAAAAGGTTGACCCACGCTTCCAGGCAGGCGTTGGCGTAGACTATGACCTTGGTGACGGTCTTGCTGCAAACGCAGACTTCCGCTACAAGTCAAAGGAAGGTACCGACGGTAAAAAGAAAGACAACACAGACAGCATGGCATTCTCTGTAGGTCTTACAAAGAGCGTATCTTCTAACGGCTACATCGGTGTTGCCTTCCAGGGCCAGACAAACAGCGGTAGCTTCGCAACAGGCAATGGTGCTGGTGTAACTGGTCAGCCAAACGATAAGGGCGAGAAGAAGAACTTCACATGGTGTGTTCCTGTAGCACTCTCTGTATGGTTCTAATCTAGCGTAGCTAACACTACACTAACCTAACCAAAAACCCCCGGTCACTGAGCATAGTCAAAGTGCCGGGGGCTTCCTGTTTTTAAACTTTGCGCAAAAAGCATTGTACGCACCACAACGCGTTCCCTGAGCCTCCTATGTTTTTTGTCAATAGGTTAAGCTGCTCCTGACTCCTCTTTTTGATTTATTGCACATTCTGCAAGTTCTTTTGTTGAAGACTTGCGGAATGGACGCACCTCGAACTTACTTCCGGTTCTAAGCATAATGTATAAAAGCTCTGCAAGTTTTCTTGCAATAGCAACTATAGCCTTTCTTTTGTTTTTGGATTGAAATTTTACCATGTAGTTATATTTTAGCTTTAATGCACTGTCTGTCTTGCTTCTTATCAAAGACCAGCTTGCCATCACAAGCAATGAGCGAAGATATCCGCATCCATGCTTGGAGATTCCTCCATACCTATTTATTGAGCCAGACATGTCTATTTTGGGAACTAGCCCGATGCTTGCGGAAACCTGGGGTGCGCTATGAAATCGTGAGCCGTCGCCAATATAAGCGACAAAAGCCATTGCCGTAAGCATACCTACGCCAGGCACACTCTCCAGCAGCTCAATCCTTTTGTCGCCTTTCACCTCATTATTGATTTCAGAATCAACCGTATTTATGTCCTCTTCTATTATGTCAATCCTATGCATGATGCGCCTTGCCTGCTCAAGGTCAAACCCCTTAAGAAGGCAGAAAATTTCCTCGCGGTTTTCTTTGGTGGCAAGATTCTTTTTGACAACCTCCGTGTATCCGCACCGGAGAAAAATGGCATGCAGCCTGTTAATCTCTTGTGTCCTGCTTTGCTTCAGCTCCTTGTTTTCCGTAAGGAGGTTTCTTCTTTTTGTTTCTTGCTCCGAGGGAAGGCTTACAACGGGAAGTTCTTCGTTGCTGTTTTTTTGGACAAGGCGTGCCAGCTTCAGGGCATTCTCCTTGTCATTCTTCTTGACGGAGTTGTATATGACCGCCAGCTGGTGTGCGTACATCAAGGCTATGTCGCAGCCAACTTTCTCGTTCATCTCCCTTACCATTTTCATGGCAAGAGAGCACACTTCAATCCCAACCCTGTCCGTTGGGAGAAGCTGTTTGTAGAGGTCGTTTCTGCCTGCCGGAGTTGTCTTTCCTTCCCAGCCGATTACTTTTCCGTTGGAAAGAATAACCTTTATTGTGTACTTTGTTTTCCCCAAATCGATTCCTACGAACCGTCTTTCCTTCTGTTCCAATTTCTGCTCCTTTGTGTTAGAATCGGAACCAGGAGTGATGATTGGTGGTGGTTCACCGTACTCCTATTCACGGTCTTAAGTGTCTGAAAGACTTCCTTAAGCCGTTTTATTCTATACGGCGGTCGGTTTTGGTTAATCTGTCGATCGAGGTTTCCATGATCCTCTCGGATTACGGTTCCTCACTGCTCAGCTGAACCTTCCGCCGACTCTCTGATTCCGTCAAATCAGAGTACCACATTTTGCCAATCACCTAAATCATAGCATCTGTCGAAGGGCCGTCGTCTCTTTTGCATACTGTTCCCTTCGAGAGCCTCAGGGAACGGATTTTTTTGTGTTAGAAAAAAGTGCCTTCCCAACGAAGAACCGCCATTTTTACATAGAAGCGTTATCCCGAACTTGATTCGAGATCTGTAAAAGTACAGCTACAGCTTATACAGACCCTGAATCGAGTTCAGGGTGACGATGGTCGCTGAGGCTCTCGAAGGGCCGGTACTTATTTGCAAATATGTTCCCTTCGACTGGCTCAGGGAACGGATTTTTTTGCGGTAGAAAAAAGTGCGTTTTCAACGCAGAACCGGCATTTATCCGCGATGGAGTTTCTGGCAAGCTGATAATGATACGGTGGCGGATTTGTTTGTTGAAAAAGAAAGATGCTGCTTGTACAAAAACAAAGCCTACCCCCGATTGGAAGGGTGGCGCAGCCAGACCGCCGCAGGCGGGCCGGAGCGAAAGCGTAGCCCTGGAAAGCGGGTTAGCAATATAATGGCGGGTCCAGAGAATTAGAATTTTTAACCTTGTAAAAATTCATCTTTATATCTATACTTTTATTTTGAGAGGTAATTTATGAACAGGTTCAGTTTTTTTGTGGGAGCAGTTTCTTTGGCGGCGGTTGTGCTTATGGGGTGCGAAAGCGTTCCTAAAAAACCGGCAACGGTAGTTTATAAATACGAGAACAATGGCAGTCCGGTGGAAGTAACCGTTTTGAATACAACTGCAAAGAGTAAGGGGCCTAGTTCATGCACAGTTACGCTTTGTGCAAATCCAACAACTGGATACTCTTGGTCATACCGTCTAACTCCGGACAAGGTTCTAAAGGTAACGGACGAAAAATACGTTCAGGATAAAAAGGACGAGCGTACCGTTGGAGCTGGAGGGAAGCAGTATTATGTTTTTACTCCCCAGAAGCAGGGAATTGCGGATGCTGTCTTAACCTACTCCCGCCCCTGGGAAAAAACAAAATTGGATCAGAAGATAAGAATAAAATTCAGCATAGACAGAAACCGGGATATTTATGTTCAGGATGTAATTCTTGGAACAGACAAATAGAATGCAAAGCAAGGCCCAATGTCTGCAAAAGAGTTGGGCTTATGCGGACGAGGTTGCGCGGAAGTATCTTTAAACTATAACTTGAATGACAATCCCAAACAATCTTTGTACACTGATCATGGCATGTAAATAAAACAATTTTTTTAAATTGCTTTTTGACAAAAAAAGTGTTTTTTTGGTTGAATCTTTTTTTGCTTATGCTATATTGTCGCAAAGGATGGAGGTGTACTTATGACTTTTCCAAAAGACTTTATATGGGGCGCTGCAACAGCCAGTTATCAGATAGAAGGAGCCGCAAAAGAAGACGGCAGGCAGGAATCCGTTTGGGATGCCTTTAGCCACACTCCCGGCAAAACAAAATTTGGTGCAACAGGAGACATTGCCTGTGACCACTACCACCGCTACAAGGAAGACATAGAGCTTTTCTCCCAGCTGGGAATTCCGAACTACCGCTTTTCTGTTGCATGGCCGCGCGTGTTAAGCTACGACAGCGACACAAAGGGTGGTGCAATTCACGGAATTGTAAACCAGAAAGGCCTTGACTTTTACGACCGCCTTATAGATGCTCTTCTGGAAAAAAACATAACACCTTGGCTTACGCTCTTTCACTGGGACTTGCCTCTTGTTCTTGAACGCAAGGGTGGCTGGCGCAACAGGGACGTCCGCTATTGGGCAGGTGAATACACGGAACTTATCGTAAAAAAATTTGGTGACCGCGTAAAAAATTTCTTTACGCTGAACGAGATGCCCTGCATTCTTGGCGGATACATGGGCTGGATGGCACCAGGGCTTGAACTTTCACGCCGCGAGCTTCTTAACACTGTTCACAATATTCTTCTTACACAGGGAACAATGGTTCAGGCTGTAAGGGCAAATGCTTCTGAAGGAACTAAGGTTGGACTTGCCCACTGTGGCTTTGCAAACTTTCCTGCTACTGATTCTGCAGAAGATATAGCGGCCTTTGAAAAATCAATGGACGTATTTGAATCTGCACCGGAATCATGGCGCCCGCAGAAGGGCTCGGGTATTCTTTACGGCGGAAGCCTGCACTACTGGTGCGACCCAATTTATTTTGGTTCTTACCCCAAGGATGCGGATAAAGCGTTCGGTTCGGATATGCCGGAAATTCTTGACGGTGACATGAAGATTATCTCTTCTCCAGTTGACTTCCACGGTCAGAATATTTACGAGGGAATTGCAATTTGCGCTCCAACTTCGGAGAAAGACAAGGAACAGGGGTTCTCTGTAAAGGAATTTCCCTATGGCTACCCGACGACCGCTGCAAAGTGGAACATTACTCCGCGTTCCATGCATCACTTTACAAAGCACATCTACGACCGCTACAAGAAGCCTGTAATCATAAGCGAAAACGGCCTTAGCACAAGTGACTACATAAGCCCGGATGGCAAGATTCATGATACGCTCCGCATAGACTTTACGAATGCCTATCTGAACGAGCTTGGCAAATCCATTCAGGACGGTGCGGACATACGCGGTTACTTCCACTGGTCCATTCTAGACAACTTTGAATGGGCACGCGGCTATACCGAAAGGTTTGGTCTTGTCCACGTAGACTACACAAGCCTAAAGCGCACGCCAAAAGACAGCGCCTACTGGTACAGGGACGTTATAAAAAACAACGGAACCCTGTAAAGCCCCACACCCCCCACTTGACCATGTTTGCATTTTTATGCTAAACTAATTCCAACTTTTGGGGGTGTAGCTCAACTGGCTAGAGCGCCTGCATGGCATGCAGGAGGTAAGGGATTCGACTTCCCTCATCTCCATCAGAAAGACTGTTGCAAATAATTGCGACAGTCTTTTTTTTGCATAAAACCTTAACACAAAGCGAATCCCTTAGCGCAGTGAGCGCGCCGCACGCTTACCGAGTTTCCTTCGGAAAGGCGCGGTTTTATATGCTACGAATCAAATATAAAAAGACAGATCAATGCGGGCGTCAGTGAATGGAATGAGGGATTCGACTTCCCTCATCTCCATCAATATACGTAGGCACTATGATTAAAAAACTCTGATTAATACAGAAGATTGTCGGGTCTTTAGCAGCGACAGGAGATAAAACCTACGCCCGATTGGAAGGGCCCGCCAAAGGCGGGTTGCGCCAGCAATGGAGGCGAGAGCCGGAACCCTGGAAAGCGGGTAGAAATTGCATGGGCTGGCCGGTTCCGTAGGACCGGACACAGTTGAAAATGGCCTGCCGTCCAAAAAACTATTTTACAAGATAAATTATTTTGCCAAATATGAATGAATCAGGACAATTACAAAGGCGCAGGACACAATAAGGCGGAGACCTGTTCCAGTTACAAAGCCCAGAAAAGCAAAAGCTGCGGACTTTAACGCCCGGTTAAAATTGGAATTGTCATGAATAAGCTCGCCAACAAGTGCCCCCAAGAAAGGCCCGACCAAAATGCCTATAAAACCAAAGCCAAAAAAAATTCCGGCAAAAGTTCCCACAATGGCACCTAGAGAGCCCGCCTTAGAGCCACCTGACTTTGCAGTAAAAATAGTGGGCACCAAACTGTTTACCACTTCCACAATCACCGTGATGACTGCGCAGACAATGAGAGTTACAAGAGAAAGGCTGCAAGTGCTAACAAAGTAAGAGGTAAGAAGTGCACACCAGCACAAGGGTGTTCCAAAGAGACCGGGTATTATGCAGCCTATGATTCCAAGGCCCATAAACAAAACCGTTAGTACGATAAGTAAAATTTCAATTGGTGTCATAGAAAAACTATAGAACAATTCTAGTCCAAATTCAACAGACGGCGGGTCTTTTTTATTCGGACGGCAGAGCTTACCGGAATGCAAATCTTTTCTCCGCTAGAAGAAAGTTCCAAAATAAGCTGGGCGTTAGGAGCCTTTTTGTTAAGCTCAACAGGTCTTCCCGCAACGGAGTTTCCGCTGTCCAAAGCCACTTCCAAAATGCCACCGTTTTGAATGGCACTTTCTATAACGTGGATTTTACCCGTGTAGTCCATTCCTCCGGCTTCCACCTTTTCAAAGCGGACGCTCTCTCCAACAAGCTGGGATTTGTTAAGCACAATTCTTCTGTTTATTCTGTCCAAGAGGCCTTCCTTCTGGTCCTGTGGCAAATTCATTCCGTCTAGCTCTGACTTTAGTTCATCCAGTATTGCCTTTTGCTTTTCTTTGTCCACCTTGTGAACAGGCGCTTTTTTTTCTTTAGATTCAATTTTTTTCTCCGGCTCATCAAGCGGCAAAAAAGCAAGCGTACGGTTCTGGCTTGGAGCAAGCTTCATGTTGCCTATAAAATCAAGGCCGCTCTTTGCAATGATGCTCTGGGCCTTGGCATCGTCCGCAAAAGAAAGAAAAAAGACTCCGGCGGAAAGTTCTTCCATTATGTAGGGCGAAAGAAGTGGATTGTTTTTTATGAACTGGGCATTTTCTTCTTTTACCTTTAGGACATAGCCTTTGTAAAGCGAAGCAGATTTATACGAGCTGAACCACTCTTCCAAAGAAATCTGAATGTTCTGCTGAATTTTATACGATGAATATTTTTCCAAGAGCAAAGAAATTTTTTCCGGTGTAAAACCAGCATCAAAAGCGCGGATTGCACAAGCACGGTTTATTTCAAAAACGGCGGCGGTATCATAGTGCTTTATTTGCATAAAATGAACAAAGGGCAAAAGCTCGTGCAGGTTAAGCCCCGGAAGAAGGGTAACAGAAAATGCAGAATCTATGCTAAGAACCTTTGTGTTTGCCGCATTCGTATTTTTTTCTTCGTCAAAAAAGCTGCTTCTCTTGTACAAGGGGTTGCCTTCCAAGTCTTTTCCGCAAACGCAGAGGATGGAAAATTCAAGGGCAGCTTCTGCAAGTGCCTTTACAAGATTTCCGTCTGTAAGTTCCGGGGGCAAAGAAGATTCACCGCCAGATGCCAGAGACGGACTAGTGGCAGCAGAGCCAGACGCGGCGGAAGAAAGAATCCTTCCAAAACGGCTTGAAGTTTCTCCAGACACCTTTTCCTTTTCCAAAAGAAAGAGCTGGGTAAGCTGAACAAGCGTGCAACCGGATGCAGGAATTGCATACAGAGTGCAGAAAAAAATCTGAGCGTTCACCTGCATTGTTTTTCTTGGAAAGTGGGCAACAGATGCCGTGACCAGATAAAGGTACTGGGCTTTTTCTTCCATTGCGGCAAAATTTTCCAAGCGGTCCAAGTCTACGCTGATTCCTTTTTCCAAGGCACAAAAAATGGAAAGGTTCATAAAAGCAGCGGTAAGTTTTTCAAGGCATGATTTTCCAAGCCCTTCAAAGACTTCCTGCATTTCCGTAAGGCTGTGCTTTTTTAGGGAACCGTCGTTCTTGCAAAGGTCAGGATGGGAGATTGCAAAGGAACAGAAGCTTGCCAAAAACTGTGGGCTAAGGCTGCATGCTGACTGGGGCAAAAGCGGCTGCTGTGACTTTTCTTGCAAAGTATTTACCTGCAAATCTTGCCCTGCATTCAGCTCTTGTCCTGACTGCTCAAAAAGAATTTCCGTTTGCAAAAGGGGGAGCAGGTCATCTTCCAGCATGGGGTTTATGCGAAGTTCCTTAGTTCCAGAATCCTTGTCTGTAAAGCTGTAAAGAATAAGGCGTTCCTGTAGGTTTATCAAGTGCTCGTTCAAGTCATTCAGGAACCTGGGGTTTTGAACTTTTCCTTCTATAAAAGTGAGTATTTTTTTTGCGGTGCAGTCACGGATGTTCTTTACTAGGGTAAGGATTTTTAAGTCGCCGCTTCCCAAAAGGCTTACCAAAGTGTCGCGGTTTTCCTTCTTGCGCAAGAAAGACGAAAGTCCTTCTATTAATTTCTGCTTGTTGTAGGGAGTCTTTAGTTCCCCAAGATACATGCGCATTATGTCAAAAAACATTTCTTCGTCCATAACGGACATGCTTTCGCGCCAGTCGATTATACGCTGAACTTTAGGTGTTATGACTGCCATCATTCTGCTCCAAAACCGTCAATGCAAAGCGGAGCGGTGGAATCCAACTCGTCCAGGCTTGACTCGTCATTGTATCTTAGGATTCTGTAGGAATAGCCCTGCTCGGCAAGGAATTTCTGCCTGTTGCTGCCAAAATCCTCTTCCACCGTGTTGCGGGTAATCAGCGTAAAGAAGCGTGATGTTCGTTCCTTTGGACGGAGGATTCTTCCAAGACGCTGGGCCTCTTCCTGCCTTGAGCCAAATGTTCCGCTTACCTGAATTGCCATGCTTGCGTCCGGAAGGTCTATTGCAAAGTTTGCAACCTTGCTTACCACAAGCACGTGAATGTTGCCGCTCCTAAAGTCTGCATAAATCTTGTCGCGCTCGGAGTTGGGCGTTTTTCCAGTGATGATTGGTGCGTCCAAAAGCTTTGCAAGATTGTGCAGCTGGTCAAGGTACTGGCCAATAACCAAAATCTTGTCCTGAGGGAATTTTTTTACAAGTTCCACAACTATTTTATCCTTAACAGGATTTTCGCTTGCAATCTTGTGTTTTGCCCTCTGCTGAGAAACCGCATATTCAATCTCTTTGTCCTGGGGAAGTCCTAGGCGAACCTCCACACATTCGGCACTGGCAATCCAGCCGGAGCGTTCTAGTTCCTTCCAGGGAACATCGTATCTTTTGGGGCCTACCAAAGAAAAGACATAGCCCTCGCAGCCGTCTTCGCGGACAAGAGTTGCGGTTAGTCCCACCCGCCGCACAGCCTGAATCTCTGCCGCCACCCTAAAGACCGGGGCAGGAAGGGTGTGAACTTCGTCGTAGATTATAAGCCCCCAATTGTTCTGCCTAAAAAGGGAAAAATGCGGGTAAGGGCCAGTTTTGTTTGGCCTCCAGGTAAGAATCTGGTAAGTTGCAACCGTTACCGGAAGGATTGTCTTGTTTTCACCGGTGTACTCCGCAATCTGGTCGCGCTCAAGGTTTGTCTTGTCCACAAGTTCGTCTATCCACTGGTGGACTGCGCTTATGTTTGTTGTAACAATCAGCGTGTTGGTCTTTAGCATGGACATAATCAGCATGCCAACAATGGTTTTTCCAGCCCCGCAAGGAAGCACAATGGTACCAAAGCCGGTTCCAGGTCCCCTGTCGCCAATAAGAGCCTGGGCAGACTTTTTCTGGTACTCGCGGATTTCAAACGCCTTTCCTGCAAGGGTCTTTTCCCTAAGGTTTATTTCAAGCGGGGCACCGTCCTGCAGGGGAACATCGTCTTTTACAGGCCAGCCCAGTTTTAAAAGCTGCTGTTTTACGGTACCGCGGTCTGTAAGGTTTAGGATAAAGCAGTATTTTTTTTCTTCTTCGCTAACAGAAACTCCCTTTAGAGCCTCGCTGTCCGGTTCTTCGTAGGTACAGGGAAGCATCAGCTTTTGAACGGCGGGATTTGCGCTTATTTCCTTAAAGACATAAGGTGAAGAAGAAACCAGATAAAGGTATTCTTCCTTGCCACTGGGGCAGGGAACGAGGCGCAGTTTGCCAAAGCGGTTTGCCGTTTCCGAAATCCACACAAGCACGTTCTGGGGAACTTCGTAGCGGGAAAATTTCTTTAGCACGTCAATTGCATCCTGACTTGTAAAGCCTGCGCTGGCCGCATTCCACAAGGAAAGGGGTGTAAGCGCGTAGGTGTGCAAATGCTCCGGCGAACGCAAAAGTTCCGCAAAGGGAATAAGGGCATTACGGCATTCCTCCGCAACTGGAGAATGAACGTCCAGCAGCAGAGTACGGTCCGACTGTACAATTAAAGGCATATCCTGACTTGGCATAACGGTATATTATACAACATAAAGCGCAAATAGTTAATAGGATAGTTTTTTTTATTGTTATGGACGGCAGATTCTTTAAAAGACATTTGTTCTTTTAGCAAACAAGTGTCTTTCTTAGAACGGCTTTCCAGGGTTCCGGCTCCCGCCTCCATTGCCGCTGGCAACGGCTACGCCGCCCTTCCAATCCGGCCTCATGCCATGTGCATTAGTCAAAGACTATGCCGGTTTTAGTTGCCCTTGCAGTTCTTTTAAAGGGTCCTGACCACTCACCGTCCTCAAGGAGGGAAATACTTGCTGTATAGGTAAAGCCCGGCTCAAAGAAATAGTCGTACATTTCATAAACTGAACCGGCATCACCATCATCATCAACAGACCCACCGCTTACATAATAGGTGTCTCCATTTTTGCAGGTAAAAACTACATTAAGCGAAGTTATAGAGTCGGGAAGTTCGTAAGGGAAATTTATTCTGCAATGCTGGTAAGGAGAGGCAGACGCCATAGTTATGTGGGCAGTATTTTCTGTTCCTCCCCTTACAAACGCCTCCGTAGCGCCATAATAAAGCACAGAACTGGAAGAACCTAGTATAGCCATGCGAATTGCAATGTTGTATGTTCCTGGCATAAGATCCGTTATGGTTAGCACAGAACCGGGGGTAACATTTTTAAAGACTTCTATATCATTATTGTCCTTGTCCCTTACGGCAACGGTATAAACTTTAGTATCTCCTCCTACGTAATCATCTCCCAAGGAACCAGAAGAAGAAAGCGAGCGGGCTGCAGACGAGTCTGGCATTGAAATTATAAGGGATCCAGAATCATCTTTTGCCGAGCAGGAAGCAAGTGCAATGGAAAGAATAAAAGAGGCAAGAAGCCAATTTATTTTACTAAACAGATGACAGGGGGGGGGGACTCTCATAAACAACCTCCAAAAATTAAATCTTCTATAAAATAATTATAATGCAAATATAAAAAAATTCAACGAAATGCAAGCCGGGCATTTGTCTTCTACAGATTCCGGGGCGGGAAGCGGAATGACGTGCTCTTTATGGTAATAGTATTGTCTTGGCATATCCCCTCTCGCAAAGAATCCTAGCACGGATTGGAGGGGCCGCGAAGCGGTTCTCGGTGGGGTCGCTCCCTGAGCTTGTCGAAGGGGCGGGCACACCGAGAATGGAGCCGAAAGGCGGAACCCCGCAAAGCCGGATTTTACAAGAGCTGCCTTTAGGCACAGTAAAAAAAGCAAGCCAGCTCCAGAAAAATAAAAATCAAAAAGAAAGCGTATTCCCTTTTAAGTGTTTTCCAAATTTGGTATAATCCTAAAAAAAAGGGCGGAGGTCTCTTATGGAAAAAATTATCAGCAGCCTGCTGGAAACGGACATGTACAAATTCAGCATGGGACAGGCTATTTACCACAAATTCCCAAGCTATGTAACTACATGGGATTTTAAGTGCCGCAATGAGGGCGTTAAGTTTACCCACGAGATGGTGGAGGAAATCCGCGAACAGGTTAAGGCATATTGCTCGCTTTCTTTTACGGAGGACGAGCTTGAATACCTTAGCGGCATTGAATGGATTAAGCGCGACTACGTTGACTTTTTGCGTCTCTGGCACCCCAGGTTTGAGGATTTTTCTATAAAGGAAATTCCTGACGGCTGCGGGCTTTCTATAGAGACAACCGGAACTTGGGTTAACACATCTTTTTACGAGATTCCCACCCTTGCCATTGTGAACGAGGTTTACTTTAGGAATTCCGCCGACTACAAGCATCTTTTGGAAAGCTTTGTTGAGCGTGCGGACAAAAAGACCCAGGGACTTGTTGACGGGACATTCACTCTGGGAGCCTTTTCCGAATTTGGCATGAGGCGCCGCCTTAGCGCAGAGGCACAGGAGCTTGTAATAAAGAAGATTATAGAAGCCCAAAAGACCAAGGGCTTTAAGGAATCAAACTTTGTAGGAACAAGCAACGTCTACCTTGCAAAAAAACTGGGCGTTTCTCCTGTTGGAACAATGGCCCATGAATTTGTTCAGTGCGTTGGCCAGGGTAACCGCAAGCACAATCCGGCCTATTCAAACTGGTACATGCTGGACGCTTGGGTTAACGAATACGGCGTTCTTAACGGTATTGCGCTTACGGATACTGTTGGAACTGATGTTTTCCTGCGTGACTTTAGAAAGACATACGCAACTCTCTTTAGCGGAGTGCGCCACGATTCTGGTGACCCATACGCTTGGGGAGAAAAGATGATTGCCCACTATAAGTCCCTTGGCATTGACCCTAAGACAAAGACCCTGCTCTTTAGCGACAGCCTGGACTTTGAAAGGGCATCCAATTTGTACAAGGCTTTTAAGGACAAGGCAAGGGTTGCTTTTGGCATAGGAACATTCATTGCAAACGACACCGATGCAACTCCGCTTAACATTGTTATGAAGGTTACTGAATGCAACAACGGCCCCGTGGCAAAACTTTCTGATGTTGAAGGAAAGAACATGTGCAAGGACCCGGCCTACATTCACTACCTAAAGCGCACAATCAACTGGCGTCTTGAGCACCAGGAAATGTAGGAAATACCGAAGTCCGAGTTTTTATGGTCAACAGGAAAATTGGCTCTCAGCGGTTTTTGCCCCGAAAAAAGGCTTCCGCGCTTTCCCTCCGGGCACGGTAAACGCACTTGCTATACCGTGTGTGCAGAATTTTTTTCGGGTCAAAAACCGCTTACGCCAATTACTTTACAAGAAAATAAAAGCTCGAACTTGCCCAAGAGCATAGAAAGGAAGGAAAAAAATGTCACAAGATAATGAACTGATTTGTGGATACAAGGATTTTTTGGCTAATGGAAAGACTGAGCGGGAATGCGTTAGCTTTCTTGTAAAAGAGGCTGAAAAGAATGGCTATAAGAATATAGATTCGCTTGAAAAGGTAAAGGCTGGGGACAAGGTTTACCTTACCAAGTTTGGAAAGGCCATTGCCCTCTTTAACATAGGAAGCGACGGCTTGGAAAAGGGCATGAACATTCTTGGCGCCCACATAGACTCTCCCCGTCTGGACGTAAAGCAGAACCCTGTCTACGAAAGCGACTTTATCGTCTACCTTAACACCCACTACTACGGCGGAATCAAGAAGTACCAGTGGCTTACCCTGCCGCTTGCCATTCACGGTGTTGTCTGCAAAAAGGACGGCAGCACAGTGAATGTTTGCATTGGCGAAAAGGAAGACGACCCGGTCTTTGTAATTTCCGACATACTTCCCCACCTTGCGCAAAAGCAGATGAAGGAAACCGCAGCTGAATTCATTCCAGGAGAAACCCTTGACCTTATTCTTGGCAGCGAGATTCCCCTTGACCCGAGCGAATCCTCTGCAAAGGCTGACAAAGCAGACAAATCCGACAAGCCCGAAAAAGACAAGGCTAAAAAGGCTGTGCTAAAGCTTTTAAAGGATGCATATAATATAGAAGAAAAAGACTTTGGCTCAGCAGAACTTGAAGTTGTTCCCGCAGGACTTCCCCGCGACCTTGGCCTTGACCGCTCAATGATTCTTGCCTACGGACAAGACGACCGTTCATGCGCCTACACTTCGGCCTATGCCCTTTTTAACAGCAAGGCGGAAAAGCGCACCAACGGCTGTCTTTGCGTGGACAAGGAAGAAATCGGTTCGGTTGGGGCAACAGGCATGGCTTCCCACTTCTTTGAGAATGCGGTTGCTGAACTGGTTGCCCGCATGGGAGACTACAGCGAGCTTACCCTTAGAAGATGCCTTAACAACAGCTATATGCTTTCAAGCGA
>ODAI010409467.1_pt1 | contig 14397 bp, 17 predicted proteins | sample 1539321 | NCBI WGS metagenome assembly ODAI01 (sample SAMN02144231, study PRJEB22623) | gut metagenome | biome: sheep rumen | host: Ovis aries | place: New Zealand
CGCCCGTAAAGTGCTATGAATGGGCCGAGGAAAGGCTTAATGGATACAAGGGGGAAAATCTCGTTGATCTTTCCGAGATCTCGCCGACCTGGATTGTGCAACTCGACAAGGTCCGCGTCCATACTTTAGAGGATGCGGAATATGGTTCTACACTGGCCGAACGTTTGACGACCGGCGGGACTATCCGCACGAAGGATAAACGATTCACCCGGGGAGCCGTTCTTACGCTATATGTGCAATCGATTACATATACATGGAACGAGCCTAGCGAGAACAATCCTTACATCGTCCCGGATATTGAAGTCGTGCTTTCAAACAAGCCAGCTTCTGTGGAAGGGACTGTGGACAAGATCCAAAGCGACATAGACATTATAAAGTCCACCTACGTCAAGACCGCAGATATCGAGTCAACTATCCGGAAAGTGTCAAGCGCTCTTTATCTAAAGAAGACGGGAGAAAGCGATAGTTCCGCTTCTCCGACGACGTTTTCTAGTAGGGTGACCAGTGCTAATTTCCGTCAGGGAGACGTAGGCGGCGAGGGATGGGGCGCTTATCTTGACGACGAAGGCAAGGCGGTCTACGAGGTTGACAAACTTGTCGTCCGAGATGAACTCCGCGTCAATTCACTTGTCGCGAACCAGATTACATACGTTGGCGGGAAGCAGATTTTCTCTGCGGCAGCGATCGAATGCATAAAAGTTGTCGAAACGGACGAAGGATACGTTTGCTTTTTTGACCAGAAGCAGGGATCTGTTGCAAACCTTTTTGTTGTTGGCGATATTGCTTTTGGACAGGTGTTCGATCCGAAGAACATCGAAGAGAGGTATTACAAGCGCCTGGTAACTGAAATTGGGGAAGATTACATAACGCTCTCGAAAGAGGAGCATGACGGCGACGGCGTCCCGCAGGCTGGCGATTCAATAATTCAATACGGAAACAAGACGGACGCATCCCGGCAATACGTTATTATCCGTGATGTTATCGGAGGCGGATACGAGAGAATGTTGTCCGACTTAAACTCGGTTTCTTCTGCAGGGAAAGAGTATTATTTTGCTGGAATGACAAACCGAGAGAATTATAATTTTGTCGGTTTGCGGGACGTAGAGTTAAATGATCTCGCAGACTTACAAAGACGTTTTCTTGGGTACAGGAACTACAAGCCTAAGCATCGCTGGTTTATCGGAGATAAAGACGGAGAATTCGCAGAATGGGTTGATGGATCTTTGACGATAAAAGGGTCCCTGATCGTTAAAAATACATCTGGATCGTATTCCTCGTTGGCGGACTATTCAGAGACAGTCGATTACCTTCGTGCCGCATTACCAAAAGACGACTCTGGGCAAATAACGACCATTAATGGCGGTATAGTGTTATCTACCATTATTGGCGTTCAGACGGGAGGATCCCTTGTTGCAGGAATCAATTCCTCTCAAATTGGGAATTCTGCCGAGCATGGGAAATTAATGATTTTTGCTGGAGCCGATGGCGCGGCTAATGTCGGATCGGCGAAGTTCCGTGTCTACGAAGATGGGCATGTCGTTGCCAACGATTTTAGAGCACGTGGCGCAGATATCTCTGGAAAAATCACCGCGACTAGTGGAACAATCGGTGGATTCTCTATTTCTGATTCTTATATCGGAAGGGCCGAAACAGACCTTGGTGATGGGTTGTCGCTGTTCGATAACTCTATTTCCTTCCGTGGCGGAAACTTAAATAACGGGACTAGCTTCGCTGCGCTTGGCACAAATACTGTAAGTGCGGCAGTCCCTATGAACGTCCTTTCCAGATTCGAAACATCGGGTGGAAACGGATATTTCAGTGGTGTAGGAGCGTTGTACGATATACAAGGGTTTGAAAACAACTATGCTATCCTTTGCACGAACGGCCAATATGCTGGATTAAGGCCTGCTACAGTAAAGGTTACAGGCGACTATACTCTCACTGGTTATGACAATACCGTTTTCGTGGAAAGCACGTACGGTTCAGCCATAACCATCAGTCTGCCGGCAGATCCGAAGACCGGCCAAATCTACTTTATTATAATCCCGCTTATTTCCGGTGCTACTGCCTCTACTCCGGCGAACCAAGATGTAACAATAAATGGAAACGGAAAACAGATCAATAGGGTTGTTTCGCAATCATCCGTCTCTTCGTGGCATCACACCCAATTTAGAGGAATGGATATTTTGATCTATTCCGGTTCGCGTTGGTATATGATTGCTCTCGAACCATAAAGTTATGAAAAAGATTAATTTTAAGAATTTTCGCTTGTTTACCGGGATCGACCATTCGAGATCTGTTTTGCTGGATGTGTCGAAAGATTTAGCTGACTTGATTTATACTAATTCAAGCGGAATTATGGCGCATGACCTCGCCTTTCGGATTTTTAAATCTAATGACGAAATCGAGCTTTCCGAGGAAGAACTCAATTTTTTATCGCAGTTTGTTTCCAAGAACTGTTCCCCCGCTTTTATGGACAGTGTTGTTGAGAATTTGAAATAAGTATTGTTATGGACGAGCAAACGTTTGAATTTACATACGACGGAGAAATGCTGCAGGCGCTTTTTGACAAAGCGAATGCTTTGCCGTCAGACCCGTATGTAAAACCAGGGCTGGGAATCCCGGACAGCGACTTAGCTGAAGAATACGCAAAAAAAGCTATAATCGGAGATCTTAACGACCTAGAAACAGACGTTAAGGATAATCTTGTTGATGCGATTAACGAGGCGGCAAGATTCGTAGGGTCCGCATTGACAGGATACTCTTCATTGTCCGGAGTTGAAGAACTCCCAGATGTAGAAACTACCATCGGATACTTGATCGACGGAGATCTATATGTCTGGGTTGGGACAGGCGGTGACACAATGGGCGGAAAGTATAAAAATTGCGGGGTAATGTGCTCTCCGTCTCAGAGACTAACAAAAAGCGAGATAAGATCACTTTTAAACCTTTAATTAGCATGGCTGACAATAACGGCAGACGGGTTTGACATGGAGCGAGATGAGTTTGAGTTTCATAAGGTGTACTTGATATATATAGATTAAATTTATAATATTATGGCAGTTCGCGCAGAAGATAAAATCGTAAGAGGGGCAGACCTCTCCACTATTGGCGAACAGGTTAACGCCAAACTTGCAGAAAAAGTATCAAGTGAGAGCGTGAATAACGTTGTCACTCTTACCTCTGCCGAATATGAGGCGCTCGACACCAAAGATCCAGATACATTGTATGTGATTACCGATGGTGGAGAAGAGCTCTATCCACAAGACGGTAAGTCCGCTTACCAGATTTGGCTCGACAATGGTAACGTCGGCTCTGAGGCTGATTTCCTTGCGTCGCTGCAGGGCAATTCTGGCTACTCCGGTGCTGCCGGAGAGTTAGAGGTTGTCAACAATCTGAATGACGGCGGTGCGACTGCTGCCCTATCCGCAGAAATGGGGAAGACACTCAACTCGGAAGTCACTCAATTAGGCCAAGAACTATATGGGGATACTTCCCACGAAATCCTTGACACAACTTCTCCTGTTGCTGGAACTTTGTCCGGTGGTAAATGGATGACGAACGGAAGTTATGGGTATTGGCAGAATGCAGTTCTATCGGTTGCTGAATATCGAGGTCGGACTTTACGTATAACACCGAAATCGACATCTGTCCAAACGACCTATTTTTTCACAAAGGACAACATTCTGCTACATAATACAAATGTGAATCTTTGTGACGGGTGGACGGGGACGGTTGAAACAGCAGTTGTCACAGACATTATAATCCCCGGCGATGCCGGATATTTGGTTGTTCGACTGAACAATACAAATACATTGGTAGACAAGACACCGCAATCCCTTCTTGTCCTCGCACAAGAGGGTGACCTTGGCAAAAAGGTTGACAAGGTTGCCGGGAAAGGATTGTCAACGAATGACTATACAGATGAGGACAAGGCGAAAGTCGCAACCATCCCGACATCTTTTGTAACACCATCAGACCTTGACAATTATGTCCCGAAAGAGCAGGGAATTGGTAATGCCGGACTATTGTTGAAGGTCGGTGCGGATGGGAAAGTAACGCTCGGAACGGGGGGCGGAGTTGGGCCGAATATTTCCGATTGCGTACGGAAAGAAATTTCCCGAACCCTGCATCTTGGAGAGAATGTCCTTTCTGGTGTTGTCGGCACAGGTACGGGATGGACGGAGAACTCAGGGAACTATACACACGCAACCGGGGAGGCATCAACACTCGAATTTCCACTTGCTACCGATTCGGGGGATGCCTATGTTGCGATCCTTTCCTATTCTGTAACTGGGCAGAATGAGGAGGCGGTGGTTGTCTCAATCGGTGGTGGTGTCCCCTGTGACATCTACAACGGGACATTAGGCCCGTTCTATGTCGGAATGATTGCGGACGGCGGTAATCTTAAAATTACGGCAGAATCTGTATATGCCGGGACTATTTCCGGGGTAGAACTCCGCAAGGTTGTCTCGGAAGAAGATGCTGATATATCAATTACTTTGGATTCCTCAAACAACAAGCACTATGAGAATGTGGAATCCGGCACAATGAGAGCCAACATTTCTGGATGGTGGAACGTGGCGATGGGTGCGAATGATGCGCTGCGGTCAAACCAAAATGGCTCTCGGAATGTTGCAATAGGCGCAAGGGCTTTGGAAATAATGGAGAGCGGAACTCGCAATATTGGCATCGGCACATTTGCTATGGCCCGGTTGAAATATGGTGCGAGAAACATTGCCATCGGTGCGGATTCGGCTTGGTATATCCCTGGGGGATATGACAATATCGCACTTGGTAAGGCGGCATTCGGAGAAATCCGGGGAGACAATCCGCAAAGGAATGTTGCAATCGGAACATCCGCATTGTCCATCAACACATCTACTAATCCGGAGGATAATGTTGCTATCGGCTATCGTGCCTTAAGTGGTGGTGCAAATGCCCCACAAAAAACGAATTGCGTAGCAATAGGTGCATCTGCCGGATTGAGAAACAACACGAAATGTGTTGCCATCGGAGCAAATGCCGGATTCTATATGGAAGGGCAAGGAAATGTCGCAATCGGTTTTGATGCGATGAACTATTACAATGTGGATGGGCAGAATAATATCTGCATCGGTCATCTTGCCCGTTTATATCCTCCGTCTCGACCTGCAACTATTGACAATGCCATCGCAATCGGTTACAATGCGAGAGCGACGAAATCCGACCAGATTGTCCTTGGTACATCTTCTCACACAGAGGTTGTAATTGCCGGAAAGAAACTTGTGTTTAACAATGACAATTCCGTATCGTGGGAAACAATATCGTAAAACTTGAACTGCCCCTGTACGAAGTTAACTACATCCTGGAGACACTTGCCGAGAAGCCGTACAGGGAAGTATTTGAACTTGTCGGCAAGATAAAGGAACAGGCCGAGCCACAAGTGAAACAAGAAGAAAACCCCTAATTGAGTAAGTTAACTCCGGGCCTCCTTGGTCCAACAAATACAAATAAGAAATACTATATGCAAACAGGTAAAATCTATAAAGGGTATACACTGATTAGTGGTGGTGGATCAAATGGCAAATCCGCCTATGAACTCTGGTTGGCTGCGGGGAATACTGGGACGATGGAAGATTTCTTGACGTCGTTAAAAGGGGACACTGGCGTTAGCGCAGACTATCCGATTGAGATTCACAACGGGTTAGACTCCTCCGCGACCGACGCTGCATTGGCTGCCGCCCAGGGCAAGGTCCTAGATGAGAAAGTTACCCAATTGGGCCAAAAAGTGGATGACTTATCTACGGGCAAATACTACGGCTATTTCGCCAAAGAGGAAGATTTGCCGGAGGTCGATGTGGATGGTTTCGCCTATGTGGGCGAAGGCCCGACCTACACGATTTATAACCTTCGGGGTGGTGTTTGGACTTCTTCCGAAATCACGGTCAATCAGTCTCCGATAGGCAACGATGAAGACATAGACCAAAACGGGGACGGCAAGTTGCAGTTTGCTAACCGTGTCTATAATGCCCAGCAACCCGACGGGATGGGTTATGTCATCCTGCGGAAGAACAAGACCTTTGCAGAGCAGGTTACGGACACGAACACCATCTACGAAATCCGCTACCTGTTCACTCTATCTTCCGATTTTACAATGCCATCCGGCTGTATCCTAAAATTCAACGGTGGACAAATTGATGGGAATGCCACCATTACTGGCAACGGAACGTCCATAAATGCCGACCTTGTGCAGATTTTTGGCGGAGGAATTTCTTTTGCAGGGACATGGAGGGTACACGAAGCACCCGTGGAATGGTGCGGTGCAAGAAAAGGTGTGATAAGCAGTTCCCAAGATACTGATGTCGCTAATTGCATAAACAAACTATTTGATGTCTCTGGCGTGGTTATGCTGGATGGTGGGTCATATTATCAAGCGACACACGGTGTGCAAATCAACATTCGGGGGACACTTCGCGGAATTGAACAAAGGAGAGAAGGCAAAGGGTCGGGGATAATTTTCAGAGATGTGGCCTCCAATACTGATTGTGTTCTTGTCGGGAAAGCGGACGGAACGGTTTCTGACAGAGTTAGGGATTACGGAATTGAAAATGTAACTCTGCTTGTTAATATTGTAACACCCTCCGTTGTCGGTGTTTCGTGCGTACATATAGGGGCGGTGAGCCATTTCAACATTCGTAATTGTACCATACAAAATGCGATAACAAGGTCTTCGGATTATTCGGCAAGCGAATATGAAAACCCTTCGTCCGTGTCGAATTATGCCGTAAAAATAACCGGGACTTCCGAATTTATTCGTTGTATTTCAAGTTCTTTCCTTGCAGATATTCCGATTTATACGGTCTCCGGTTCTCTCCTCGATTTTACCACATTTGACAAATGTACTTTTGTCGCCAATGCTTATGGATATGCGTGTATGTATGGCGTCCCTATTACCAGCAATAACAATATTACAGGGTGTTCGTTCAATCAAGGTATATTCGGCATAAAATGGTATGGCGATGGTACGGGGGTTGTCAAAATATCTGGATGCCGATTTGAACAACTTCGCCATTACACATACAATGGTGTATTGGTATCAGCGGCATTTGATTACACAACCGGGTCTTATTCTTATGACAGAATTCATCCGGCAATCTACTTTGATAGCATAGGATTCCCCGGAGTTACTGCAATTAGAATATCCGGGGATGATGGAGTGTATGTTTCGGCGGTTGGTTGTACGGGGTTAAACTTATCAAACAGTCTGCCAGCAATAGATATTTCCACCGCTCCGCAGACTTGGGTAGAGTGTCTGAATAATTATTTGGGCTGGAATGTCGTATATAAGGTGAATGAAACAACGCACCAAGTGAAAGGGGTTAGAGTGCGTAATCAGCAGAACGCCGCCTACGCAAGTTCACTTTCCAATGCGTCATTTGTTCCGATTGCGGATATTTCCACAATTCGGAATAAAGCATCGGTCCGTTATCATTCTTCTGCTAATAGGTCTTTTTCAATCCCGTTTGAGCAAGACATTGCGGTTGGCTTAAAATCTCCTTTCTTTGACCGCTTGAAGTTGTGGGACAACGATAACAAATGTCTTGGCTATTCCGTAAAAATTAAGGTATTCGGCCCCGGCGTTTATGGTGAGGCAACCTATCTCGTAAAGTATGCCGTGTCAAACGATGCTATTGATGCGACAAACGGTACGATTTCAATTATAGAGACGAAGGGAGACGATATTTTCTCCACTAATGGTCCGGGAAACTATGAGGCCGGAAAGATGAGCATTTATATAAGTACCAATCCGGGGTCGAATGTACAATTAGCCGAATATAACAATATCGGCAAAGCCGTCCACATTGTCGGTGAGATCGAAGCATATTTGACTACGGCTTTGCTCAATTCGTAATAGAAAAAAACCCCTAATTGAGTAAGTTAAATCCTGGCCTCTCCGGAGGTCCATTATAATAAAGCGCGAAAGAGAAGGAGTGACCTATAAAGCATAAGTTTAAACCTATGAGTAAGTGTAAGATTCTTGTAGATAACGGGCACGGCATAGATACGCCAGGGAAACGTTCACCTGACGGACGCTTGCGCGAGTATGCTTATACAAGAGAGGCTGCTGGCAGGATCGTGGATGAATTAAAGTCCTATGGCTTTGATGCCGAACTGCTTGTGCCGGAAGAAAAGGACGTTTCCTTAAAGGAAAGGGTTGCTCGTGTCAATCGCTATTGCGCTCTTTATGGACGGGGAAACGTCATTCTTATTTCTGTCCACGTCAATGCGGCTGGAGATGGGAGCAGGTGGATGAATGGGAGAGGGTGGAGCGCTTTTACGACCCCTTCTAGAACAAAGTCCGACGACCTTGCAGATGACCTATACTGGGCAGCACGGCAAGTGTTTGGGGCGCCTCTTACCATTCGTGCGGACTATTCTGACGGTGACCCGGATTGGGAGGAAAACTTCTATTTATTAAAGCATACACAATGTTGCGCCGTTCTAACCGAGAACTTCTTCCAGGACAACAAGGAAGACGTCGAGTATCTCCTCTCCAAGAAAGGGATGGAGGATATTGTCACCGTACACGTATCTGGTATCGTAGCTTATTTGCAGACAAGATGAGGTGGATTGTAGAGTTGAACTCCGGCGAGAAATGGAAGTTTGACGAATATGCGGAAGCCTATTTCTTCGCCACTATTAACTTCGGATTCATGGGTTATGTGATATATGAAAAAGATTGATTTACTTATTCTCGCTGGTGCGATCATCCTCGTAGCCCTCGGATTTATGGGGGGATACAAAGTCGCACGCTCTGGCTATCCGGAGATCACCGAGCGGACGGACACAACATACGTCCGCGACACCGTCGTTCGGGATTCGCTCGTACCGGTTGAAGTGGTGAAATGGAAGAAGATTGCCGTGTATCTTCCTATTCATGATACAATAATCTCGCGAGATTCCGTTCTGGTGGACATACCTATCGGGAGAAAGGTTTACGACGAGGATTCCATATACTATGCCGTCGTAACAGGTCCAATGATTGACAAGTATCCGTCACTCGACACGTTGAAAGTCTATCGTGAGACAATCACTATTGAAACGACAAGGAATGTAACACAATACAAGCCCTATAAGTGGTCTATCTCGCCATTTGTTTCGCAGGAAGTAGGATTGGATTACTATCAGGCGAAAGCCGGCGTACAGGCAGAATTCGGCAATAACAGGTGGCGTTTTGTTCCGGAAGTCGGATATCGTGCGACTTCGTTGGAAGAGCATGGCTGGTACGCGGGAGGAAGAGTAAAGTTTGACCTGATCCGAAGGAAATAGTGTTGACAAATGTCTAAGGCCAGGCTAAAAGTAAAGGTTTCTCCAAAGAAGTCAGGCTCAGGCACGGTTCTTGCCAGAGTTCCAGTTACCGTCGCCAAGAATGACAATCCAAGCGGAGATAGATTATACCAGACGAAGGCACAAGTTAGCATCCGAATAAAAACGACGAGGAATGGAAAGCCAAGAATCAAGAGTAGATTTTAAGAGGCTTATAAATATACTTAGGAGAATAACCCTGGCTGTACAAATTGCCCCGTTTGTTTATTCTGCCATTTACATCTTGGTAATCTCCGTATATTCGTTCGCGTCTGATGACATTTTGTCCTTGTTGGATACGCTATTCTATGTATCGCCGTTCCTGGTCTGTTTCCATTTAGTATACTCTAAGATCCTTCACTTCTGCAAGTGGCACAGGACGGCATGCGTTGTACCGTTGGTGCCGCAAATAGTAAACATAATAGACTATTATGTTATATCATTTTCTGAGGTCGAGGCCTTTATTTTTACATTGATGATTATCTCTATGACGACAATCCTAATAGTTTCAGCATATAACGTATTCTTCACAGATGGATGCAAATGAGATTCTTTCCGAGATTCTCGGATACTACAAGTATAAGGTAGACCACAACCTGTGTACGATGTCAGAGATTAACGGCGCAATAAGGGCCCTAGAGAACAATATGGAGATTAATGGGACGATATCTGACTTCGCGGAGTTCTACGGAAAGTCGAAAGACGCCGTTAATGGTATCATAAAACGCAACCTCGTGGATAAGCCTAAACGAAACGTCGTTCTTTATCCGTTCCACAAGTTCCGGCTAAAAGTGCCGGAATCTTGGCGCAAAAAGAGATGATTAACACGAACTTAACCTAAATTCGCCCGGTACTTCAGTGCCGGGCTTTTTCTGTCCAAATTTGCAATGTGTTTAACAACTAAACTCTTTGCAAAATGGCAGACGAAAAAACTATTATCATGACGCCGGACAACCAGTATCCTGGTTATGCTTATCCGGCTTTTGGCGGTGCTGGTAATGGCTTCGGCAGCTTTAACAGTATCGCAGACCTCTTCGGCCTCGCTATTATCGCCTCTATGTTCGGGTGGGGTAATGGAGGCTTTGGCGGCGGCTTCGGCAACTGGGGCGGCGGGAATGCTGCAGGCTTCCTTTCGAACCAGCTAAACAACGACAGCGGTCGCGAGTTGATCATGAACGCCGTTACTTCTCAGGGAGAGGCCGGTCGCGCAGCTACTCAGAATCTGGCTACAGCGCTCGGACAGGACTTCGACCTCGTAAATAGCGGTGTGCAGAATGTCCAGAACGCGCTCAACGCCCTCGCGGTAAGCCATGCCGTTTCCGTCCCGCAGATCATTAACGCTCTGCAGTCTGGAGACGCGGCCTTGTCCCGTCAGTTGTGTGAATGCTGCTGCGAAAATCGTCTCTTGACGACAGAGCAGGGTTACCAGGCTCAGATTCGCACGATCGAACAGACGAACCAGCTCGGTTCTCAGGCGGACCGCAACACTGCTTCCGTGGTCGGTGCGATTAACGCCCTCCATACGGACATGACCCGCGAGTTCTGCGCAGTGAAGGAGCGTGAGATGCAGGAAAAGATCAACACGCAGGGCGACATCATCACCCAGCTCCGTGGCCAAATCGACAACGCCGCACAGACCTCCCAGATTGCGTCCATGATTGCTCCTCTTGCCAGAGAGGTGGACGACATCAAATGTCGTATGCCTCAGACGGTCCCGGTGCAGTGGCCTCAGCTGACGGCGGTGAATACCACCCCGTACGTGAGTGGCGGATTCTACGGCGGCCTTGGCTTCGGCGGATGGGGCGGATTCGGCAACGGTTTCGGCGGAAATATCGTATTCTAAGGAGGGCCGAGCTATGTGTGGATGCGCAAATGTGACGACCAATTACAACGGGATCCCGTATCTGGATACCACTGCAGTCAACGTTACTGACGAGACGGTGGACTTCACTCTCGGGTTCCGCCGGATCCAGCCTGTCGGATATCTGACGATCCGGATCTCCGATGCGATCCCGGCCGATGCAACAGGAACGCTCCCCGTGCGGCTCACCCTTAACGGAACGACACGGGCGCTCACCTTCTTTGGTGGCGCCCCCGTTACCGCCGCTGACCTCATGGGAACGGGCGTGATTACGGTATTCAATGACCGGATCAACGGTATCCTGCAAATTACTTCCGCGTTGGCTCCTGCAGCCTAACAAATTTTCATTTTAACGATAATAAACTATGCTAAGTACATTGAGAACAGGGGCGCCTCTCTTCGTGCTCGACAAATCCAAACAGACGGTAGCGATTGGCGAGGTTGTTTCGGTGACCCCTCAGCCAGCACAGCTGGGAATGGCGTACGCGCCAAACGGGATGTTCCCGCAAAGACCAACGGTAAACATTAAGGCGAGGATCAATGGCTCCGAAGTCAATTTCGTTCGACTCACTGGAGACACGTCTTCCGCAGAAGACCAGGCCGGGGCAATCGTGGTATGCGAAAGCAAGGAAGCAATAATTTCAGAAATTACTGCGTTCCGAGCAAACAGCGCCCGCGCTTTGGAACAGGTGCAAATGCACCAGCAGATAGTGAGCAATTGCGACAACTTGCTAATGCAGCTAGATCCGGCGAAACAACGGGAGGCAGAGCAGTCTAAGGAGATCGCAAGCCTGAGAGGAGAAATCTCCGAATTGAAGACGCTCCTGGCTCAATCTCTTGGCGTAGGAAAACCGAAGAAAAAGGAGGACCAGTAACATGGCATATAGAATCTTAAGTTTTAAAGACAAAAGCTCCAGTTCTGATATGATGGAGTTCGAAGAGGCGATGGCTATGGCCCAGGAAGGCTTTGACCGCGTTTGCGAACTTGCCGAGGAGATGAAGGATCAGTACGGAGAACGGCGCGGCTACGGCTACCGTGGTGGCTATGGAAACCGTGGTGGCTATGGTAACCGCGGGAATTACGGGATGCGTGGCGGCTACGGCTACCGATATGGTGATCGCGATGAATGGGACGACGACATGATGTACGGCGAACGCCAGCGTCGCGACTCTCGTGGCCGATTTATGTAGATTCGCCGGGGCGGGGAGACTCGCCCCTTACATAATTTTCCAGAAAAAGCAGAAAAATGGCAGAGAGAATAGATTCTTATGAGGCGATCCCAAGAGGGATGAAGGAATACCTGTCGTATTACGGTAGGCATTTCAGCAAGCCTCTCTACGAGATGGCCGTTGGCATGATGCAGACCCGGGACGGCGGAAAGGTAAAAGTAATGGAGAAAGACGCCGTAATGGAAAAGCTGAAAGTGAACAATGTCGTTGTTAAAAACGACCGCGGATACGACGTCCCCTATGTCTGGGCAATGGCAACTGCGGATTACATGGGATCATCTATATCAGACGAACCCCATCTTGCAAAATTCATTAAAGACTATATAGACGACGTAGATGGAAGTCAGACCCGTGCCTTTGATGAGTTTTATGCAAAAACTCTTGCGATGGACATCCCCATCATATGGGAAGATTTAATGTAAAGTGATTGTAAGAAGAACATATATACGGCTCTGGGAGATAATCTTCTTCTTCGATTTCGACGCCGATGATAAGGAGCGTATCATCCATGCCCTGGTCGGGGCAGGAGCGCCCGTTTCTATCGTTTCTAGGGTGTCAAGGAGTATTGACGATGGACGGCTCAACGAAGGTTTTACATATTCCAATCCGAAACTGCGGCAAAGCGTCGTTGGTATAGGGAAAACGAGCAGCGGGCCAGAATTCATGAATTCGACAATCCATGAAATAGTGCATTTGGCTCAAGACATCGCCATCGCATATAAAATATCTCTTGAAGGAGAGGACATCGCGTACCTCGCCGGCGATATCTCAAGATCGATATCAGAGGTGGTGTGTGAACTATCTTGTCCCCATTGCCGTTTACAATAGGCTCTAGCGGCAAGTTGCGGAGCGAGCAAGCCCCCACTTGGGTTTCCATGTGAGGGCTTGCATTGTTGCGCTAAGGAACAAGATAATCGTCAGGCTCTATGCCATCAATATAAACCATCGCGATTGGTACGCGCATGGCTTTTGAAAAGTTTTTGATCGTCTGCGGCTTTGGCCAGCATTTCCCGCTTTCGATCTTCCATAGAGTCGCCGGCGTGACTCCGATGATTCTAGACATTTCGCGTTGTCCGATTTTGTTGGCCTCGCGAATCTTTCTGAATGCTTTTCCTATATTCATATTTGTATTTCTTGTGGGTCAATGTCCGTCTCGTATTCCGCGCCGTCTTTCCCGTATGCGCCGATAAAAATCACGCAAATATTCACAGGCTCTAGTTCCGTCCACTCTTTAGTGATCTCGTTATAGTCGCAAGTGATTCTGAATACCAAATCAACATTATATAAGTCCACGTGGCAAATACTCTCAAACTTCTGGAATATCGAGACCTTTAATTTAGCGCGGATTTTAAGATAATCTTCAGAGTTAATGTGTATCATTGCTATTTAATCTTTTTGAATACCATTCTGCCCGTTTCCGGAACATGATGCTGTTCTTCATGTCTTTCTTCTCCCGCGATAGGAGCCAGTCTTCCCACCATGCGTCCGACTCTGCCCACATGAGCTGCCACCGTAGGATGAGGTAGCCGTAGGACTGGATGATCCTGCGGAGTTTCTTAATTTGTTTCGGTTTCATTGTTTAGCATCTCAATTGCTTTTTCTATCCCGTAGACCGCGGCCTCATGCCAAGTATTGAAGGAGTTGTGCATCGGGTCGGGGTAATATGAATCGCTGTCTCCTTCTTTGAGAATTCGAGCATCCCATTCGGAGAAGGTATCCTTTCCGTCAAATACCGGATACGGATAGACGGAGACAAAGATTCCATTCGATGCAAGCCAATCCAGCGTCTTGGCATAGGATGGCGGCTCGATGTCGAGTTTCTTGTCTACCTTGTTGGTGAACTTGTTTACTTCGTAGTCGGTGTTGACTTTGAGCGGCATCCCTGCTTCGTAAAGCCTCTTTGCGAGGGATGCAGGAACTTTTGCGGTATATCTTTTTTCCATTAGTCTTCGATTTTA
>ODAI010428519.1_pt1 | contig 14396 bp, 14 predicted proteins | sample 1539321 | NCBI WGS metagenome assembly ODAI01 (sample SAMN02144231, study PRJEB22623) | gut metagenome | biome: sheep rumen | host: Ovis aries | place: New Zealand
ATCCGCAAGGATGGCGGGTTTCCCGCCATCCTTTTTTAATCGTAACTGTTCAGTCCCTTACGGGACTAAACAGTTAGAGGGAGAGCGCCCCGCTGCGCGCACTCGGCTTGCGGGGGACGCCTCGTACACTTGCGAGGCGAGAAGCGTTTTTTCCGAGGCACATGTCCCCGGAAAAAACAGATTCAAATTGTTTTTCGCCTTTCGAGGCGAAAAATCAGAGGCGTTCCCCCTCTGAACTCCCCCTACTCGTCAAGCGACTGAGCAGTTACTATTAATCGAAACATATAGACACCTAAACACCCATTATAGATAGGGGGCTGTTTCTATGGCCAAAAACCAGGGCGCGGCGCTGGACCGGAAAAAACTGATGGCGGACCCCATCATGGTCACCACCATCGTCGTGCTGATCACCTTTCTGACTTTGTTTATCCTCTATCCGCTGGCGATCTTGCTGGTGGACAGCTTCGTGGGCGACGGCGGCTTCGGCTTTTCGATCTTTCAGCGCATCTTCGCCATGAAGAGCTTTACCCGCGCCATCACGAACTCCCTCAAGGTCGGCTTTGTCGTCGGCATCCTCTCGACACTGATCGGGCTGCTGTTTGCGTATGTAGAGGTCTATGTGCGCATGAACAGATTCGTCGGCGGCCTGTTCAAGGTCGTGTCCATGCTGCCGGTCGTCTCGCCGCCTTTTGTGCTGAGCCTTTCGATGATCATGCTCTTCGGCCGGGCGGGCATCATCACCCGCTTCCTGCTGCATATCTATGACAACAACGTCTACGGCTACTGGGGCATCGTCATCGTGCAGACCCTGACCTTCTTCCCGGTCTGCTACATGATGCTCAAGGGCCTGCTGAAGAACATCGACCCCTCGCTCGAGGAAGCCGCGCGCGACATGGGCGCGGGCCGCTGGAAGGTCTTTGCGGACGTGACCCTGCCGCTGATGCTGCCGGGTCTCGGCAACGCCTTCCTCGTCACCTTTATCGAATCGATCGCGGACTTCGCAAACCCCATGCTGATCGGCGGCAGCTACGATACGCTGGCCACGACGATCTATCTGCAGATCACCGGCGCCTATGACAAGGCCGGCGCCGCCGCCATGGCCGTGGTGCTGCTGTGCATCACGCTGGCGATGTTTGCCGTGCAGAAGTACTATCTCGAGGCCAAGACCGCCGCGACCCTCACCGGCAAGGCCAGCCGCGCGCGCATGCTGATCGAGGACAAGAGCGTCAAGATCCCGCTGACGATCTTCTGCGCGCTCTCCGCCGCTTTCGTCATCCTGATGTACATCTGCGTGCCTATCGGCGCGCTCTTCCCCACCTGGGGCCGTCATTTCTTCCCGCTGACGGGCAAGTGGTTCAGCCAGGTCTTCACCCGCTACAAGGGCTTCAAGGCCTTCAAGGACTCGTTTGTCCTGTCGCTGATCTCCGCGCCGATCACGGCGCTGCTGAGCATGATCATCTCGTATCTCGTGGTCAAGCGGAAATTCAGGGCCAAGGGCTTTATCGAGGCGGTCTCGATGCTCGCCATGGCCGTCCCGGGCACGGTGCTCGGCGTCGGCTATATCCGCGGTTTTTCCGGCGGCATTTTCCACACGGGCTTTCTGCAGGGCCTCTACGGCACGGGCCTCATATTGATCATCGTCTTTGTCGTCCGCTCGCTGCCGACCGGCACGCGCAGCGGTATCTCGGCCCTGCGGCAGATCGACAAGTCGATCGAGGAGTCGGCCTACGACATGGGCGCCGACAGTTTCCGGGTGTTTATGACCGTGACGCTGCCCCTGATCAAGGACAGCTTCCTCAGCGGCCTTGTCACCGCCTTTGTCCGCAGCATCACGGCTATTTCGGCCATTATCCTGCTGGTCACGCCGCAGTTCCTGCTCATTACCGTGCAGATCAACGAGTTTGCCGAAAAGGGCTCGTACAGTCTCGCGTGCGCGTTCGCTACCATTCTGATCATCATTACCTACGGCGCGGTGCTGCTGATGAACCTGTTCATCAAGTACTTCGGCACCAGCAAGAGCATCAAGGAGGACTGAGTGATGGAAAAAGTCAAAAAAGGCGTCCGTCTGGACCATATCTCGAAAATCTACCAGGACCCGAAAACCGGAAAGGATTTCTACGCGGTCAAAGATACCTCGCTGAATATTGAGCCGGGCTCCTTTGTCACGCTGCTGGGCCCCTCCGGCTGCGGCAAAACGACGACGCTGCGCATGATCGCCGGCTTTGAGAGCCCCGACGAGGGCGAGATCTATCTCGGCGACGAGCCGATCAACGAGCTCACGCCGAACAAGCGCGACACCGCCATGGTCTTCCAGAGCTATGCCCTGCTGCCGCACTACAACGTATTTGACAACGTAGCGTACGGGCTGAAGCTGCGCAAGGTGCCGAAGGATGAGATCCGCGAGCGCGTGATGAAGATCCTCGATCTGGTCGAGCTGACCGGCATGGAGGGCCGCATGACCAACCAGCTCTCCGGCGGCCAGCAGCAGCGCGTCGCGCTGGCCCGCGCCCTGGTCATCGAGCCGTCCGTCCTGCTCTTCGACGAGCCGCTGAGCAACCTCGACGCCAAGCTGCGCGTCTCGATGCGCACGGAGATCCGCCGCATCCAGCAGGAGGTCGGCATCACGGCGATCTATGTTACGCACGACCAGTCCGAGGCCATGGCGCTGTCCGATCAGATCATCATCATGAACAAGGGCGTCGTCGCGCAGATGGGCACTCCGCAGGAGATCTATTATCACCCGGTCAACGAGTTCGTCGCCGACTTCATCGGCGAGGCAAACTTCCTCAAGGGCCGGATGCTCTCCGGCGACGGCGACAAGGTGACCCTGGACGTGGAGGGCAGCCGCGTCACCGTTCCGGGCAAGCCGGATATGAAGGAGGGCGGCGAGTACACGATCGTCCTCCGCCCCGAGGCGGCCCGGCTGGCCGAGGCGGGCGGGCTGCCCTGCAAGGTCGTGCTCTCGTGCTTCATGGGCTCGTACCAGAACTACCACGTCATGGTCGGCAATACGCTCGTCAAGCTGGAGGAGCACAACCCGAAAAACCGCCGGATCTTCTCGGTCGGCGAGCAATGCTCGCTGATGTTCGAGCCGGAGTCTGTCCATATCCTCTGATTGCCGCCGCCAAACCATAAAGGGCCAGTTGCAAAATACAAAACAGGAGCGGAAGCCTTGGTGGTATCGTAGGGGAGGGCCTTGTGCCCTCCCGGCGGAATTAAGCTCATTTAGCAAATAAATGTTCGGCGTATTCGCACTTTGTACGAATACGCCGAACTTTTTGCTAGCAAATATCTTTACGTGCCGGGCGGCCGCGAGGGCCGCCCTACGGCAGGACTTTCGTTTTCACGGCTCCGTCGCATTTTGTATCGCACCCTTTATGGCGGGATTTTTCTTCCCGGCGGCCGCTTTCGCGCCTCTTTTTTCATCGGGACGGGTATGCTGGTGCTGCTGCGGACAGGGCGTCCGCAAGCACAAGGCCGGAGAGGAGCGAGCATATGCAGGCAGTGCGCAGCCGCCCGGGAATCCGCCGGGGCGGCATTCTGTATCTCAGCGTGGAGGATCTGGAGCCGAACCCGGTGCAGCCGCGGCAGAACTTTGACGAGGAGGGGCTCGAGGAATTGAGCCGCAGCATCCGCAGCTACGGCATTTTAAATCCGCTGACGGTCCGCTATCGGGGCGGACACTATGAGCTGGTGGCCGGGGAGCGCCGCCTGCGCGCGGCGAAGCTGGCCGGACTGCGCGAGGTGCCCTGCCTGCTGCTGAACGTGAACATGGAGGACGCGAGCCTGATCGCGCTGATCGAAAACCTGCAGCGCCGGGATCTCGACTTCATCGAGGAGGCCGAGGGCCTGCGCCAACTGCAGCGGCTCTTCGGCATGAGCCAGGAGGAGGCCGCGCGGCGCATCGGCAAAAGCCAGTCGGCCGTGGCAAACAAGCTGCGGCTCTTGAAGCTGCCGGAGGACGTGCTGCACACGCTGCGCGACCGCGGGCTCAGCGAGCGGCACGGCCGCGCCCTGCTGCGCCTGCCGACGCCCGACGCCCAGCGCAGGGCCCTCGCCTATATCCTCGAAAACGACCTGACCGTATCAGCCACCGACAGCTATATCGACACGCTGCTGACCGCGCCGGAGAAGGACGCCGCGCCGAAGCACACGCTGATTTTGAAGGACGTGCGGATCTTCCTCAATTCGCTCAATCGCTCGCTGGAGGTCATGAAGCAAGGCGGCATCGAGGCCGGCGTGAATCGCCGCGAGACCGACGAGGCGCTGATCTTGACGATCTCGATTCCGAAGGCAAAGCCGCATAATGCGGCAAGAGCGGATGTCGAGAAAAAATGAGTTCTGATGATGGCGCTTTTTCGTAGGAATACTTTGTGTATTTCAAGAAAAAGAGACGAAATCAGGGCACATTTTTTCCGGCAGACGCCGCAGACGTATTGTGCGGTTTTGCCTTAAAGAACAGAAAAAAGGCATAACCCGGGCATCCCCGTCATAGGCTGTGGCGGGTGGTGAAAGTATGATTCAGACATTTTCCGACCTTCGCTACAAGGAGGTCATTGATATCCACACGGGCTTTCGCCTGGGCTACATCTGCGACGCGGAATTTGACGACCAGAAGGGACAGCTCTGCTCGCTCATCACGCCGGGGCGCGGTAAATTCTTCGGCCTGCTGGGGCGCGAGGACGATTTTGTGCTGCCATGGAGCAGCATTGTGCGCGTCGGCAGCGATATCATCCTGGTCGAAAGCCCGCAGCCGCCGCGCCGCCGCAAACCGCGGAACAAGTGGTTTTAATACCTGTTGAGCCCCCTAAGGGGGCTCAACAGGTAGGGGACACTCGCGCTTATCGCACGAGGCGCACGTGGGACGCGCCTCGTTTGGTCGGCGCGAGGCCTCGCATAGCTCGGCTTAGTGTGTTTTTGAAGCGGCAAAGCTGCTCCAAAAACAGATTTCAAACGATTTTTCGCCTTCCGAGGCGAAAAATCAGAGGGGTTTCCCCTCTGAACTCCCCTTATGACCTGCTTATCGTTGTAATGGTTTAGATAACGCCACGCAAAAGCTCGTGATAAATCCCTTGGCAAACGGACGGTATAGATGTATAATTAGATATTAAAAATACTCTTTACCTGTAGGGAACGAAGAATATGCAGACTACCACTGAAAAACGGGAACGGGCAGTGCTGGCGGGGCTGGCTGCCGCGAGCATGGATGCGGACGAGCGCTCGAGCGAGAGCTCGATGGAGGAACTGGCCGCGCTGGTCGACACCGCCGGGGGCGACACCGTGGCGATGGTAACACAGCAGCGCCCTGCGCCCGACCCGCGCAGCTTTATCGGCGACGGCAAGGTACAGGAGCTCAAAGAGCTGATCGCGATGAACGACTGCGATCTCGCCGTGTTCGACAACGAGCTCTCTCCCTCGCAGATGCGCGTCCTCTCGGAGGAGCTCGGCGTGCGCGTGCTCGACCGCTCTGGGCTGATCCTTGACATCTTTGCCCAGCGCGCCCAGACGCGCGAGGGACAGCTGCAGGTAGAGCTGGCGCAGTATAAATACCTGCTGCCGCGTCTGACCGGCATGTGGAGCCATCTGGTGCGCCAGACCGCCGCGGGCGGCTCGAGCCCGATCGGCACGCGCGGCCCCGGCGAGACCCAGCTCGAGACCGACCGCCGCCATATCCGCCGCAAGATCCAGAAGTTAGAGGAGGAGCTGGCCGCCGTGCGCAAGGTGCGCGGCACGCAGCGCCGCCGCCGTGAGAAGAACGCCATGCCGGTCGTGGCGCTCGTGGGCTATACGAACGCCGGGAAATCGACGCTGTTGAACTGTCTGACGGGCTCCGACATCCCGGCCAACGACCGGCTGTTCGACACGCTTGACACGACGACCCGCCGCCTGCGCATCGACGAGACGCAGGAGGTGCTGCTCAGCGACACGGTCGGCTTTATCCGCAAGCTGCCGACGCATCTGGTCGAGGCCTTCAAGGCCACGCTCGAGGAGTTGCGCTATGCCGACGTGCTGCTGCACGTCATCGACATCTCGAATGGCGAGTGGGAGCAGCAGGCGCGTATCGTCGATGCGCTGATCCGCCAGCTCGATGCCGAGCAGACGCCCTGCATCCGCGTATACAACAAGTGCGACCGCTATATCGGCATCCTGCCGCACGGCGAGGACGTAGTCTGTCTCTCCGCCAAAAGCGGCGAGGGGTCCGACGTGCTTGTCAAAAAACTCGCCGCGCGCCTCGGCCGCAGCCGCCGCACGGTGTCGCTGCACATCCCCTACGCTGAGGCCGGGCTGGTGGACGCGCTCAACCGCGAGGCCGAGATTTTCAAGCTCGAATACACCGACGGCGGCATCGACTGTGAGGCTGTGGTGACGCCGGAGCTCTTCGGCCGGGTCAAGGCCTTTATTCCCGGCTATGTCGAGCCGAAGGAGGACTGGGAGACATGACCGAATATTTCGTGCCGGCCGGTCCTGGTGAAGCGGAGCTCGTGGAAAAGCGCAGCCGCTTTCTGGGGCATCTGCGGGGCGTCGAGAGCGAAGAGGAGGCCCGCGCCTTCATCGAGGCCACAAAAAAGCAGTATTACGACGCCCGGCACAACTGCTGGTGCTATCTGATCCGCGGCGGGGCCGAGCGCTACTCGGACGACGGCGAGCCCCAGGGCACGGCCGGTATCCCGATGCTCGAGGTGTTTCGCCGCGCGGGCGTGACGAATCTCGTGTGCGTGGTGACGCGCTACTTCGGCGGCGTGCTGCTGGGCACGGGCGGCTTGCTGCGCGCCTATACGCAGAGCGCCAAGGACGCGCTGGACATCGCCGGGATAGCCGCCGTGCGGCAGTGGGTGCAGCTGGACGTGCCCTGCCCCTACGCCCTGCTCGAGCGCGTAAAGACAGAGCTTGCCGCCTGCGAGGGCGTGACAGAGGGCGTCGATTACGGCGCCGAGGTGCTGCTGCACGCCCTGCTGCCCGAGGCTGAGGCCGGACGCTTTGCCGACCGCGTCTTCGAGCTCTCGGCCGGGAAGCTCCGCCCCACCGAGACCGGCCGCGTGTTCCGCGCCGCGGCAATAACTGTTTAGTCCCTTGCGGGACCGAACCGTCAGAGGGGCGTTCCCTCTGAACTCCCCTTGATCACGGTATTGAACATATACAGAGGTACTATCATGTACAAACCCTTAGCCGATGAGATCCGCCCACGCACGCTCGACGAGGTCGTGGGGCAAAAACATATTCTGGGCCCGAACGGCCTGCTGCGCCGCATTGCCGACAGCGGACAGATCCCGAACATGATCTTCTACGGCCCCTCGGGTACGGGCAAAACCACCGTGGCCCGCATCCTGGCCGAGAAGACCAATCGCACGCTGCGCAAGCTGAACGCCACCACGGCCGGGATCGCCGATATCAAGCAGATCATCGCCGAGCTCGACACGATGCTGACGCCCGGCGGCGTGCTGCTGTACCTCGACGAGATCCAGTATTTCAACAAAAAACAGCAGCAGTCGCTGCTGGAGTTTATCGAGGACGGGCGCATCACGCTGATCGCCTCGACGACGGAAAACCCGTATTTCTGCGTCTTCAACGCGATTTTGAGCCGCTCGACCGTGTTTGAGTTCAAAAGCGTGCCGGTCAGCGAGGTCGAGGGCGCGGTCGCGCGCGCCGTGGACATCTTAAACGGCCGCCGCGCTGTGCCGCTGACGCTTGAGGACGGCGTGGTGCACCGCATCGCCCAGGGCTGCGGCGGCGACGTGCGCAAGGCCATGAACGCGCTCGAGCTGCTGTTCTCGGCCTCGGCCGGGCGGGACGTCATCACGCTCGAGGACGCCGCCGACATCACCCAGCGCAGCGCCATGCGCTACGACCGCGACGGGGACGAGCACTTTGACGCGCTCTCGGCGTTGATGAAGTCGCTGCGCGGCTCGGATCCCGACGCCGCCATGCACTATCTGGCCCGCCTGCTCGAGGCCGGGGATCTGATCGGCGCCTGCCGACGCATTCTCTGCTCGGCCAGTGAGGACATCGGCCTCGCCTATCCGCAGTCCGTGCCGATCGTCAAGGCCTGCGTGGATTCCGCGCTACAGCTTGGCCTGCCCGAGGCGCGGCTGCCGCTGGCCGAGGCCTGTCTGCTGCTCGCGACCGCGCCGAAGTCAAACTCGGCCTGCATGGCCATCGACTTAGCGCTCGCCGACGTGCGTGCGGGCAAGGGCCGCAGCGTGCCGCGCGAGCTGCAGAACGTCCATGCCGACGGCACCGGCTTTGAGCGCGAGCAGGGCTATCGCTACCCGCACGACTTCCCCGGCCACTGGGTAAGGCAGCAGTATCTGCCCGACGAGCTGAAAAACGCGCATTATTATGAGTACGGCGACAACAAGACCGAACAGGCCGCGAAGCGGTACTGGGAAGAGATTAAAAAATAATGGACATCCAGGTAAACGATATTCTGACAATGAAAAAAGCCCACCCCTGCGGCTCGAAGCAGTGGCTGGTGCTGCGCACCGGCGCGGATTTCAAGCTGCGCTGTATGGGCTGCGGACACGAGGTCATGGGCGCGCGCTCGAAGTTTGAAAAAAATATCCGCCAGGTGGAACGGCCGTGATCGGCGTTTACATGCTCCGCTGCGCCGACGGCAGCCTGTACACCGGCTGGACCGACGACGTCGAGGCGCGCGTGAAGGCGCACAACACGGGCCGCGCAGGGGCCAAATACACCCGCTCGCGCCGCCCGGTCACGCTGGTCTACTGGGAGGACTGCGGGACGAAGGAGCAGGCCATGAGCCGCGAATGGCACATCAAGCGCCTGACGCGCGAAGAAAAGCTGGCCCTGATTGCCGGGCAAAGTTGAGGCTTCTGCGCGCGTTCCCGGAGGCATCTGGGGATGCCTCCCTACGGCGGCAGCGTTCTCCGTAGGGAGCGATCCCCTGATCGCTCCGTAGATTATTGCGCATGTCTGCGGAGGCATCAGGGGAAACGGGACCTTTCCGCTGCCGGTGGCAGAGGAAGGAAAGGGCCCGTTTCCGCAGCCGCGCCTTTGGCGGGCCGTCGCGTAAGCAGGCCCGGGAAAGGCATTCGCGGCAAGGCGGCCTGCCTCCCTACGGACGCCCTTGATGGGGAAAAGGTGTCCCGAATGACGGATGAGGTGGCTCTGAAATCTGAAAATAAATCTCTTTAAGGAGGAACAGCGCATGGACTGGATCAGAGAAGAAAACTACGCCGAGGTGATGCGCTCGAAGGTTGAGCCCTATGTGGCCGCGCGAAAAGAGAGCGGAACCTTCGAGCGCGTGCCGGGACAGCCGATCTATTACGAGCACTTTCGCACCGAGACGCCGAAGGGCGTGATCGTCATCAGCCACGGCTTTACGGAGTCCGTGCAGAAATTCACGGAATCCATCTATTACATGCTGTGCGCGGGCTATGACGTCTGGGGCTTTGACCACCGCGGCCACGGCCGCTCCGTCCGGCTCAACGGCAACCCCTATGTCGTGCACGTCGAGCGCTTTCGCGACTATGTGGACGACCTTCATTATCTGGTCGAAACGCTTGTCAAGCCGGCGGAAGGCGCGCTGCCGCTGTATCTTTACTGCCACTCCATGGGCGGTTGCGTCGGTGCCAAGATCATCGAGCAGTATCCCGACCTCTTCAATAAGGCCGTTCTCTCCTCCCCGATGCTCGGATTGAGCTTCGGAAAGGTGCCTGTCAAGGTCGTATACATCGGCGCAAGCCTCATGGGCATCGGCGAGCGGCGCAAGAATCCGACCAACCCGATCAACGAGTTTGACGCCACGCCGAATTTTGAAGCCTGCTGTGATTCCTCGGAATGCCGGTATCTCTATTATTTTGAAAAGCAGAAGGCAAACCGCCATCTGCAGACGCGCTCGCCCTCGATCCAGTGGGGAAAGGAAGCCGTGAAGGCCTGCTATCAGGCGGTTTCCGAGGCGCAGACCGCCCGGATTCAGATTCCCGTGCTGCTCTTCCAGGCTGGCAACGACACCGTGGTGGAAAACAGCGCGCAGGATCTGTTCGCCTCGCGCGTCAGACAGTGCGAGCTTGTCCGCGTCCCCGACATGAAGCACGAGCTGTACATGACCGATTCCGACGTGCTGATCCCGTACTGGGAAAAGATCTTCGCCTTCCTGCAATAATCCCGCAAATACATAAAACGCCGGTTTTCAGCCTGTATTCAGACTGGAAATCGGCGTTTTTCTCTTCCGGATGCTTTGGAGCGGCGATCAATTCTGCGTTCCCTTGGACTTCAGATACTCGTTGATATAGTTGACGACCTTCTCGACATCCTCGGCGGAATAGCCGTGCACCATCATCGCGGTTTCGAGATCTTCACCGCCGGCGGCCATGCAGCCGATGCAGTGCATGCCCATCTGCATAAGGATCGGGGCGATATCGTCATCCACGGCCAGAATATCCGTGACGATCATGTTTTTGGAAATCATAGTGCATTCTCCTTTTTTATTCTATCTTTAGTATGTACAGACTGTGCGTATTGTATCAGAAAGACGGTATCCCGTCAATTCCCTTCCGATACTCACTTTTTATGCTTTTTGGCGTAGGAAAACATCCAGGCCACGATCGCGATGAGCGCCACGACGATGGCCAGACCCAGCACCAGATCCAGCATGCCGCCGAGCAGGGCAAAAGCCCCGGTGACCAGCTTGAAGACCAGCACCAGCGCGCCGATCAGGACGATGGCGGCCAGCGCCGCCGGGATCAGTTGTTTGAGATTCATGAATCATTCCTCCCAGAAAGAATACCATTATACACCGCTGTCGATCGGCGGCCCGAGCCGCGAGAGCACGGCTGTAAAATAGTCCGGCAGCGGGCACTCGAGACAGACCGTCTCGCCTGTCCGCGGATGGATAAAGTGCAGCCGCCGCGCGTGCAGACACTGCCCCTCGAGCCCCTTTTCGGGCGAGGGTGCGCCGTAGAGCGCATCACCGAGCAGCGCGTGTCCGCTGTAGGCCATGTGGACGCGGATCTGGTGCGTGCGGCCCGTCTCGAGACGGCAGAGCAGATGGGTATAATCCCGATAGCGCGTCAGCACCTGCCAGTGCGTGACGGCGCGCTTGCTGTTTTTCTCGGTGACCGCCATGCGCTTGCGCTCGACGGGATGGCGGCCGATCGGCGCGTCGATCGTGCCGCTGTTCTCGCGAAAGCGCCCGCGCACAACGGCCTCGTACTCCCGGTAGAGACTGTGGTCGGCCAGCTGTGCGGCCAGCGCGCGGTGTGCGGCGTCGTTTTTCGCCGCGATCAGCAGGCCCGAGGTGTCCTTGTCGATGCGGTGGACAATGCCGGGGCGCCGCTCGCCGCCGATCCCGGAGAGACTGTCCGCGCAGTGGAAGAGCAGCGCGTTGACCAGCGTGCCGTCCGGATGGCCGGGCGCCGGGTGGACGACCAGGCCGCGCGGCTTGTTGACGGCGATCACGTCCTCATCCTCATAGACAATATCGAGGGGGATCGCCTGGGGCAGCAGCGGCAGCTCCTGCAGCTCGGGCAGGCGGACGCAAAACAGGTCTCCGGCGCGGCAGCGGTAGTTTTTCTTCACGCTCTGTCCCCAGAGCGTCACCGCTCCGTCTTCCAGCAGCCGCTGAATCGCACTGCGTGAAAGGCCGTCCATATGCTGCGCGAGGAGAGCGTCGACCCGGTCGCCGCTCTCCTCCGCCAGTATTTCGTTGATTTCGTCCATGCCTTACCTGAACTCGTTGAGGATATCGTCCAGGCTGTAGGTCTCTTCGACGGCCGGGGCCGGTTTCGGGGCGGGCGCCGGGGCAGGAGCCGGAGCAGGCGCGGGGGCCGGAGCCGGGGCCGGAGTGGGCGCAGGAGCCGGAGTCGGGGCAGGCGCGGGGGCCGGGGCAGGAGCCGGCGCGGGCTTTTCGGCCTGTGCCTTCTGCGCGCGATCCCACTCGGCAAAGGGATCCGAGGAATCACGCACAACTTCGCGCTTGCTCTCTGCCGCAGCAGGCTGACCCTGGCGGGCGGCGCGGGCAGCCTTGAACTGCTCGTAGTCTTCCTCGTAAGTGCGGCCGGCGCTCTGACGGCGGGCGGGCTTCACGCTCTCACGCTTCGAGGGCTTCGCAGGCTTCTCTTCCTCATAGTCGTCCTCGTCGTCATAGTCCTCGTCATCGTCGTAATCGTCGTCGTACTCTTCTTCCTTCTTCATACGGCGGCGCTCACGCAGAGACAGACGTTTTTTCTTCGCAGGTTTCTCTTCCTCGTAGTCGTCCTCGTCCTCATCCTCGTCGTCGTAATCGTCGTCGTATTCGTCATCGTCGTAATACTCGTCCTCTTCCTCGCGGCGTCTGGCGCGCTTATTGCCGCCAAAGAGGATGTACAGGATGAACAGCACGCAGCCGATAACAATGAAAGCGTCCGCCACGTTGAAGATCGGGAACCAGCTGATGAAATCGACCTTGAACATGTCCTGCACATAGGCATAGACCACGCGGTCGATGCAGTTGCCGATCCCGCCCGCCATAATGAAGATCAATGCCCAGCGGCCAAGACTGCCGCGCACCACGCGGGTGGCCAGCAGAATAATGACCACAATGGCAAACACGACGCAGATACCCGCGAAGATCAGCGTGGCATTTCCGCCGCTGAGGAATCCGAAGGCCGCTCCGTCATTATGCAGGTTGATCAGGCTCAGTATGCCGGGGATGACTTCCTTGATGCCGGAATTCTCGACGATATTCGCGGCAACCCAGTACTTGGTCCACTGATCCAGAATCACGATCAGCAGGGCAACGATGGCGTACAGCATATCTTTCTCCTATCCGCTCCGGCGCTCCGGAGCAAACGTATTTCGCCGGATTTTGTACCGGCCGGGACGCCGCTTTAACGGTCTCCCTTAGTGCACTGAAACAATTCCGCTTACGCTTCGAGCTTCGCCACAACGGCGGCGCAGCGCGGGCACAGGCCGTCGGCGTTGGCGCTTCTGCTCTGCTTCCAGCAGCGCGGGCACTTGACGCCGCTTGCCTCGGCCACGGCGATATGCAGACCGGGGTTCTTGCCGCCATGTCCGACAGCGGCGCTCTCCTCCCCGCTCGCGTCCTCGCTCACAAGGCACTCGGAGACGATCAGCAGATCGGCCAGATCCATGTCGGAGACGGCGCCCAGCAGTTCTTTCGCCGCTTCGTCCTCGGCGTGCAGCGTGACGGCTGCCTCGAGCGGCTTGCCGATGCGCTTGGCGGCGCGGGCGGACTCGAGCACGACGTTCACGTCGTCGCGCAGGGCAATCAGCTTGTCCCAGCGCGCCATGGCCTCCTCGTCGAGCGCGTAGTCGGTGAAGGGCTTGTTCATGGTGTTATACACCACATTGCGCGTATCGTCGCCCTCGCGGTGGGGCATGGCCTGCCAGATCTCATCGCAGGTGAAGGCCAGGATCGGCGCGAACATACGCGTCATGCTGTCCAGGATCAGCCAGAGCGCTGTCTGCGCACTGCGGCGTGCAAGAGAATCTCTCTCTTCACAGTACAACCGATCCTTGATAATGTCAAGATAAAAACTCGAAAGCTCGACGACACAGAAGTCGTTGATCGCATGGGAGACCACATGGAACTCGTAATCGTCGTAGGCCTGGGCGACCTTGGCGATCAGCGCGTTGAGGCGGGTGACAGCCCAGCGGTCGAGCGCGAGCATATCCTCCGGTGCAACCAGCGCGTTCGGGTCAAAGCCGTCGAGGTTGCCGAGGCAGTAGCGCGCGGTATTGCGGAACTTGAGATAGTTCTGGCTGAGCTGCTTGAACACGCCCTTGTCCGAACGCACGTCCACATGGTAGTCGGCGGAGCCGGCCCAGAGACGAACCATATCGGCGCCGAATTCTTTGATGAGGTCAGCCGGGTCGACGCCGTTGCCGAGCGACTTGTGCATCGTGCGGCCCTTCTCGTCCACGGTCCAGCCGTGGGTCAGGCAGGCGCGGTAGGGAGCGCCCTTGCCGAGCGCGCCGACCGCTGTCAGAAGGCTCGACTGGAACCAGCCGCGGTACTGATCGCCGCCCTCGAGATACATGTCAGCCGGCCAGAAGCCCTGGTCGCGCTGCATCGAGGCGAAGTGGCTCGAACCGGAGTCAAACCAGCCGTCGAGCGTGTTGGTCTCTTTTGTAAAGTGCTTACCGCCGCAGTGCGGGCAGACGAAGCCCTCGGGCAGCAGCTCGGCCGCCTCGCGGTCGAACCAGGCGTTGCTGCCGTCCTTCTCATAGACGGCGGCGACAGCCTCGATCGTCTCGTCGGTGCAGATGGGCGTGGCGCAGGCCCCGCGGGAGAACACCGGGGTCGGCAGGCCCGGGCGGACGGGGCGGGAAAGGCACCAGTCGGCGCGCCCGCGGATCATGGCGATCATTCGCTCCTTGCCCCAGGCCGGAAGCCACTTCACGTCGTCGCAGGCGCGGACGGCCTCGTCCTTGAA
>ODAI010717166.1_pt1 | contig 14394 bp, 10 predicted proteins | sample 1539321 | NCBI WGS metagenome assembly ODAI01 (sample SAMN02144231, study PRJEB22623) | gut metagenome | biome: sheep rumen | host: Ovis aries | place: New Zealand
AACAGTAATGTTAACAGGGGATAATAAAATTGCAGCTAAAGCCGTTGCAGATAAAATAGGAATCAAATATTTCTATTCAGAATTAATGCCTGAAGACAAGTTAAATATACTGGACACCATAAGAAATAAATTTGGTGACACAGCAATGGTAGGTGATGGTATTAATGATGCACCTGCACTTGCAAGGGCTAATGTCGGTATAGCTATGGGAGCTGTAGGTTCCGATGTGGCAATAGAAACGGCAGATGTAGCATTAATGCAGGATGATCTGACTAAATTGCCATACTTATTTAATTTAAGTCACAAAACAATGGGTATCATTAAACAAAACATTGTTGCAGCAATATCAGTTAAAGTATTATTTGTTATATTGGCGGTTCTGGGACTTATCACTTTAATGATGTCTGTAGGTATAGGGGACTTAGGTTTAACATTACTTGTAATATTAAACTCATTCAGAATAGGTTTCGTCAAAAATCCAATAGTTTAGAACATTGTTCTTTACCACTTAATTTTTTTATTTTTTTATAGATTAATTTTTAAAAAATAAACTTATTTTCATTTTATTTTTAATATGATTCGTTAAATTTACTTAAATTTTTTTCATATTCATAATTTTTCTATATTTTATCAATTTAAGCAATTACTAATTCAATATCTTTAAATAGTAGTATTGTAATACTATATTATATATGGAGGTGAAAAATATGGCAGAATTACCAATTGCTCCTGTGGGAAGGTTATTAAAAAACGCTGGTGCTAACAGAATCAGTGATGATGCTAAAGTGGAATTAGCAGACGTTCTTGAAACTATAGGAATGGATATTGCAGAAGAAGCAGTTAAACTTGCAAAACACGCTGGAAGAAAAACTGTTAAAGCATCTGATATAGAATTAGCATGCAGAGATTTATAAATCTTTAATTACCTTTTTTTTAATCATTTATTTTTTTTTTATTTAAAAGTTATTTTCATTTCATGATATGAATTTATTAAATTTTAATTGGAATATACTAAACATTTTTTTAGTTTTTATTGCTTGTCGCTCATTTTTATCCCATTTAATCCGCAAAGTTTATATATCTTCATCAATATATAGAATATTGTTAAGTAACTAATTTTCATGCCAAGATGACCGAGAGGCTAGGTGTGTGGCTGCAGACCATATCACAGGGGTTCAAATCCCTTTCTTGGCTTTTTTATTCAATTATTTTCAAAAATATTTTTTTTATAATTAAAAATAATTACTTCATTTTACATAATTATTATTATTAATTCAATAATTTCAATAGATGCCGGGAGTATTTTTTCATGATTAAAGTTTATAACACAATGACCAGAGAAAAAGAAGAATTGAAAGTGACAAACAATAAATTAAAACTGTTTGTATGTGGACCAACAGTTTATGATTATTCTCATATAGGTCATGCAAGAACATACATCTCATTTGATGTAATTGTAAGATATCTTAAACACAAAGGAATATCAGTATTCTACTTACAGAACATAACCGATATAGATGATAAAATAATTAACAGAGCCAAAGAAAATGGTGAAGAACCATTGGAACTTGCACACAGATTCGAAAAAGAATACTTAAATGATATGGCTTTATTAAATGTAAACAATGTAAACTTCTATGCCAGAGCAACTGAACATATGGATGAAATAATTTGTCAAATACAGGATCTGGTGGAAAAGGGATTTGCTTACGATACACCAACAGGAGTATACTTTGATGTATCCGAATTTAAAGATTTTGGAAAATTATCTAACAGAAATCTTGATGATCTTCAAAATACCAGAATTGAAATAGACACAACAAAAGATGACCCAAAAGATTTTGCATTATGGAAAAAACAGGATGAAGAACCATACTGGGATTCTCCATGGGGAAAAGGCAGACCTGGATGGCATATTGAAGATACAGCAATTACAGAATCCTATTTTGGACCACAATATAACATTCATGGAGGGGGATTGGATTTAATATTCCCTCATCATGATGCAGAAATTGCTCAAATGGAAGCTGCAAGTGGAAAAGAACCTTTAGTTCAGTACTGGATGCATACAGGATTCTTAAATGTTCGTGGAGAAAAAATGAGTAAATCTTTAGGTAATTTTATTACAATAAAAGAATTATTAAAAGAGTACTCTCCTGAAGTATACAGGTTCTTTGTATTATCCACCCATTACAGAAGTCCTATAGATTTCAGTGATGACATATTAAAACAGGCAGAAAACAGTTTAAAACGTATACAAAACACTGGAAAAAATGTATTCGAAAAGTTAAGTGAAGATTCACTTCCGGAACAGGATGTATCCAATATTTCAGAAGAATTAACTTCATTCAAACATGATTTCTTTGAAGCAATGGACAATGACTTTAACACTCCGATAGCACTCTCAAGCCTATTTGATTTCACACATAAAATCAACAAATCATTAAATGACAATGAAATTTCTCAGAGCACTTTAACTTCCATAGTGGAAACATTTAAAATCATTGAAGAAATATTAGGATTTTCCATAATAGTTTCTGATGATTCAACATCAGATATGTCAAATGAATTGCTCGATATTATCACAAACGTAAGGCAAGATTTAAGAGCTAAAAAGGACTGGGACTTGGCAGATAAAATAAGGGACGATCTTGCAAATCTGAATATTTCCCTTGAAGATAAATAATCCTTTTATCTTCATTTACTATTTTTATTTATTAATTTTTCAATATAACATATCTTTTAGAAATTTGAGGGTATGTTATGTATTTCGTAAGTATTAGACAACTTCTTTTTTTAGTTTATTATATTTTTTGAAGTTTTTTCATGAATTTCTACAGAGCCTAAAAAAATATTAAATATGGTAAACAAACAACATATTATTTATAAATGAATATAATATAAAATTCAAGGTTGTGTTATCTTGGACAAATTGAATAGACAAGAAATGATTAACGAATCAGAAGAGGATTTAGTTCATAAAATATTAAATGACATTAAAGCACCTTCAGATTTAGGATTACTTAGATGTGTACAATGTGGGTTATGTACCTCTATGTGTCCCGCATCAAGGCATTCGGAATATGATGCAAGAGAAATAATTAAACGTGTTCTGGATAATGATAAAAGCATTCTTGAAGATAAAGTAATATGGAACTGCTTCTATTGTTACACATGTCATAGTGTTTGTCCCGTAGGAAACAGTGTATGTGAAGTCAACCAGATATTAAGACAAATGGCAATAGAAAAGGACACGGGGAAAAAACAGATAGAGTCTTTTATGAGTTTTGCAGACAGTTTTCTTGAGGAAGGTTTGGGAATAATACCACAAGAATATCATGACCAATTAAGAATTGATTACGGAAAGCATTGGGAAAACTTACAGGAACATTTGCAGGAAGTTCGCAAAGAACTGGAACTGGATGATATGTACCTGTTGCCCGAAGCGAAAGACTCTGTTGACAAAACCCTTGATGCAATAGGATTTAAAAAACGTGTACAGTCAATTAAAGATGTTAGAAATAGAAAATAGGTGATTTATATGCAAGGAGTGGATAAATTTATCCCTACAGAAAATATTACTTTATTCAGAAGTTGTCTTGTTTCTGCAGAATATCCGGGAGTGGAAGCTTCAACAAAATATGTTTTTGATAAGTTAGGCATAGAATATGTTATTGACAGAAACCAATCCTGCTGTACAGGATTGGGTCATTACTATGATATCTTTGATGAGTTGTCCACAACAGCATTGGCAGCCAGAAACTTCAGTTATGCAATTAAAAATAATCATAAACAGTACGTACCTATGTGTGCCACTTGTTATGCTATTTTAAAAACAGCTGCAAACATTTTAAACGAAAAAGATGATGTCAGGGAAGAAATCAATGAGGCATTTGCCAAAAATGGTCTTGAAGAATTTCAGTACAACAAGGGAGATATCAATCCCAGAGACGACATAACTCACGTTGTTGATGTTCTATATTATTTAAGGGATAAAATTCCAGAATTTAAAAAGAGAGACATTTCAAACTTAACCATAGCAACACACCACGGATGTCACTATTGTAAAGTCCATTATAAGGACACATTGTGTGGATATAGAAATCCTGAAGTCCTGGATAAGATATGTGAAGTGATGGAAGCACCAGCACTAAAATGGTATGACCACAAACCTAGACACTGTGGTGGAGGATTCAGACAAAGATATGCCAACAGGGAACTGTCCTTGGATGCAACAGAGGATAAGTTTAAAAGTTTGCATCAAGAAAAAGTTGATGTTTTGATTGTTATGTGTCCAAACTGTCAACTGCAATTTGATAGATACGAACAGGTATTGGAAGAAAGAACTGGTGACAAACATTACTTTGCAGTAATGAATATAGCTCAGCTAATTGCATTGTATATGGGGGCCGATCCATACAAAGTTCTTGGAATACAAACACACACAGTAAATGTTGAACCCTTGCTTGATAAGTTAGGTGTAAAGTATAATCCGGAGGGGGACAAATTACATGTCAGACAAGAATAGAATCGGTGTTTTTTTATGTCATTGTGGCGGAAATATTTCTGATAATGTGGATTTATATGAAATAGAAGAAAAACTGTCAGAAAACGATGAAATATGTTCCGTTAAACATCATGAAAACTTATGTTCCCTTGAGGGACGTAATATCATAAAGGATCAAATTCTTCGTGAAGATCTTGACAGGGTTGTTATTTCTGCATGTTCCAAGATAACTCATGGAGCAACCTTCCAAAACTACATTAAGCCTTTGAATCCATATCTTTTCGAAATGCCAAATGTAAGGGAACAATGTTCATGGGTAACAGATAATAAGGACAAATCCACCCGAAAGGCATTGTCCCTTATAAACTCTGCAATAGAAACTGTCAAGCACAATAAACCATTGAAAAAGATACCTACCAGGGTAAAGGATAGTGTTTTGGTTATAGGTGCTGGAATTTCCGGAATCACAGCAGCCAACTCACTTGCAAAACAGGGTATGGAAGTTACATTAATTGAAAAGCGTCCTGCCGTTGGGGGTGCAATGATACAGGTTGGAAAAGTTTTCACACCTGATAAAATGTCGGAAGATTGTGCTGCATGTTTATTAAACCCTGTTATAGACGAAATGGTTCATAACAAAAATATTACATTACTCACAAATACAGTTCTTGAAAAATCATCCAGAAATGCCGGAAACTTTGATGTAATTCTACGTAGAAAACCGGATTTTATCGATGAAGACAAGTGTACAAGCTGTGGAAAATGTACTGAGGTCTGTCCGTCTTTTGCATTGGATGAGTGGAATGAAGGTCTGAATAATCGTAAGGCAATATATAAACCGTTTCCTCAGGCTGTTCCAAGCACATATACATTGGATGATGAATCATGTGTAAAATGTGGGGCCTGTTTAAATGTATGTCCAACCAATGCAATTAATTTGGATGCAATTGATGAAATAATATCATTAACGGTTGGTGCTGTAGTAATAGCAACGGGTCATCAACGTTTTGATACGAATAAAAGACCGGAATATGGTCATCCATTTTATGAGGATGTTCTTAGTCAAATGCAATTGGCCCGTTTGATGGGTATTAACGGTCCAACAAATGGGCATTTAACAGTCCCTTCCACGGGTAAGGTTCCAAGAAGGGTTGTGATGATACAATGTGTTGGTTCAAGGGATCAGATGCCTGATGGACATAAGTACTGTTCTAAGGTCTGTTGTATGGTAGCACTTAAGAATGCAAATTTAATCCATTCCCATTATCCTGATACTGAAGTAATCATATGTTATACAGACATAAGAACTCCCGGAGTATATGAAAAATATTTCAAATACGTTCAAAACAATGGTATCAAACTAATCAGGGGACGGCCAGGAGAAATTGCACGTGAGGATGATCATCTGATAGTCAGAATCGAAGACACGCTGACTCATAACAAGCAGGAGATACCTACCGATTTAGTTGTACTGTCTGCCGCATTAGAATCTTCACAGGGAACTATTGATGCTGCTAAAACATTGGGAGTTCCGTTAACTGAAGATCTTTTTGTAAAGGAAAAACATCCTAAAATGCAACCTGTAGCTACTGATATTGAAGGAATATTTGTATGTGGTACTGCACAGGGACCTAAAGATATTACCGACAGTATCATACAGGCAAATACGGCATCAACAAAAATTTCCGAATTAATCAATGGTGGTTTGGAAGTTGAACCGCATATTGCAACAATTAACGTTAAAAAATGTGTACTGTGTGGTCAATGTGTAGAAAACTGCCGTTATCAGGCATTATCAATTTATCATAACTCGATAAGGGTTGGTCCTATTGCCTGTACAGGATGTGGGGATTGTATAATTACATGTCCTGAAGAAGCAATAAGTATTCAGGGTCAAAGTGATGAACGTTTGGAAGCAGGTATCAAAGGATTGTTGAAGGATAAAAACGAAGAAGAACAAGTGATTATTGCATTCCTGGATGATATTGGTAATGTATCTGCTAATAACATGGGAATAAACAGAGTTGAATGTCCTTCAAGCGTAAGAATAATCAACGTACCATTCATTAATAGGGTAAAGTACAAACACATTAAATATGCATTAACACACGGTGCGGACGGAGTATTTTTAGGTGAATATCCTGATTCTCCAAGACACAATGAAATTAGGGAAAATGTTCAGGAGATGAAAAAACATTTGGAAGAAGATGGTATTAACCCTGAAAGATTGTTAATACACAGCGTATTCATTCCTTATTTCAGAGGTCTTGCAAAGCAGTTCAAAGACTTCGATGAATTGTTAAACACATTAACCACTTAATTTTTTTATTTTTTACTTTTTTTGAGGAGTAATCTAATGATTTCAGAAGACAAATACGTAACATTACTTAAAAACGTACTTAAAATAAATCTCGACAATAACCCTGACCAAAAAGAGTCAATTTTATCTTCAGTAAATGAAAACCAGTATATTGTTGCAGGTCCGGGTAGTGGAAAAACCACGGTTCTAGTTTTAAAAATATTAAAATATATCTTTGTTGATGATGTTGAATTAAAGAGCATAGTTGTAACAACATTTACAAAAAAAGCAGCAGGGGAACTTAAGGAAAGAATAGCTAACTGGTATGGGTTATTGGCTGATGAATTGGATTGTCATGACATAATTGATTTTGATGATTTTTTAATAGGAACCCTTGACAGTATAGCAGAGATAATAGTTTCCGGGTATGTTGACGTGGAAATAATTGATAACTTCACATCTTCGGCAATAATGATGCAGAATCTGTTAACTGATGGGCGAAATAATGATAAAAAATTAAAACAATTTATTAAAGGACTTAAAAACAATCATGGCGGAACATCTCCCTCCGATATGAATAATCAGATACAAAGCATCAGGGAAAGAATTTACTATGACATGATTGACATGGAGGAATTGAAAAAAAATGCCTCTCGTGACGTGCTTGTTTATGAGATAATTGACGACTATCTTAATCAGTTGAATTCCAGGAATGTTATGGACTATGCAATGCTTGAAGACAAGTTTCATGAAATATTAAGTGAGGGTATTGTTGAATCATTCAAAAACATCCGCGTATTATTGATTGATGAATATCAGGATACTAACCTTTTACAGGAATCAATATACTTTAAACTTGCAGAATATGTTAAGAATAACAATGGTAACATTACTGTTGTAGGTGATGATGATCAGTCTTTATACAGATTCAGGGGTGCGACCATTAATTTATTCACAGAATATCCTGAAAGAATCAATGAAGCAATGGGTATAATTCCAAAAACAATATTTTTACACAACAATTATAGATCAACAAAGTCAATCATAGATTTTACCAACGAATTTATCCATATTGATGACAGGTACCAGATATCTCGTACAACGAATAAGCCAGATATTATTCCGACAGAGAATACTCAAGAGGGATTGCCTGTAATGGGGATGTTTAGAAACACGTTGGAAGAGCTTTCCACGGATTTAACGGAATTAATCTATGACTTAAAACTCAATCATGATTATTATGTTGAAAGACATGGTAAAAAATACAATCTTTCACTAAAAAAATCCAATCCATCTATAACTGTCTTGACAAATTCTCCAAAAGAAATTGACACATATAATAATAAGAGATTGCCCTATTATATCAGGGACAGTTTAACTTATAAGGATGAAAATATTACAGTATTCAATCCACGAGGTCAAAGTATTGAAAAAACAGAAATAGTTTCATTGTTATGTGGACTGATACTTCAAAGTATAGACCCTGATTCACTTGTTGAAAATCAGTTAGATAACCTTCCACCACGTACAAAAAATACTTTAAAAACCTGGAGAAAATACGTGATGGATTATGTTCAGGAAAATGATAAAGAGTTACTTGAATTCGATGATCAGGTTAATATGAAGGAATTACTTGAAGATATAGAAGGTGAATGTCTGATTTTATCATCGGAATCTTCGGAAAATGAACTTTATTTCAACATGCTTTTGGAAACAATTATCCAAACTGACAATGCAATAAACGCTGAGGGATTACTGACGGTAAAACAAATATTCTGGCACATTCTGGTTCCTATAGCTTCAGGAGCTATTGATATTGATGATGACATGTTTGATGTTAATCTGGATGATAATGTAAACATAATGTCCATTCATCAATCCAAGGGTCTGGAATTTGATATAGTAATCGTTGATGTGGGTTCGGATATCTTTTCTAATTCCTCAGCCACAGCATTCAAAAGATTTCCAAGAAAAGGTGGATCAACATTTAATCTGGAAAATTATTTGAAGGATTATTCAAAGATTTCCTATGATTATGATAAGATTTCAGGATTGGATAAGGAATTCAATGATTTAATTAGAAGATATTTTGTAGCTTATACAAGAGCCAGAAGTATTCTGATACTTGTGGGATTAAACAGTATGCGTTACGGATATAAGGGTGATTTTCAGGATAAAATCAATATAGAAAATGTTGCCACGGGCTGGTCCAGAGATAAAGTTTGGCATTGGGATTCATTGAATAATTTATTGAATATTTAAAAATAGTATTTTTTCTAGGGTGGTTAGTTAAACAAAAAAAGAAAGTTATAAAAGATATACTTATCCTCTGTATCTTTTTTCTTTTACTCCTCTTCCTTTTTTATTTCCTTGTTTTTTGTATCCAGATTTAGGTCTGGTTCTTCTGTTAGTTCCTTTGACTTTTGCCATGATTTCCCCTCCTTTAATTTTATGATTATATAAATATTAATGTATTTATACTATTATGTCCTTAATTTTCATAAATGATATTGCTCATTATTGAAATATTATATATAATTATATTTAAAATCTTTAATATATATTTTTTGCTATTAAAACTGATTTAATATATAAAATTATTAGATATGAAAAATATATTTAAAATTATTAAATGAAAATGATTTATATATAGTGGGTATTTTTTTATCCATACATTTTAGACGTGCATTGCAAGTGTAAAATTTTTAATTCAAACAGTCAAACAAGGTGTGAAGATGGAAAATAAAAAAGTATTATGTTTGGTTGATGGAGAACATTATTTCCCAGTTACAAAGTCAGCAATAGACAAAATAGAATCAAAAGGATATGATGTAAAATTATTATTATTTATTGGAGGAACAGAAAAGCTCAGGGATAATAATATTGATGTGATATCTGATTTGTTTAATAAACCAGTACTCTTTGGTGAAGATCACAGTAAAATACCATATGACTTAATTGGAAAGTCCATTGTTGAAACCGGTGTCAATTATGTATTTGATTTATCCGATGAACCTGTAGTAAATTATTCTAAAAGATTTAAAATTGCTACGGTAGTATTACAACATGGAGTAACATACAAAGGGCCTGATTTTGAATTCAAACCATTAAAAGAATATGATGTTCTGGAAAATCCTTCATATAAGATTCTGGGTACAGGTAAAAGAATAGGAAAAACAGCAGTAAGTGCTTATACTGCTCGTTTAATAAATAGTGAAGATAAATACAAGCCATGCATAGTGGCAATGGGAAGAGGAGGACCAGAAATTCCGGAAGTGGTACCTGGTAATGAAATAAAATTAACTCCACAATACCTTATGGAACAATCAGACAAGGGTAGACATGCAGCATCAGATCACTGGGAAGATGCATTGATGAGCAGAGTCTTAACAGTAGGATGTCGTCGTTGTGCTGGTGGAATGGCAGGACAGGTTTACATTACAAACATGGTTGAAGGTGCAAAAATGACAAATGATTTGGACACAAATCTTGTCGCTATTGAAGGAAGTGGATCAGCAATACCTCCAATTAAAACAGATAAAAATATAGTGCTTGTTGGTGCACATCAACCTGTGGAAACATTAACAGAATACTTTGGACCGTTTAGAATAAAATTGGCTGATTTGGTTATTATAACAATGTGTGATGAACAGATATGCTCCAAAGAAAAATTAGATAATTTGATTGAGGAAATGAGGCAAATCAATCCGGATGCAGAAATAATTCCTACTATATTCAGACCGTATCCTGTTGAGAATATTGAGAATAAGAATATTCTATTTGCAACAACAGCTCCTGAATCAGTTCAACATCTGTTGAAAGAGTATTTGGAGGATAATTTCAACTGTAACGTGGTTGCAATATCATCTCACTTGTCTAACAGACCTCTTTTACAGGAGGATATAGATAATAATATTGATAAGGTTGATATCATGTTAACTGAACTAAAAGCAGCTGCAGTGGATGTTGCAACAAAAGATGCTTTAACCAAAGGACTGGATGTTGTGTACTGTGATAACATTCCTATACCTATTAATTCCGATTATGATTTGGATGCTGCAATAATGAAAATTGTAAACGATGCTGTTGAATCATTTAACAGCTAATCTTATTTTTTTTTAAACACTTACCATAAAGTATTTATATAAGTTCAAACACCCTTTGAAACAATAAGTATATAATATACTAATAATATATTATAGTATAGTTGGAAATTTATATTGAAAAAATTATTTTCATAATTAGTTTATTAATTATCAATTTTTTTATATCAGTCTAGAAACACGGTTTAGAATATTATTCATTAAATATCAAAATCAGTCTATAAAAATGAATTTAAAAAATAATATCTAAATGGAGGATAATTAATATGGCACGAACTACCCAACAACCATTAATACTTCTTGCTGATGGGTCAACAAGGACTGTTGGAAGTCAAGCAACAAAAAATAATATAATGGCTGCAAAATTATTATCCAACGTATTGGTTACTACATTAGGTCCAAGAGGAATGGACAAAATGTTGATAAACACAATTGGTGATGTAAAAATTACCAACGACGGTTACACCATTCTAAAAGAAACAGAACCGGAACATCCTGCTGCAAAAATGTTAGTGGATCTATCAAAAATGCAGGAAGAAGAATACGGTGATGGAACAACAACCGTAGTAGTACTAGTTGGAGAAATATTAAAACAGGCAGAAAAATTAATTGATCAAGGAGTACCAATATCCACAATAGCAAAAGGTTTTGAACTTGCAAAACAAAAAACCCTTGAAGTATTGGATGATATTGCCATTGATGCAGATAAGGAAGAATTAATTAACATAGCAAGAACATCAATGTCAGGTAAAGGTTCATTCACAAATCTTGATTCAATGGCCGAAAATTTAGTTACAATCTTATTAAATGTAGCTCAAGACGGTGAAATTGACAAAGACATGATTAAAATCAGAAAAATCCATGGGGAAGGAACTGCAGATACAGAAATCACTGAATCCGTTTCAGTAGATAAAAACGTATTGGAATCTGAAATGCCAAAAGATGTTCGAAATGCAAAAATATGTTTACTCCAATATCCTATTGATGCTAGAGAACTTCAAAACAGTGGAAAAATTATTTTAAATAATCCTGGTGAATATCAGGACTATCTTGATAAAGAATCTCAAATGCTTGAAGAAGAAGTACAAAAATTAGTTGATTGTGGAGTAAATGTTCTTTTCAACAACAAAAAAATCAGTGATTTAGGTCAACATTTCTTAACAAAAGCAGGAATAATGTCCGCTAAAAGAGTAAAATCTGGTGACCTTGAAAGATTAGCAAAAGCTACCGGAGCAAATATCGTAAACAACATACGTGAATTAACTCCTGAAGATATCGGTGAAGCAGGTCACGTATATGAAAAATTGGTATTTGACAACATAGAATACATCTTCGTTGAAGAATGTAAAAATAAAGGTACTTTAAACATAATGGTACGCGGAAGTACAAAACACATTACTGATCAATTAGAAAGAGCTATCAATGATGCTATAGGTGCAATTTGCCAAGCAATAAAAAACAACAAAGCAATTCCTGGAGGAGGAGCTTCTGATATTGCAGCAGCAAAAGCATTAAGAAAATATGCTAACTCATTCACGGATAAACGTCAATTAGTTATTAAAGCATATGCAGATGCATTAGAAGAATTACCATTAGCAATTGCAAAAAATGCTGGAATGGATGTTATCGATGTATCCACACAATTAATAGCAGCTCAAGAAAAATCAACAAACATGGGTGTAAATGTAATAAAACGTGAAGTAACAGACATGAAAGAAGACCATATCCTTGAATCACAAATCAGTAAAAAGGAAATTGTTGACTCATGTACTGAAGTAGCAGTAGAAATATTACGTATTGATGATGTAGTCGCATCAAGACCAGAAACTCCTGTTGGAGGAGACATGCCTGGTACACCAAACCCATACATGTAAATAAGATAAATACTCTTTATCTTATTTTAAACTTCTTAAACTATTTTTATATAACATATTTTTATTTAATTCAACTAGTTACTTTTTAATATTATCAAAGAGATATATACAACTATAATGTATTGTTTGGAGGATTAAATTGCTAGAAATAATTAACTTAAAAAGAGAAGACTTTTCTAAGTATACAAAAAGAATAGAAATGGATTCTAGTGATGTATTACAACCGGTTCAAGAAATAATCAACAATGTACGAGAAAACAAGGATCAAGCATTACATGATTATACTTTAAAATTTGATAAGGCAGATATTACAGAATTAAGAGTTCCAACTGAAACAATTGAGAAAAGTATTGAAAAAATTGACATAAAACTAAAAACTGCATTGGAAGATGCTGCTCAAAACATAAGCAAGTTCCATAAGGCACAAATACCTTCCGACTGGACAATGGAAGTAAGGGAAGGTGTAAAGGCAGGACAAATAATCCGACCATTAAAAAGGGTAGGATGTTATATACCTGGGGGAAGAGCAGCTTATCCATCATCAATTTTAATGACGGTTATTCCGGCAAAAATAGCAGGCGTTGAAGAAATAATCTGCTGCACACCACCTGATAAGGATGGAAACATCAGTGATGAGATACTGGCTGCAGCTTATATTGCAGGAGCAACACATATCTATAAGGTTGGAGGAGCACAAGCTATAGCAGCCATGGCATATTCAACAGAAACAATACCTGCTGTGGATAAGATTGTAGGTCCGGGAAACATCTTCGTTGCAACAGCCAAAAAATTGGTATATGGTACTGTAGATATTGAATTTCCTGCAGGACCTTCAGAAATGTTGGCCCTGGTGGATGGAAGTGCAAACCCTGCTTACCTTGCAACTGAATTACTCTCTCAAGCAGAACACGATCCTAACGCCGCAACTATACTGGTATCAACATCCAGAAAAACAGCCGAAGAAACTGTTAAATACCTAAATGAATTCCTTGAAACACAGGAAAGAAAGGAAATAATAGAAGAATCCTTATCAAAATACTGTCATATTCTGGTTGCAAATGATATGGAAGAAGCAATAGACTTTACAAATGCTTATGCACCAGAACACCTTGTTATTGTAACAGAAAATTATTATAAAACTCTTGAATCAATAAACAATGCAGGTTCAATATTCTTGGGTAATTTAACCCCTGTTGCTGGTGGAGACTATGGTTCCGGTACAAATCACGTTCTTCCAACAAGTGGTGGGGCAAGAATGTATTCTGGACTGTCTGCAGAATCATTTATTAAAAAACCAACAATACAGGAATTATCTCCGGAAGGAGTATTGAACATTAAAGACATGGTTATAAACCTGGCTGAAGCTGAAGGATTATATGCTCATGCAATGTCCATAAGAAAAAGAGCAGAGGATATTGAAAAATAATCCTCTCCCATATCTTTTTTTTTTAAAATATTAAAAAAACTTAAGAAACAAAAAAAACATAACTACATATTATTACTTAATGTTTATAATAAAATCATTTAAAATTTTTTTATAGGTGAAAAAGTGACAGACATATTTGAAAAATGTAAAAGAACACATTACTCAACAGACATTACCCCTGAATT
>ODAI013169027.1_pt1 | contig 14394 bp, 8 predicted proteins | sample 1539321 | NCBI WGS metagenome assembly ODAI01 (sample SAMN02144231, study PRJEB22623) | gut metagenome | biome: sheep rumen | host: Ovis aries | place: New Zealand
CCCAAAATAATGTTGCTCAACATATTTTTCCCATAACATATTGATAATGTTTAACTGAAAATAACTAACTTTGCACTCCAAATTGAATATATATCATAAAATCTAAAAGATACGATGCAAGAAATCAGGAATGTCGCAATTATTGCGCACGTCGACCACGGTAAGACTACGCTGGTGGACAAGATGTTACAAGCCGGAAAACTTTTCAGCGATCACGAAAAGCCTGGCGAGCTCATCCTCGACAACAATGATTTGGAGCGTGAACGAGGTATAACCATCGTTTCGAAAAACGTATCAATCCGCTACAAGGGTTACAAGATCAACATCATCGACACTCCAGGGCACTCTGACTTTGGCGGTGAGGTTGAGCGTGTACTTAACATGGCCGACGGCTGCCTGCTGTTGGTCGACGCATTTGAAGGTCCAATGCCACAGACCCGCTTTGTGTTGCAGAAGGCGCTTCAGATTGGTCTGAAGCCAATTGTAGTAGTAAACAAGGTAGACAAGCCAAACTGCCGTCCTGACGAAGTGCAGGAAGAAGTGTTCGACCTGATGTTCAACTTGAACGCAACAGAAGAACAGCTCAACTTCCCTACCGTATACGGTTCTGCCAAAAACAACTGGATGAGTACCGACTGGAAACAGCCTCGCGAGAACGACATCACACCAGTGCTTGACGCCATCATCGAGAACATTCCAGCGCCAAAAGACAATCCAGGTACCGCCCAGATGCTGATCACCTCACTCAACTTCTCTTCATACGTTGGCCGTATCGCCATCGGCCGTCTTCACCGCGGCACACTGAAGGAAGGCCAGATGGTAACCCTCGCAAAACGCGACGGAACAATGGTCAAGAGCAAAATTAAAGAGCTCCGCGTATTCGAAGGTTTCAGCCAGAGCAAGGTACAGGAAGTACAGAACGGTGAGTTGTGCGCAATTGTCGGATTGGAAGGCTTTGAAATTGGCGACTGCATTTGCGACGCCGAAAATCCAGAACCACTGCCAGCCATCAGCATCGACGAGCCAACCATGAGCATGGAGTTCGTCATCAACGACTCTCCTTTCTTCGGCAAAGAGGGTAAATTCGTCACCTCACGCCACATCAACGACCGTTTGGAGGCCGAGTTGGAGCGCGACGTGGCACTGCGTGTAGAAAAAGGAGAAGCCGACGGACACTGGACCGTCTTCGGTCGTGGTGTGCTCCACTTGTCGGTCCTTATCGAGACCATGCGCCGCGAAGGCTACGAGTTGCAGGTTGGCCAGCCAAAAGTCATCATCAAGGAAATTGACGGGGTAAAGTGCGAGCCTATGGAAGAGTTGACCATCGACACTCCGGAAGAAGGTTCGGGCAAAGTTATTGAAATGGTACAGACCCGTAAGGGCGAAATGGTCAATATGCAGCAGAAGGGCGACCGCGTGCACTTGGAATTCATGATTCCTTCACGTGGTATCATCGGTTTGCGAACCAACGTTCTGACAGCTACTGCCGGTGAAGCCGTTATGGCCCACCGTTTCGTAGACTTCCAGCCTTACAAGGGCGCAATGGAACGCCGCAACAACGGTTCCATCATCGCCATGGAAGGCGGAACAGTATTCGCCTATGCGTTAAACAACCTGCAAGACCGTGGTAAGTTCTTCATCAACCCACAAGACGAAGTCTATATGGGTCAGGTTGTAGGTGAGAACAACAAGCAAGACGACCTGGTGGTCAATGTCTGCAAGAGCAAGAAGCTGACCAACATGCGTGCAGCTGGTTCTGACGACAAGGTTAAGCTGGCTCCGCCAATCGTCTTCTCTTTGGAAGAAATGTTGGAGTACATCAAGGAAGACGAATACGCAGAAATCACACCAAAGAGCATGCGTATGCGTAAAATTATCCTTGACGAAGGCGAGCGCAAGCGTTCGGCCAAGCGTCCAACTGGTGAATAATGCCACAACAGCATATAAACAAGCAAACAGAAGAGGGTATATCGGAAAGATATGCCCTCTTTCTTTTTGCCAGGCCCGCCTACAACTTTCCGTCAGTGCGCAGAAGTGCCAGAAGTCAAAACAGTCTCAGCATCACACTTTTGGAGTATGGTTCATACCGGAACAGACAAAAAACATTAAATTTGTATATATTTTCAAGAAAAAAGTACAATTTTACACCTGAGTCTGTTTCAACGAGCACATGGTTACGGTATCTGTACGTTATGGTGGCCATGAGGTGAGAAAAGACAAAGTAAAATGAGAAGAACATACAAAATAATAGCGGAGTGTGGTACTAACGCAAATACGTGAGGAAATCAGTTGAAAAATATAATAAGTTTTTGGATGTATAAGAAATGAGTAATATGAAACCAAAGATTAAATCATTAATTTTAATATTGGTGCTATTAGTTAGCATTAGCATAGTTGTTATTTGCTTGAATAAGAAGCCTCAGGCCACAGACGCTGACACACAAACAACAGATACCACTCAAGCCATAGATTCAAAACCTCAAGCCATAGATTCATTAAATTCCTACGACTTCAATTTTAAAGGGTTTGAAAAAACGGAAATTCTTGAAGTTCCCAAAAAGGGAGACTCAAAATTCTTTAAAGAGATGCGCAAAATAGGAGAAATCGGAGACTATTCATTATTTAGCCATAGTAGCTCTTTAGTTGCCATAAAAAAAGGGGATTATTACCAAGATTTTTACGAAGTTGAAAAGGGACTCGCATTTAGTGATGCGATAGAAGGCAAAATGCTCCTAATGACAAATAAAAAGGATTTAGAATACCAAGTTCTATATCTTCGTACCGAAGAAACCACGATACCCATTGACACTTTAGAAGGCAATTGTATTGAGAATTTTTACGAACCGTATTTTATTGGTTCTGGAGATTCTATAATCTGTTATTGTTCTGAACTTGGAGATGAAGACGGTGATTTCTATAGTGACGAAAAGGAGATTATTCTATACATAAAACAAGACGACAACTATATCAAGAAAGTGTTTCATCGGGAGAATTTTAACGAGTACATAAAAACCAAGTATACAACAGATTATAAGGAGCTAACAAAATACTATCTTCAAACCTATCTAGTTTATGAAAACACAAAATCAGGCCGAAAACTTGTTTCAAAAGATATTGAACCGCTTGTTGAATCTGACGACAAACGTTATTTCTTAGGAAAAAGATGTGTTTATCGTAGGGACGTTCTTGTTCTTGTCGACTTAGAAAAAATGGAAGCAAAATACATACTTGATGTAGATTGTAATAAAGATTTCTTTTATGATAGAGAACGAAAGTGCTTTGCGTATGACGAAGGACCTTCCGTATGCTATATTACGAAAGTAAATATAGAGCCAATAAGTACGTTGTACTACCCTTTTCCTTTAAAAAATGGTAAAAGTTGTGAAGAATATTGGAACTTGATAAAAAATAAATATGGGCTGAACTTTGAAATTATATTATACTAATTTATACATCCCATTTCAGTTCATATCAACTAAAAAAGGACAAGAAGTCTATGAAACATACAAGAACATTTTAAAACTTGAATAATGAAAAAAAGAAAATACATACTGTTACTCTTTTCCTTGTTCTGCCTTGTAAACACACAGGCTTCAAACCATTTGAAGTGGGCAAACAAATTCCTTGCTGAATACCAAGTTGAAAATCAGATAGGTCAAATAAGTCCAATTTATAACGGTTATGCAAAAATATACAAACCAAATTGTATAGATTGTTGTAGCAATTTTGATATTATAGATATCAAAAAAAAGGCTATCGTGTCCGATGTTCACGAGAATATGAGTTTAACGAAAGTAGGTTATATCCTATTTTACGACGATCTTCCACAGGTATCAGAAGAAGATACATTTTGTTTCGGCAATCTGAAGGACAGGAAAATTAAAGGTGACACCATATTATTAGACAATGTTTTCGAATTTTACCCAATGAAGGATAACTTCATCGCCTATAGAAAATTAGATCCTACATACACGTCTATAGAAAGGGTACTATATAAAAAGGGGAACGTCGTCCAAAGAGACACATTCTCATCTTGGCCGAAGGATTATTGCGACGTATACATATACGACAAATACAGACTTGTACGTAGCAGCCATAAGCTATATGATGAGAATTTAAATGTGGTATTAGAAGGCGACATAAGGCCTACAAAACATATTTTATGCCACAACGGCTTTGTAGAGTATTACCCAATGTATACTTCTTTTTTTCTTCATAAAGACGGCAAAATCTTTATATTTAACGACAAATGTGGAAAAAAACAAGTCCTACCTATGACAGAAGAAGAATTGTGTGGGGTCAAAGAAAAAGACGAATCCGAATGGTGTAGAGGATTTATCTGGGAGAAAAAACTAATTGTAACAGAATATCAAAGAGCAGGTCATTTGCATTTAAGGGTCTTTAAGTTAGACGGGACACCCTTGACTCCTGAAAAACACAATTTTTCGGGCTACTTTAAAAACATACTTTTTTACGACAACAAGGAGGAAACTTTTGCAGTGACGATGGACGGAACGAAAATAAACCGCATAAAGTTGGGAAAGTGCAGTTTGGAAAAGTCTGGAAAAAAATGGATACTGAAAAGTCGGCTTTCGACTGACAGCATCGACCTAATAACAGGTTTGAACAGCAACCAGCATATAGGCATAAAGAAAGGAATGTATAATGGAATTATAGACAAAAATGGGAACACCATAATACCAACCCACTTCGATGATATTTACATTGACAAACCATACTATATAGGAATAAAAGACTGGAAACAAAACTTTTATGACAAACGTGGCAAACTATTAGCGGATAGCATGCCAGAATACTTGCGAAGTGATGATTATCTAATAAAGCCAGATTCCCATCACTACCATACTCACTATGTTTTTGATGAAGGCAATGGCAAATACCGGTATTTCCATAGAAATAAAAAGAAGTCGAAAGTGTTTTACGCGGACGAGATTAACACAGAAGACCTTTCCAACAAGTACCTTCCTATAAAGAAAGACGGAATATGGCAGTATTTGGAAATAAAGTAGGCTGATGCGCTTAAAACAACATAACATCTGGCTTTCGCCTCAGGTTATTTTAGCACCCAATGATTAATTGATGTTGAAGACAATGAATTGTATACGTAGCGGATTGAGGAATTGGGGCGGAAATTCTTGAAAAAATTAATCATCGGTCCAGCAACAGAAAAAACAATTCATTGGAAATGATAAATGCAAGAACAAAAAATTGAATACAAAGACATATATAATTAAAAAATGAAAAATATCTGCATCATATTATTTATTTTCTTTCTCAACCTTACAAACGTTGAGGCTTCTCTTCGTATAAAGAGAATAAATCGGTATTTAAAAGATTGCTCTAAGATTACTACTTCTGGTAATCACAAGATAAAAGAAATAGTTCGCTTGCATAGCATTTATAACGACTATGCGGTTCTTATATATAAAGATTCTCTCTCATCAGAATACGCACTGGCATGGCTCGACCTAAAACATTTGAATACTATTGACTTCCCTGAAAAACACAGAGAATGGGATGGTACTCCTCACTACTCTACATATATCGCTGCTGGAGGTTTGTATTGGCTTGACGGCACCATACAAAAAATAGGCGGAACAACACTGCTAGACAGCTTAGTTCGTATTATCCCTTTTAAAGATAATATAATTGCTTTTAGAGTTCCTGATTCAAGTGATATTGGCGAGCTAGTCTTCATAAAGACTACACCCCGTCATAGTCATCAATATGATTACGGATATCAAATTGAATGTGGAATAATATGTAATAAGTATTTTAAATATGCATACGATTTATATGATGACAAACTAAGACTTAGATTGGAAGGTCACGAAAATGGATTTTGCGGTGAAACATTACATAGAGGTAGAAGTGGTTTTATAGAGATATATCCAGAAAAAGAGAATCAATCCATATTCTTTTTTAATCATAAATCAGACAATATATTTGTTTATGACCATAAACTTAAAAAGAAACTAACAGTCAACTATCCATCTCAAGATACTGTTTTCAATATGTTTTGTGCAATGACTCTTTTGCACGGTGATTCTCTTTTAATGTTACTTTCCGAATATAGGGGAAAAAGGTTTCATATGGTTTATACAACCGACCTAGAAGCAGTTACACCGATAGGCGATAATTTTACCGGCTTTTTCAAAGACTATCTATTATACGACCATGCAAATGAAACTTCTGCCGTAAAAACTGACAGGAAGCCAACAACTGAAATAAAATTAGGACGTTATCGTTTAAAGAAACACAATGCAAAATGGACTCTAAACACGCCTTTCACAACTGATTGTTTCGACCGCTTGACAGGTTTGAACAATAACAAATATCTTGGAGTCGTTGCCGGGAGTAAGGTCGGAATTCTAGGCGAACACGGTAGTTTGATTCTACCTCCAAAATTCAAAGAAATCTTCATTGACAAAATATATTTTATAGGTCTTACAACAGAAGACACATATGAAGTGTACGACAAAAAGGGCAACCTGATAGGGAAAAACTTTCTTGATTTCTTCTACGATGAATATGATAAAGAAGACAAACTTGATAGGCAAACGGGCAAAGACAGATTCCATTATTTCTTCTTCAAGTTAGAAGACGGCAAATACCAATACTTCCTCAGGAAGAAGAAAAAAACGAAAGTGTTTTATGCCGACGATATTGACACAGAAGACCTTTCCAACAGGTTTCTGCCTATTATGAAAGACGGAGTTTGGCAGTATCTGGAAATAAAGTAGGCTGATGCGATTAAAATAACATAACACCTGGCTTTCGCCTCAGGTTATTTTAGCACCCAAAGATTACAACAAGCTATATACAGTACCGGGCCTCCGTCCGCTAACCCCGGTTGCATGGTTTCCGCCTAATTGCTAATTTTGCGAAACGCAAAAATCAGCCTATATATAACCGTCCGAGCAACGAGGATGTGGGACATAAACAACAGCCTCGGCACCACAAAAGAATGGGCATAATGTTAGATTTTCTGAAAGGTGGGTAGCAGCGAGGCAATGAAGACATAGGATGGGGCGAATGGAAAAACAGCCAGACCTTTAAAAGTTTGGCACAACTTTCGCAGTAACAGCGGAAGACATAGAAACGAAAAAATGAGAAAGAACCTACAACGCATATTATTCCTTCTGCTTGCTATTTTCAGCCTGCACAACGCGCAGGCTGGCGATGTTGTCTACCAAGGCTTCATCAAAGATTCCATAAGCGGCGAGCCGCTTCCTTTCGCCTCAGTCATCTACAAGGGCACGCCATTCGGAACAGAAGCCGACTTACAGGGATTCTACAGGCTGGAAACCGACGTCTTGAAGTCGGACAAACTGGAAATTTCTTACCTGGGCTACAAAACCAAAGTGATTGACCTCAAAAAGGCCGGCCACCGCCTGAACGTACGCCTCAGCCCCGAAGAAGCACAAGAACTGGGTGAAGTGGTAGTAAAAGGCAAACGCCGCGAAAAATACCGCAGGAAAGGAAATCCATCGGTTGAGTTGATGAAGAAGGTGATAGCCCATCGCGACTCAAACGACATCCGCTCGACCGACTACTATGCCGTAAAGAAATACGAGAAAACGATACTTGGTCTGAACAACGTACAGGCACCAGAAGACTCGGCCAGACGGAGCAAGCGCAGTTGGGGATACATTTACGACTACATCGACTCGTCGGAAATATCGAACAAGACCTACCTGCCCGTCTCGGTAAGGGAGAACCTGAGCGACATCAGCTACCAGAAGTCGCCCGAACGTCTGAAACGCACCATTACAGCCCAGAACAACAAAACGGTAATGAACATCATTTCAGAAGAGATGATAGACAACCTGCTGAACGAATGCTTTACCGACGTACAAATATACGACAACAACATCGACATCTTCATCGAGAAGTTTATGAGTCCGCTTTCGGTTATGGCGACCACCTTCTACCACTTCTACATAACCGACACCGTAACCCTTGAAGACGGGAAACGCTACACCGAAATGACATTTATACCCGCGAACACAAGCGACCTCGGCTTCACAGGCTACCTCTACATTTCCACCGACAGCTCGTATGCCGTGAAAAAGGTGAAAATGGACATACCACGAGACATTAAACTCAACTTGGTGGAGAAACTGCATATAGAGCAAGACTACACTCAAAACGAGGAAGGCAGATGGGCCATTACCCACGAACGCATGATTTCTGAAATTGCCTTTATAGACGGGTTGCAAGGCGGCTATGCGAAACGCGACGTTTACTACACCGGCTATAAATGGCACGACATAGACAAATCGGTATTCGCCCGCGAAGAAAACATCGTCACCCAAAAAGACGCGAAAATGCAGTCAAACGAGTTCTGGGCGGCATCGAGGCCCGACCAACTCAGCAAAAACGAGTCAAGAATAGACACCCTCGTCCGGAAAATGGACGAGAGCACCCTGTTCAACATCAGCGAATACTTGATAAAGACCTGCATTGAAGGCTACATGACCATAGGCAAACACGGCTATTTCGATTATGGGCGTGTCATGAGCACCTACTCGAGAAACGAGTTAGAGGGCAACCGTTTCCGCGTGGGCGGGCGCACCAATCCGGCCCTGAACAACCACCTCTTCCTCGACGGCTATCTGGCCTATGGCACCAAAGACGAGCGCCTCAAATATAAGGCCGAGCTGGAATACTCGTTCCGTGAGAAAGAATTCAGCAAAATGGATTTTCCACGCCACTCGCTGATGGCGAATATCAATTACGACTGGGACATACCATCGGAGCGGTTTCTAGGTGAATTCAGCAGCAGTTTCATCCACTCCTTCAAGCGGGAAAAAGTATCGCAGTTCGCCTATGTCCGCAGCCAGACGTTCCAATACCTCTACGAGAAAGGCAACGGATTCGGCCTCAACCTCAACGTCTACCACAGCGAAGAGAGCCCAGCAGGCGACCTCCGGTACATCAAGCTACACAATGGAGAGGAAGTAAACAACATTGAGCAGACATCGCTGAACTGTACCCTCTCGTACGCCCCTGGCATCAGCTACTACCAGAACAAAAGTACGCGCTACATCATCAACAAAGACATTCCGCAATTCACCCTCGGACACTCAACAGCAGCCAAAGGGCTACTAGGCACGCAATACAACCGGAACAAGACAGAGTTCACCTACCGCCAAAAATACAACCTGACCCCATTGGGTTACACCTACATTGTATTGAAAGCGGGGAAAATATGGGAGAAGGTACCGTATCCGCTCTTGTTCATACCAGCGGCCAACCTGTCGTACACCAACGCCAAAGAGTCGTTCTGGTTAATGAACAACATGGAGTTCCTGACCGACCAGTACGCCTCGCTAGACCTATGCTACAACATGAACGGCTTCCTACTCGGCCGCATACCCGGCATCAGACGGCTTCACCTGAAAGAGGTTTTCCGTTTCAAAGCCATATACGGCGGACTTTCAGACAAGAACAACCCGTTTTTGGAAAAGAATGCAGACGACCACCTACTCTACCAATTTCCGACCGACAAGTACGGGAACCAGACCTCGTTTGAATTTGTCGACAAACCCTATATGGAAGTCAGCGCCGGCCTGCACAACCTCTTGAAAGTATTCAGGGTAGAAGTAACCCGACGCCTCAACTACCTCGACCACCCGAAAGCCAGCAAATGGGGTATAAACGTAGGTATGGGGCTATATATGTAAGTTTTTTGTAAATTTGCACCGGTTACTCCAATAAAACCGGTATAGAATACGTTTTACGAAAGGGGACCTACCACACCATACAAAGATGAACAAACTAAAAAGGATATTTGTGACGGCAGCACTGCTAGCGGCAACCGCTAGCACCAGCGTCTTTTCACAATCGGCATATAAAAATTTCGGGAAAGCGTTGAACTTGATTAACGCCGACAACAAGCAGTACCATTTCGGCTTTATACTGGGTTTTAACTCCATGGACTTCGACATTGCCCAAAGCAAAGTAGCAGACAAGGATGGTAAAATCTGGTATCCGGACGTCACCTCTTTTGGTACGGGCTTTACGGTTGGTATAATTTCCGACCTGCGTCTGGGCGAGTACTTCAACCTGCGTTTCAACCCCGTGCTGATGTTTAACGACCGTACGGTATGCTATAGAGACCCCAAAGGGAATCCAGCACCAGAAGACATCATCGTAAAGTCGAGCATCATCGACCTTCCGCTTTTGTTCAAACTGCGCGCCCAGCGTATGCAGAACTACAGACCCTATCTGGTTGCAGGTCCTGCAATGACACTAGACTTGAGCAGATCGCAAGACTGCAACCTGCTGTTGAAACAAATGGACTATGGTGTTGAGTTTGGTGTAGGTTGCGACGTCTACCTCCCCTACTTCAAACTAGCGCCCGAATTTAAAATGTTTCTCGGCTTCAACGACATGCTCGACAAAGACCGGCCAGACCTGGTAGGTACGGACAACGAAAAATGGCAAGACGCCATCAACAAGCTAACGTCCCGCATATTCACACTCACCTTCAACTTCGAGTAAAAAACAAAAACGATATAGCACAAAAAAAACTGCGACAGACTGTCGCAGTTTTTTTGTTTTTATACTTTATGTAAGCGGGTTGGGGGCGGCACCCCACCCCACTACTTGTAAAACGAATTCATGTTAAGCAACTGCCGGTTCAGTTCCTCAAAATTGAGCGGATAATTATAGAGTTCGTTCATATGCGCATCGTAGAACACCATATCGCCCGACATGTTTTTTTGGACAATAGTGCCATCGGGCAAAACGAAGGCAAACCCGTAATAATCGGCAGCCAGGTGCCAGCCACGGTCGGTAGAGTCGTTAAGCAGGCGTCCGAACGAATAATCGGAAGTCGGATTCACCACCCCCAGCACATCGTGCATAAGGGTAGGCACCAAATCGTAGTGGTTGGTCCGGTAGTCGACCACCCTAGGTTGCAGTTTCGGCTGGTAAAGGATGAACGGCACATGAATTTGGGCATTCGAGAAGTTCGAGCCATGTCCCCAATAGTTCTTCTTATTGTCGTTAAACTCTTGCGAATGGTCGGAAGTAATGACCACCACCGTATTTTCCAACAGCCCTTTCACCTTCAAGCGGTCCAGCACCTGTCCAATCAGCAAATCGACCTGGAAGAGTGTGTTACGGTAAAGGTTCCAATAAGGAGTAGGGTCAAAATCGGGCCCGAGTTTCATATAGTCGGCAAACTTCCACGACGGAGTAAAACGGTGAGTACACGGTTCCGGAATTTCAGGCGAGTGGGCCATATCGTAGAACAAGAACGCGAAGAAAGGGTCCTTAGACGCCGCCAAAGTGTCGAGGCTCAGCAAGAAGTCGTCCGTAATCCGATGGTCTCTGTCATAAGAAGTAATGCCAGGCGTAGAGACACGGAGGTTCGGAATTTTAGCGAACAAGATACTCGAGAACTCAGGATATTCCAGCGTTGCACTAGCCAGCACCTTGGTGTTATAACCCTCGGCTAGGAACTGTTCCACCAGCAGGGGTTGCTGCCCAGAATAAAGGAAGTCGTCGTAATAAGACGGCACCAGACCGGTAAAAAGGCTGAACACCCCACCACGCGTACCCTCGCTACCACTAAGATGGTGGGTAAAAACGCAGGCGTTTTCGGCAAATTTTGTAATGTTAGGCACACATTCGGGCGTAAAAGCCCGATAGTTCCAAGTATCGATAGCAATAAGCAACACATTCTGACGGGTAGCCTTTGCAGAATCGACCACCAGCGGAGCCTTCGGATAGTTCAGCACACCACTATGACGGGCCGCTTTAAAGGCATCTTCCTTCGCAAGCGAGAGCCCCATCTTCGCCATCAGTTTGTTGGCAGACAACGGATAATAGTAAGGGAGCAGCGCATTCAAACGGCAAGCCGGAAGCATATTGGCCTTGGCATAGATGTGGAAGAGGTTGGCCCCCAAAAGCGAGAGGAGGGAAACGCACAAAAAAGGCTTCAACACCGTCCACCCCTTGCGGTCGGTCCATTGGGCCAGCTTCAACAACGCATAGGCGAAAGCAAAAGCCAAAAGGAGTCCGACAAAGGTGCGCACATACAACATAACATCGAAAGCGAAGATATCGCTGCCGGCCTTCAGCACCATCTGTAAAACCATGCTGTTTATGTGCAGCCTATATTGGGCATAAACGAAACCGTTGACCACCACCAGCAAGAACAGGAAGCCCGTGAGCAGCACCTGCAACACATTGCCCACTTTCTGCCAACCGAACAGGCGGAACAAGGCTGGCAACAAAAACACCGGCAAGGTAAAGCCGACAGCAAGACTGATACACGAAGCAATATAATAGATAAAGCCAGCCACACCACTTGCAGCACCAACCGACGCATAGTTCCAATAAGATAAGAAAAGGCAGGCCACACAGACAACAGAAAAGACGTACCAGATAAACGGCACCTTCAGCGATTGAATCTTACTTTTTAAAGACATAGATATACAGAATATAATTGCATTGTGCAAAGATAGGCCAATTCTGTGAAAAGTGCATTCAAACAGAGCGGGGGTTTTATCGAATAAAAGAGAAGCGGGGACATACCGCAAACATATGTCCCCGCCTCATCATCAGAAAAAATCTACACTTAAAGAGGATATTCTTCAAAAGCATAGAGAATAGTAGAAAGATAACGTTCGCCAGTATCAGGCAACAAAGCGACAATCTTTTTACCCTTATTCTCTGGCAACTTGGCCAACTGGAAAGCCGCATAGGCAGCAGCACCAGAAGAAATACCAACCAGAAGGCCTTCCTGCTGTGCCAATTCGCGTCCGGTACGGATAGCATCGTCGTTCTCGACAGTGAAAATCTGGTCAACAACACCACGGTTAAACGTCTTAGGCACGAAGCCAGCACCAATACCCTGAATTTTGTGAGGGCCCGGATTGCCACCAGAAAGAACCGGAGAGGCAGCAGGCTCAACAGCCACAATCTTCACATTCGGGTTCTTCTCTTTCAACAGTTTACCCACACCACTAACAGTGCCACCAGTACCCACACCAGCGACAAAGATATCGACTTGTCCGTCAGTATCGCGCCAGATTTCCTCGCCCGTAGTACGATAGTGCTTTTCAGGGTTAGCGAGGTTCTCGAACTGCTGTAGGATGACCGCGCCCGGAATTTCAGCCTTCAAGCTTTCCGCCTTGGCAATAGCGCCCTTCATACCATCCTTACCAGGGGTAAGTTCAAGACGTGCGCCATAGGCTTTCAGCAAATTGCGGCGTTCTATACTCATAGAGTCAGGCATAGTAAGGATCAGGTTGTAGCCTTTTACAGAAGAAACAAAAGCCAAGCCAACGCCAGTGTTTCCGCTTGTAGGCTCAATAATAGTAGCACCTGGTTTCAAGATACCCTTCTGCTCGGCATCTTCCACCATAGCAAAGGCAACACGGTCTTTCACACTGCCAGCCGGATTGAAGTATTCCAGTTTGGCAATAACAGAACCAGCAGCCACGCCCTTTGAAGCGGCATAGCGGTCTAAGGACAAAAGAGGGGTATTTCCTATAAGGTCGGTAAGTTTTTTTGCGATTTTCATAACCGTTGAGAATTAAAGGTTGATATATTGATTTTTAAAGAAGAGTTGATTAAATAGCGTCGAACGCCTGCTGCAAGTCGTCGATAATATCGTCGACGTGCTCGGTACCAATGCTCAGACGGATAGTGCTCTCCAGAATGCCGGTAGACGCCAACTCCTCGGCACTAAGCTGTGAGTGGGTGGTAGTGGCAGGGTGGATGACGAGCGACTTAACATCGGCCACATTGGCTAACAGAGAGAAAATTTTCAGCTTGTCGATGAAGATCTCTGCCTCTTTCTGGCCGCCCCTGATGTCGAACGTGAAGATGGAGCCACCACCGTTAGGGAACAACTTCTTATACAGTTCGTGGTCTGGATGGGTTGGAACAGACGGATGGTTAACCTTGGTTACCTTAGGGTTCTTCAACAAGTAGTCGATCACCTTCTGGGTGTTGTAGGTATGACGCTCAACACGGAGTGAGAGGGTCTCTAAACCCTGCAAGAGGATGAAGGCGTTGAACGGACTGATGGCCGCGCCTGTGTCTCTTAAAAGCACGGTTCTAATTCTGCCAATGTAGGCAGCAGCACCCAATGCCTCGGTAAACACAACACCATGGTAATTTGGGTCTGGAGTAGTCAACTGAGGGAACTTGCCGCTTTTCTTCCAATCGAACTTACCAGAGTCGACAATAATACCACCAAGAGAAGTTCCGTGACCGCCGATGAACTTGGTGGCAGAGTGGATAACTACGTCTGCGCCGTATTCGATTGGTCGGATCAGGTATGGAGTTCCGAATGTGTTGTCAATCAACAATGGAATGCCGTGCTTGTGTGCGACGTCGGCAATGGCC
>ODAI014399220.1_pt1 | contig 14394 bp, 19 predicted proteins | sample 1539321 | NCBI WGS metagenome assembly ODAI01 (sample SAMN02144231, study PRJEB22623) | gut metagenome | biome: sheep rumen | host: Ovis aries | place: New Zealand
GATAGGCTCACCGCTGCCGCAGTTGTCTATATCCTCATTGGTGACACCGTACTCACCGAAAGTGTCATCGCTATATCCCATAAACTTTAGTGTTTTCATTTTTCTTTGTTAATCCTCCTTCAACTTGCCTTTGCCGCAATAGAAATTCGGTTCTACCGCTGCAAACTGCAATGTCTTATTTTCTATGTAGCACATAGGGCAGTCGTGGCGGTTGAGCTTTACGCAGTCCTTACAGCGAACAACTTCAAGACCTCTGTTCTTCTTGGTCAGTTTATCACGCTCTTTTTCAAGCTGTCTGACGCTGCCTATCAGTTCAGCCGCACGTTTGGTGTAATCTGTGATAAGCTGTAAATTGTTATCAAGCAGCTTTTCAACTTCTTGCAATCTGGAGCTCATTTTTCCGTACCTCCTGAATAATTCTTTCAATTTCCTGTGCTGTCAGCTCCCGGCAGTCCTTGCCTGTCACCGCCACCGACAAAGGGCAGCTCAGGCAGTGGAGCTGCTGAGAGCAGATGACTTCTCTTAGATTCATCAATTGATCTCCTCGATCCTGATATACAGTCCCGGACGAGCCGCCCAGAACTTTTCTGTTATGCTACTGTAAATGTGGCTGTCGTCCTTCCAGTAGTCGAGCTTTGTCATAATGTCATAGAGAGCTTTGCAGAGATTATCCACATCCGGCTTGTTAGTATGTGGTTCACCGTCTTTATGCTTTCCTTTTATCGGGAAACACCACTTGACTATTACCTGTAATGCTCCTGTGAATGGTTCTTCCGGTATATAACGAGAGAGATAAGCAGTAAGCTTCTGCTCCGCTTCTCCATTGTTTCTGTTATAATACTGTCTCTTACCGTTTTTGATAACACATCCTCTCTCCTGATGAGTAGCTGTCGGCGGTATCATATCAATGAAGAATTCAAGCATCATCTTCCTCCTCATCGAGATATGTCTTTCTGCCGAGCGCACACTCGTGTATCTCATCATCATAGAGCATACACTTAAGTGTCTGGCAGTACATTATTTCAGTTCCTGACGAAAATGAAAGCGGACAGAATCTTTTCTTATTATTTTCAAGATGCATCCTACTTTCTTCTGCTGTATAATTCATAAAAAACATCCTTTCTGTTTCGCGCTTGTAAATGAATAGGTACTAATGTAAAGAGGCTGGCTTTTGAGCCTCTTTACATGTATACCTCATTTACATTGTACTTTTAGTGTAAGTGTAAATTATATATTATATATAGGGTGCTTACACTGATTTTTACACACTAAAGCAATAAATTATTTTCTGTACACCTTAGAGTCTTTGACGTACAGTTCACTTGAATGTTTTAACCTGTTTCTGACCGTCTGAGGTTCACAGCCTATATACTCAGCCATTTCTTTAAGAGTGACCTCCCCGTTGACATTGCAGGCGTTGAATGTGTTGATAAGTTCTGCGTTCTTATCCGCAGTCTTAGCTTTTTCTGACCTCTGCCGAGCTGCTGCGCCTCTCTTCGCCCCTCTCTGCCACGGCGTAAGATCTGCGTCGGTCTGCAAGTCTTTCAGCACTCCCACCTTATCCTCTTCGTGTACCGGGTACTTGAAGTAGAGATTTTTCGGAGGGAACTTCGGAAACTCTCGGAGCGTACCTTCCATTCGCCACGCGCTCTGCTGTTCTACATAGCTGTCAGACGCACTGAGAGCCCTTTTCAGCCCTTCGTATATATCCGGCAGCAAATTGTCGCAGCATAGCTTCAGCGCAGCGTTACGACTGAGCAGCTCGTCCGGAGAGGCATTCCTGATAATATCCGGCGCATACCGGCTGAGATAGTCAGCACACACCTTGCATCCCTCGTTGTTCTTTAGCTGCTTGATCAGATCTTCGTTGAGCTCCAGCTCTACCATATCGAGCAGTGCATCAGGATCACGGGCAAATACGCCTGAGCCGGACGCTCTGTCCATAGACCGCTTGCCGCCCTGACTGCCCTTTGAATGGTGGTGACAGTAGATGACTGCACAGCCAAGTGCCGTACACACCTTGTCGAACTGGTTGCAGAAGTGCGCCATCTGATCAGCTGAGTTCTCGTCGCCGGTAATTACCTTGTAGATAGGATCTATTATTACTGCAAGGAAGTTTTCACGCTTGGCTCTCCAGATTAGAGAGGGCGCGAGCTTATCCATAGGTTTTGTCTGACCTCTGAGATTCCAGATCCGCAGATTCTGAAGGTTCAGAGGTGGTATCTTCATAGCAGTGTAAACGTCTTTGACTCTGTGCAGGCAGGAAGCCTTGTCAAGTTCGAGGTTGACATACAGGACTTTGCCCTTTGCACATTGCCAGCCGAGCCACTGTCTGCCTTCTGCAATTGCTATTGCAAGCTCGATGAGTGCGAACGACTTACCAGCTTTTGATGGCCCCGCAAGCAGCATCTTATGTCCCTGCCTGAGAACATTCTCAATGAGCGGTGGAGCCAGCTCCGGCATTGTCTCCCAAGCATCTGTCATATCCTCAAAGTCGGGGAGATCGTCGTTTACTGACTCTATCCACTCTTTCCACTCGTTCCAAGTTGGAAACCCAGAATTAGTTTCTACAAGGAACTGCTTCTTTCCGTTCCTCATAACGCCCGGCATACGGCTCAGGCGCGAGGGGTTACGGCAGTTGCGGTCAACGTGCAGACCGTTCTTGTCGCATATCTTATAAAGAAACTCGACTCGTTCCCGGTACTCCTTATAGCTGCCTGCCTCTACTCTGACGATAGCGTGCAGCGACTTTCCTCCTGTGAATACAAGTGCTGCTATCGGAAGTTTCAGATCGTGCATAATGCCGTTTTGCTGAGCTACCGGTATATTGTCGGACTCAACAAGCGCATAACGATAATCAGCAACGCAGTCATTTTTCACACCCTGACCGTTCAGCGGATTGAAGCGTATCCACGCACCGCATTCCGGTGTGACAGTACCGAATACGCTTTCAATATTGCCGTTGTAATGTGAAAGCTCCTGGAGGAGCTGACCTGCTGTACGATCATAGCTTCCGGATTTAGGCTTATACTTGCCGTCCTCGTCTTTCCAGACCTCGGTTACATAGCCGACAAAATCGTTCATATCAAACAGCGTTTCGAGATAACGGCGTATCTGCTGAGCAGGATCCCAGAAGGACGGTTCTTCGATAGGCAGCTCCTGAGTATCTTCGGCGGAGGTAACAGTGTAGTCCTCGCCGATCACGTCGTCCCAGCCGAGAACTTTATCCGGTGCCTTGGAAGGCGGATGATAGCCGCCCTCCAAAGCCATTTTCACGATAGTTCCGGCAGTGACCGGAGTGTCAGAACCGTTGAAGCCGCGCCATTTTTTCTCGCATTCTCCGGCGTGATAGCGCTGAACGTCACGGGCAGACCACGCCTCCCAGACCGACACATCATAGCCGGAGTCTTTCAGCGCCATTCCCACACCGAGCCAGTCCTGATAGCTGAGTTCAGCCGGGTCGATATATTCAAGCAGCTCGTCAAGGTTATCGTTTTTATAGTTCATTTAAAGTCTCCTGTGGTATGTATGTCTGCGGATCAACTCCTCGCGGAGCACCTTTCCAGCCAATACTTGCTATGCGGGTTATCATATTTGTAGCAGCTGTAAAGCTCCACCTGCCGACGTGCTGAAATCCGTATCGTTCAAGCATTCTTATCTGTTTTGGCGTTGCAAGTCCGTCAAGCTGTCTCTGGGCGCAGGCTCGGAGTATCTTCTCGGCACGTCCGGCGGTATCGACTGCATTCGGATCAATTCCTCGCTTTTCAAGGTCTTTCTTCTGGGATTCGGTAACGGGGTTCTGTTCCCAGCCGAACGATGGTACATAACTGCTGAGAGAATTATCCTGTATGCTCATCGCATACTGCATAGGATCAACGAGCTTCGACTTGCGCTTTTTCATTTTTTCGAGCTTTTCAGCGAGTGCGGCTTCACGATCACGGACGACGTCCTCAGAAGCCGTCTTTTCAGCTGCTTCAAGGTCAACTGCGCAACCGGCTGCTGCAATATTTTCAGTCATTTTTTCTGCAACTTCCTGTGACTCTGCGATAAGGCAAGCTGGTCTGCATAATTCGTGGCGTTCGGTGTGCCAGAGGAAGTCAAGCAAAAGCAAGTGATCCTTGCCCTCTGCAAGACGTGTACCCCTGCCCACCATCTGGCAGTACAGCGACCGCACCTTTGTTGAGCGCAGCACCACGATGCAGTCAACGTCCGGACAGTCCCAGCCTTCCGTCAGCAGCATCGAATTGCACAGGACGTTGTAGTGCCCCTCCGCAAAGTCAGCGAGTATCTGCTCACGGTCGCCGGAATCACCGTTGACCTCCGCCGCTCGGAACCCGTGTCTGTTGAGTATGTCCCTGAACTTCTGCGAGGTCTTGATGAGCGGCAGAAATACGACTGTTTTGCGGTCAATGCAATGCTTCTGCATTTCCTCTGCAATACGTTCCAGATAAGGATCAAGGGCAGTCGCAATGTCACCGGGCTTGTAGTCTCCGGCAGACGTTCCCACTTTTGTAAAGTCGATTTTTATAGGCACTGTGAGTGCTCTGATCGGAACGAGGTAGCCTTCCTTGATAGCCTGTGGGAGCGTGTACTCATATGCAAGGCTGTCGAAGATCTGACCGAGGTTCTTCTGGTCGCCCCTGTCGGGAGTCGCCGTAACACCGAGGACTTTTGCCCTGTCGAAGTACCTGAGAATGACCTGATAGCTCTCTGAAATGGCGTGGTGAGCTTCGTCAATGATGATAGTATCGAAGTAATCCCGGCTGAACTGTTCCAGTCGCTTTGCCCTCATAAGTGTCTGAACGCTGCCGACTGTTACTCTGTACCACTGCCCTATACAGCTCTGTTCTGCTTTTTCTACGGAGCATCCTAACCCGGTAGCTTTCATTATCTTATCAGCAGCCTGATCAAGGAGCTCACCTCTGTGAGCGAGAATAAGCACACGTTCACCACGCTTTACAGAATCTTCGGCTATGGAAGCGAAAACAATAGTTTTTCCGCAGCCTGTTGGTAAAACGAGCAGAGTTTTACCTCTGCCCGTATCCCATTCGTTCCAGACCGCTTCTCGCGCTTCCTGCTGATATGGTCTGAGTTCCAATCATATCACCTCAGAACTTTCCATTATTCCAGCCCTGCTGCGGAGGCTGGTAAGTCTGCGGAGACTGATACGCCTGCTGCTGGTAAGTCTGCTGCTGTACAGGAGGCACAAGTGTCGGCTGATCGTAACTCGGATAGAGCTTGTCGATACGATTGGTCTGTCTATCCTCGCCGTCCTTTTTGTAGTTATGTACTATGACCTTGCAGACGCCCTGTTTGCCGATAAGCTCCGGTGTCCATATCATACGCACAGGCTCGTCCTTGCGCTTCATTCCGATAGAGCTGAAGAACTCAGACAGCTTCCACTCCATTTTTTTATGAAGCAGGAAGTTTTCCTGAAGTTCAATGCACTGACCGTCATTAGAATAAATGCTGAATGTTACGATAGCCTTCGGGCAAGCAGGTATCTTGGCACCACCGTCATATCTTGCCTTATCGAACTTCTTGATCACGAATATGTAGTCGCCTTCGGGGAGCAGCGTAAAACCGCTGCCCTCCTCTTTGATCTCATCGTCCCAGTTGAGTGTTCCGCTGTCCTGAGCCTGCTGCTGATAGCTGTTGTAGGGGTTGCTGTTATAGTTTTCCATAGTTCATTCCTCCTTAAAATGGTACATAATCTTTGCAATTCTGCTGAATGAGTGAGAGAACCTGATCCCAGATTGTTGTCAGGTACATAAGGTAGTCCTGAGGGAACTGCTGTATTTTCATTCCCTGAGCCATATAGTGACGCAGGTCAATGCTCACATATTCGATCTGCTCGGCAGTAACATTTGCCTGCTGCATAAGGTCTGCAAGTGCATCAGGAATACCCTGAACACGTTCAGCAGGTTTGGAAACAGCAGGAGCACTTGCTGTATTCCCGTTCGGGGGATATATCTGTTCAAATTCAGCAGGAGAAGCCGTTTCCGTTGGTATACCTGCTGTCTGAGCATTATTTATAAGCTGCTGAGCAGGTGACTGCACAGAGGGGGCAGGCGTAAGCGGCGGAGCTACCGGCGGACCGAATATACCGGCAATACTCTCCCACGCAAGGGGCAGTCTGTCCGGCAGCCCGAAGCGGTTCTTTGCATCCCACCACGCTGTCTTTGTAGTGTACATAACGCGCTCACAGGACGTTGCCTTGTGCTTCTTTCCTTTATCGTCCACTGCTGTGATATTAGTTCTGAATGCAAGGAACAGCGTCATATCCGACCACTCCTTGAGCAGCGGTGCGATCTTGTTGGTGGTTTTGTTGCCGAGCTTCAGTTCCCAGTGGTCGAACTCCTCCATTTCCTCCGGGAGCGTTGTCTTGCGGGTGATAGCGTGACAGAGCAGCACAACATTGACACCGGCAGCGATCAGGCGGTCAGTTCTGTCAAGAAAGCGCCCGATCATTTCCTTTTCGTACTCCCAGCCCTTGCCGTAGTTCATACCTTCGATACCTGAAACCTTATGCTCTGCACAGAGTGCTTCCAGAGCGAACCGTTCAGCCCAGTCGAATGTATCGACAATAGCAGTCTGATAGCCCTTTGCAGCAGCGTTTGCGAGTATGTACTCAAATTCGTCTGTGAACATCTGCCAGCTTGTCGGCTTAGGCAGGCGGCGGACGTTCATACGCGATGTGCTGCCCTCACAGTCTATGAATACAGCACCGGGGAATGATGCAGCAAGGGTGGATTTTCCCACGCCTTCCTGACCGTAAATCACAACTTTCAGACCACAGCCGGACTGTACTCCGTTTACTTCTTCAAAGTTCATAAGTAATCTCCTTTCTTAAAATTTGCCGGTATTCCACGGCTGTATAGGCGGCTCAATTGTAGGGGACGGCGTCCTCGACGTCCCGAAGCTCTCGGATACCCGTCCGTCCTCAATAATTATCGAGCACTCGTCACCGGTGGAAACTCTTGTCGCTATTGCCTGCAAGCCCTCAGCTTCGAGCCACTGCCCGAACTCCCTGAGCGTGTCGGTGTCCATCTGTTCAAGCTTATCAAGAAGGACGAATCCACATTCAGGATTGAGCCTACGGACGATAGCAGTTGCAACTCTGAGCTGCTGAGAGCCGGACATATTGTCCCACTTCTGCCCCTTGTATGTGAGTTCACCGTCTTCAACTGAAAGTTCCGGCAGCGGAAGATCAGCGCCGTTGAGCAAATCATACTTAGCCTTGCGGATATCCTCGATCTCGGTGGTGAGTGCCGCATACTGGTCCGAGTAGCCCTTAGCTTCCTCCTCAGCCTTCATCTTGTCGAGGTTCGCCCGGACTTTGGCGTTTATCACCTCAACGTCAGCTATGTTCTTTTCAAGCTCTGCCGTTGACTCGTCCTGCAAGTTCTCTGCGGACTTAGCGGCGGTCTGAGCATTCATCTGAGCCTGTGCAAAGCGGCGCTTTGCTTCGTCAAGAGCCTGCCGAGCCTGTTCGAGTTCACGGTCGTACTGTTCTTTGAGCTGACGCTTGCGCTGGTTCTCGCCGTTCCGGGCAAGTATCTCCTGCTGCTGTGTGATAAGTTCAGAGGCAGATATGGGCATCTCCGGAACGCCCTCGTAGCTCTCCATTTCGGCGGCGAATTTCGCTTTCTGGTCGGCTATCTGTCCGATAGCGTGACGCTTGTTGTACAGCTCCTTTTCCTGCTTTTCGAGGTCATAGAGCTTGTCGCCCACGCCGATGATCTGCAAGAGGGTATTTGCCTTGTCACGGCTGCCGGAGTTCAGGAACTTCGGAAGATTTAATGCAAATTCCTCGACAAAGCTGTTGAGAAGCTGCTGACCGGACTTGTTGCCGTTCGGGTCGGTGACTTTGAGAGAGCTGTTCTTGCCCTTGCGCTCGACTATGAAGCCGTTCGAGAGCGTGAGCTTGATGTTTGGCGGCAGGAGTGCACCCTCACGCTGAGCCTTTGAGGGGCGGAACTTATCTCCGCCCAGAGCCCAGCAAATTATGTCGAGGACTGAGGTCTTGCCCTGCTCGTTACGACCTCCGATTATCGTGAGACCGTTCGGCGATGGCGCAAGCTCCACGGCTTTGATGCGCTTGACGTTCTCGGCTTCGAGAGCCGTTATTTTTACTGACATTTATTTTCCTCCTATTCTTGTTGCCTCGCTTTCGGCGTGGCTGATAAGTTTGTTGATACGGGCTATGTAGTAACTGAATTCTTCAGCCGGTTTATGCTCCTCCGCAAAATCACAGAGTCGGCGAAGAGCGTCCGCTGCGCTTGTGAGATATGCCTGGAACACAGCTTTGCAGACTTCCGGCTCCCCGGCTGTCTTGCTTTGGCATTCACTCTGTATCCAGGCTATCTTGGCAGCGTTCTCGACTTCCATTTCAGAGATCTTCGCTTTGAGCTCATTTATCTTAGCCGTGTTTTCGTAAACATCGACTGGCTTGCTTTCAAGCTCCTCTATCTGCTTTTCAAGGCTCATAACCGTGTCCCTGCTCTCGTTCAGGTCGCTGCTCAGCTTGTCCCGGCAAGCTTCACTGTCCTCCAGCTCCTTTACGAGGTCTTTATTCTTTTGCAGGAGCTTGTCCTGGCGTTCCTTGTAGCCTTTCTGTGCATCCTTCAGCTTGTCTATCTCAGCTTTCAGCTCCTTCACGGAAACGTCCTCGACGTTAACGGTCTGCTGTAACTCCTCCCTCTGAGGCTCATCGAGCTTGGCGAGGAGGGCGAGTTTGGTCACGCCTAAGTGTTCACTCGAGTGAACATTTTCAGCGTTGCCGATAGCAATGTACTTATAAGCCTGCACCTTCCTGATACCGACCTCTTTCTCTGTGTAGTCCTCAAAGCTGCTGTAACCGAGCTCACGGTAGAGCTTCTGGTCGTGCATTTCTTTGAGAGCTTTGCACATTTCATAAAGACTGTCCTGAGCCGCCTGAGCGTTAGCGCAGATGCAGCGGTGCAGCTTAACAGCTTTTGTGTATTCCACGCTCTCGATTATCAAATCGGAGGACTGCTCCTGCGGAACTTCCGACGTTTTCAGTGCAAAGAACTGTCCCGAATATTTCAGGCAAGGACTAAAATCCCTTGCAAAATCGCCGTTAACGCTTGAACGTCTGGCATAGCCGTAACTGCTGCTGCCGTCAATATAGATCAGGTTGCCCTCGCCGTCGTCCTGGATATCGTATATCCAGCAGACTTTCAGCCACCTGTGTGACTCCGTGCTACAATCGTGTACAACGAGCCTACCGATGCAGCTGTGCAGGTCGTCCCACGTCAGTGGCTCAGGCTCAACATCGTCCTCAGCGACGGTATCACCGCGCATATATCTGATGATGCCGGCTTCCTTCAGTACCGTCTCGCAGCGCTTAGCGTCCGGCTGTGAGACCTTGCTTTCAGTGCTGTACATTGCTTCGAGGAGCTCGTCCACGGTGTTTATCCCGGCTTTTTTCAGGCGGTTGTAGGTTTTGACTTCAAAGTCGAGATCTTCAATGTCCATTCTGCTCCTCCTTGCTCTTGAAAAAATGTGCAAGCTTAGCAGTACCGACTATTGCCGTAAGAACCTTATCAAACGGATCATCGGTAGCGTTTGAAATCGCCTTGCATATCTCGACAAGCATAATAGCTGTTTCTTTGGCGATGTCGTGCGTGCTTCCTGACAGAGTGAGCAGCATATCTGTATCGCGTTTCTTGTCTATTTTTACTTCAACCATTGACTTTTCTCTCCTTATGTGATATATTATTCTTGGTATATTTTTTCTTGCTCCCTTCGGGGAGCTTTTTCTTTTTACGCAAACAGCGCTCTGATGCAGTGCTCAACGTCTTCCGGAATGTCCGTGAAGTCTTCACCGTCAACTCCTATGACTACCGCGGGACCAACTATCTGAGTGTTGGCGACAGCTGATGCAATGGGATTCGGTGTCATACCGCGCAGCAGTCCCTCTTCGTTGACGATCATCACAGCCTTGCCGGGTACCAGCGTTACTGTCTCGATGTAGCCGTCAACAGCAGTCTGCAATGCTTCGAGCGTGTTCTCGATGTCAGCGGTGATTATGCTGCGGTCTTCAAGCCTTAGTGCTTTCATTTACATCTCTCCCATCATATCCCAGAGCTGCTTGTAGAGGTCGGCTTTTCTCATATCGAGTTCATACTGCTGGCGGTTGATCTCTGCGATCTCTGTCTTTATCACTGCCACTGCATCGGCTACTGTTACCTGCTTGTCCGGCACCGGCGGTCCCGGAATAATCTCAGGCTTTTTGTACAGCCCTTCCTGCATCTTCTCGGCGACCGCAGCCTTACCCGGCTCAGGTGGCATCGCTTTCATTGCTTCAGCTTGTATTGCCAGTTGTTCCTGGTGCTCTTCACGCAGCTTCTCAAATTTCTTCGCTGCCTTTTCTTCCTGCTTTTTCAGCTTTGCACGGAGATGATTGAAACACCTGTTGTCCACTCCGTTTGCTGTAAGTATTCCGATGATACGTTCCACAGGGCAATTATTCAGCTCTGCGAGGATCTTCACTTGTTCGCCTTTGTTTTTTGCCTGGCGGTAGCGAACAACGATTTCATCATTTGACATTGCTAATCCTGACATTACTTATTCACCACCTTCCAGAGCTCGTCGCGGTTGACGTGCTGAGTCCAGCGCTTGTTCATCTGCTTGTATGCAGGAGCTCTGAACTTTGCGCGGTTCTTCTGTGTGCTCCACTCATCGTACTCGGCTTTGAGCTCCATACTCTTGCTGATTGCACAGAGCAGCAGGAACGCCGCTGCGAGCACTGCGACTATTACTGCCGCCTTGAAAATTTCGTAGTTCACGCGGACACCTTCTTCCTGTGCATCTGTTCGTAGTCTCGCCACGGTATTGACCGGTCTGTCTTTTCGTACTGATGCCAGAGCTCGATACGTTCCGGTGTCCAGTAGGCGACGATCAACTCTGCGAGCTGTCTTGCTTGGATGTTGGTCATAGTTATACTCCTTTCTTGTTTAATCCGAGCAGGTAGTCCACTGAGCAATCGAATATTTCACTCATTTTGATAAGGACGCTGGTTGGAATATTTCCATTTGCGAGCCAGTTATAGTAACTCTTGCGTTCCTTGTACCCAAGAGCTTCAATCAGCTCATCCTGAGACATTCCTGCTCTGACACGTTCCGCTTCAATGTTGGGATATTTTAATGCATTCAATATTATCACCTCCTGCATACACGCGTTCTGTGTACATTTTCAATTATATACTCGAAATGCGTATATGTCAAGTGCTTTGAAATAAAATAATGCACAAAATGAGTAATATTAAATTATGCAAATCACACAAAACGCATATTTGCTATTGACTTTGTTACTCAATATGCGTATAATTATTAAAAGAAGGGAGGCTATTCCAATGATAAGACTAAAAGAATAACGCGAAGAGCGCAAGCTGAATATGCGTCAAGCTGCAAAGTCTCTCGAGATACCATATACGACTTATATTTCTTATGAAAAAGGCGATCGTGAGCCTAATTCGGAGATGCTCATTAATTTAGCCGGTTTTTTTAACTGCTCTGTGGATTACCTGATCGGTAAAGATGCCATCAGAGTCAATGATAATGTGCTGGATCAGGTCAATGAGCTCGACCTTGATGCACTGTCGTTCTACGGCAATATATATGATGCTCAGAAGGAAGACGAACTTATAAAAAAATACCGCACTCTCGATGAGTACGGCAGGGAAACTGTTATTTGTGTAGCGGAAGTTGAAGCAAAGCGTTGTGCAGATGCACGCAATCAGTCAGTTCTTACATTCCGCCGTCTGAGCAGCAATAAGGCATCTGCCGGCTGCGGTTTTGACCTAAACGACCCGGATCAATGGAAATCTGTTGAAGTGGTAGATACTCCTGAAGCACGACTCGCTGATTTTGCTGTTGAAGTCGAGGGCAGGAGTATGGAGCCGGACTACTTCGACGGCGATATCGTTTATATCTCGCTTGCCTCTGAGGTACCGGTCGGACAGGTCGGGCTCTTTATCCAGAACGGCAGAGGCTACATCAAGGAAGCCGGTGACGGTCGCCTTATTTCACGGAATCCTGAGTTTGATGATATTTTTCCGGCGGACGGAGACATCGAGTGCAAGGGCAGAGTGATAGGTGTTGCGGAACTGGCGTAAAGGAGTGAAAGTATGGCTAAAAAGATTTGCCCGTATTGCAGAGAAACAATTGATAAAAAAGCGTCGATATGTCCGCATTGCCATAAGAAACAGGGAACGAGTGCAGGCACTGTTCTTGCAGCATTTATTATTGTTGCTGTTATTTGTGTTGGTATCGCAAGAGTTCGGAATTCTTCTGACAGTGACAGTAGTTCTTCATCTATCAAAGGCACTTCCGGTTCTGTCTCAGTAAGCTCATCGTCCGATTATCAGGACATATACAATGAATATGAGCAGAAAATCAGGGCAGCTACTTCAGCACTAATCAATGAATATAATGCTGAAGCAGCTCAGAATACCAGTGGTCTGAACGGATTAGCTGCGATCCATAATGCAAAGCTGTCCAAGCTTGCTGATATTGAAGCTGAGGGCGTACAAAAAATGGCTGATTATTGCTTGAATAAAGGCAGCGGTAAATATAGTGAATATTCACAATGGGTTGATAAGCTTTATAAAGTCTACGATGAAGAAGGTAGTAAAATAACTGATGTCTATATGAATTCGGCTATGTAAAAAAATCCCCCACCGGTGCGCCAACACCAGCGAGGGATACGGACGTGCTATAACACACATCTCAGCAATGTAATTATAGCACGTCCTTGAAATAATGTCAATAATTTCAGGAGGAATGCTATGAAACAAGCAATTATTTATGCCCGGTACAGCTCTGAGCGTCAGACCGAGCAGAGCATAGAGGGGCAGCTCCGCACCTGCTATGAGTTTGCGGAGCGGGAGGGGATAACTGTCACCGGGGAGTACATCGACCGTGCGATCTCCGGAACTACCGACCACAGACCGCAGTTCCAGCGTATGATCGCAGACTGCAAGCACCTCGGCATCGACTACGTTATTGTATATAAGCTCGACCGCTTCGCCCGGAACAGGTACGACAGCGCTGTCTACAAGGCAAAGCTCAAGCAGCACGGCATCAGGCTGTTGTCGGCTATGGAGAAGATCACGGACAGTCCCGAAGGCATAATTATGGAAGGTCTGCTGGAAGCAATGAATGAGTATTACTCGGCAGAGCTTTCCCAGAAAATCAGGAGAGGAATGCGCGAGAACGTTATCAAAGGGAAGACCACAGGTGGAAATGTAGCTCTTGGCTATCGTGTCGGAGTTGACAAACGCCTGGAGATAAATGAAGATCAGGCTGCTATTGTGAGAAAGATCTTCGGGATGTATGCATCGGGCAGCACCTTTGCTGAGATCATCAAGGAACTGAATGACTCCGGGCTGAAAACGAGCAGGGGAAATGCCTATAATAAAAACAGCATCAGCCGTATCCTCAGCAATGAGAGATACATCGGCAGATATACTGTCAGGGGCGTTGATGAGGTCGCTGAGTGTCCTCAGATCATCAGCGAGGAGCTGTTCGACACTGTCAAGAAAAAGCTGAGTGCGGCTCAGACTAAGCGCCGTCACAGAAACACTCACGATTATCTGCTTTCAGGCGTCCTGCACTGCGGAGAATGCGGCGAGCGTATGAGCGGAACAAGCGGTACTTCAAAGCAGGGAAAGTCTTATTTTTATTATCACTGTCCCGGTAAGCACTTCGGACGTATAAGTGCTCCGGCTCTGGAAGATGCAGTGCTGAATACGATCGACAATTATTTGCAGTCCGACAAGATGAAAACTGTTGCAAAGGTTGCCTTTGAGGAGTACCGGAGACAGATGCTCGACACCTCTGAGCTGACTGCCGTGCAGAAGGAATTGAAGGCGGTCGGGAAAAAGCTCCAGAACGCAATAAACGCCGTTCTAAGCGGCATCAATTCTGAAACGATAAAGAATACCATTGAGACACTTGAAACGCAAAAAAGTGACCTTCTCGCTCGTGAGACAATGCTTCGTGGGTGTGCTCCGAAGTTCACTCTGGAAATGTTTGAGACCGCCGTCAAGAACCTTACCGCCACTCCAACTGCCACTCTGATCGACACCGTTATCAGCCGCATTGACCTTTATGAAAAATACATTGTTGTTTATTTCAGACTGTTCGATGTTGACGGCAATGATCCTGAAAAGGTAGAAGTACCTTTTGAGTGCAAGGGTTCGGATAATGTTCCGTGTGCTCCACCAATTGAATATGCGTATTTTTAAAGTAAAAAAATCGCATGAAAAAAGCCGTAGATACGTTAAACAGCGTATTTACGGCTTTTCTGTTTTCTCAGAAATATGCACTTTTGTTCAGCGAGGGGTAGAAACTGATGATACTTGAC
>ODAI010877841.1_pt1 | contig 14393 bp, 8 predicted proteins | sample 1539321 | NCBI WGS metagenome assembly ODAI01 (sample SAMN02144231, study PRJEB22623) | gut metagenome | biome: sheep rumen | host: Ovis aries | place: New Zealand
AATGACATAGATGCCCAGGGCAATGACTGACAGGAAGCCGGGGAAAGAATATACCAGGATCATGAAAAGGGCGACCAGGGCAAAACCGGCGATACCGGCTGTCTTGGAAGTCCTAAGAGCGTTCTGGCCCAGCTGTGCGCCTACGATCTGGGAACGCAGTCTCTGCAGTTCCACCTTCAGGCCGCCGATACGGATGGTGGAAGCCAGGGTCCTGGCGGACTCGATGGTCTCCTCGCCTTCGATGATGGCGCGGCCGTCGGTGATGGCTGCGTTTACCTTGGGAACGGATACGAAGGCACCGTCGTAGTAGATACCGATGGTATCTTTGTTGTCATTGAAGGCCGCCGTGGTGGCGTCCGCGAACTTCTGCTTGCCTTCGGAAGTGAAGGTCAGGGAGACCACGATCTGCTGGTTGCCCATGTTGTCGGTCTGATAGCCGGCTTCCGCCGTCTCCACGTCGGTACCGGACAGAACGGCGTCGCCGTCAGCGATGCAGTCCTCAAGAGATTTGTTCAGGACATAGCCGTAGGAACCGTCTTCCATGGTGCCCAGAGAATAGTTCTCTTTTCCTTCCGCATCCTTGTGGCGGATAAAATACAGGGAACCGGGACGGCCCAGTTCCTCCAGGATCGCATTGGTCTCGGCGACGCCGGAGATGCCGGGGATCTCGATATTGAGACGGTCCGTGCCTTCCTGATAGACGGTGGCTTCGGTGGAATACTGTTCGACACGCTTCTGAAGCTTGTACTTGGTGTCATCCATGTCTTCCTGGGAGGGGGCCGTCTCACCTACGGCTTCGTAGGTAATGGATGCGCCGCCGGCCAGGTCAAGGCCAAGCTTGATGTTCCTGTAGGAACCCTTGTGCCCGCTGCCGATTCCGAAATATGCCACGTATCCCAGAATGCAGGAAACAATAAGGATCAGAGCCAGAAAAATGGCTGCTCTTGATTTTTTCATCGCGAAATATCTCCTATTTTTACTCACTGCCGGCTTCTTTTTCCGTCAAAAGCCAACAGCCTTTGAAATTATAGCACAAAAGATGTGGAAGTAAAACGATTTTTTTATCAGGCTTCATCTTCCGTTTTCTGCCGTTTTCTGCCGGCAGTTCTCTTCTTTCCCCCTCTTCGGAAATGGACTTTGTCCTCCCCGGAGAGTATGATGGAAAAGGCACAGAAAAAACGTAAGGCCTCCCGGAAAGGAAAATGCCATGATCAGAATCTGCCTGTACCAGAAGCCTCTTGCGGTCACTGACTTCCTGAAGGAAATCGGACTGAATGGGGAAATTCAGAAAGGGCCTTTCGGCAAGCCCTCTCTTCCGGGCTCCGGTTATTACTTCAATAAATCCGACTCGGGATCCTGCACCGCCTTTGCCCTCTCCGACGAGGGAGAGATCGGCCTGGACCTGCAGATGGTCCTGCCCTATAAGGAGCGCTACGACCGCCTGGCGGAACGCTTTTTCCGGCCGGAGGAAAGAAGCCTCCTTCTGTCCCTGGAGGGGCAGGCGCGGGCGGATTTCTTCTTCCGCCTCTGGACCGTCAAGGAGTCCTATATCAAGTTCACGGGGCGGGGCCTGGGAGAGGGCCTGGACACTTTCGCGGCAGATCTGTCCGCCGGAAGGATCCTGCCCGGAAAGGAAGGCGGCCCCTTTGCCGTATTCCGGATCCTGGAGGGACCCGCGGGCTATGCCATGTGCGTCTGCGCCTCTTCTCTTCCGGACCATATCGAGATCGTCCGCAGAGCATAAAGGGCCCGGACTTTGAAGCAGGGCGCTGTACCGGTTTGGTACAGCGCCCTGTCTCTTTTCAGAAAGGAATGTTTCCTGCGTATTACTTTCCTTCGGGGGTCTCCACATTCAGGTAGAGCTCGTCCAGCTGCCTGGGATCCACCACGTCGGGAGCGCCGCTCATCAGGTCGGCCGCGTCCTTGTTCTTGGGGAAGGCGATGACGTCGCGGATGCTGTCTGCCTTTGTCAGCAGCATGACCATGCGGTCCAGACCGTAGGCCAGTCCTGCGTGAGGGGGAACGCCGTACTTGAAGGCTGTCAGAAGGAAGCCGAACTTCTCTTCCGCTTCTTCCTTTGTCAGGCCGATGACCTGGAACATCTTCTCCTGGATATCGTTCTGGTGGATACGGACAGAGCCGCCGCCCAGTTCCACGCCGTTAAGGACGATGTCATAGGCCTTGGCCCGGACGCTGCCGGGATCTTCGTCGATACTGGGCCAGTCTTCTTCCATGGGCATGGTGAAGGGATGGTGCATGGCGACGAAACGGTTCTCGTCCTCGGACCACTCCAGCAGAGGGAATTCCACGACCCAGAGGAAGTTGAACCGATCATGGTCGATCAGGCCCAGGTCGTCGCCCAGCTTCAGACGGAGGGCGCCCAGCACGTTCCATACCAGAGGGGTCTTGTCGGAGGCGAAGAAGATCATGTCGCCCTTCTGGGCGCCGGTCCTCTCGACCATGGCGGTGATCTCTTCTTCCTTCATGAACTTTGCGAAGGAGCACTTGATGCCGTCTTCCTTTACGGCGATATAGGGAAGGCCCTTGGCGCCGTAGCCCTTGACCATCTCTGTATACTTGTCGATCTTCTTCCTGGCCATGCCGGCTTCGCCGGGAGCAACGATGGCGCGGACGGAGGATCCCTTTGCATTGGCCGCTTCACGGAAGGGAGGGAATTCGCAGGAAGCTGCGATGTCCGTCACATCCTTCAGGGTCATGCCGAAACGGGTATCGGGCTTGTCGGAGCCGTAGTTGTTCATGGCGTCGATCCATTTGATCCTGGGAAGAGGAAGCTGCACGTCCAGGCCGATGGCCTTCTTGCAGACGTACTGGATCAGTCTTTCGTTGGTCTCCATGACGTCCTCTTCGTTCACGAAGGAGAACTCCATGTCCAGCTGGGTGAACTCGGGCTGCCTGTCGGCACGCAGGTCCTCATCGCGGAAGCACTTGGCGATCTGGAAATATCTGTCATAGCCGGAAGCCATCAGCAGCTGCTTGAAGAGCTGGGGAGACTGGGGCAGGGCATAGAAGGTGCCGGGACGGACGCGGGAAGGGACCAGATAGTCTCTTGCGCCTTCGGGGGTGGACTTGCACAGGATGGGAGTCTCGATCTCCAGAAAGCCCTCAGCGGTCATGAACTCGCGGATGTAGCGGGTGATCTGGCTGCGGAGGATCAGTCTCTTCTGCAGGTCGGGACGGCGCAGATCCAGGCTGCGGTATTTGAGGCGCAGCTCTTCCCTGGTCTTGGAGTTTTCCTCGATGGCGAAGGGCGGTGTCTCGGACTCGGAAAGGATCCTGGTGTCCGTAACGCGGATCTCGATGTCTCCCGTGGGAATGTTCTTGTTGACGGCGCCGCTTCTGGTGGTGACGGTGCCTGTGGCCGCAACGACATATTCGGAACGCATGGAGGCTGCCTTTTCCATGTTTGCGCTGCCGCAGTCGGCTTCTTCATAGATCAGCTGGATGATGCCGCTTCTGTCTCTCAGGTCCACAAAGACGATGCCGCCCTTGTTTCTCTGCTTCTGGACCCAGCCCATCACAGTCACTGTCTGGCCGATGTTTTCGTTTGTCAGTTCCGCGCATCTGCATGTGCGCTTCAGGCCTTTCATTGATTCTGCCATAGTTTCTTCCTTTCCTTATGCGCACGCCGCCATCCCTGAAAGCAGGGATGGGGCGGATCATTTTTTTAATTCAGAGGATTGTTGTAGAATTCCACGAATTCCTCATAGCCTCTGTCCGTCAGCTGCTGCTTCTGGAACTTCTTGTTCTTGGCCATGCGGGCGATCAGGACCTGTCCGCCTTCCTCTCTGGCCTTCTGGGCCTGGAAGAGGACCTCTCTCATACGGTCCGCGGGCATGTTCTTTTCGATCAGGTAGGCTGTCTTTTTAGCGGCGCCGGGGATCTTGAAGCCCTGCTCCAGAAGGATCAGGATGATGCGCTCGAAGCCGATGGAGAAGCCGCAGGCGGGAACGTCCCGTCCCGTAAACTTGCCCACCATGCCGTCGTAGCGTCCGCCGCCTCCGCAGCTGATGCCCAGTTCGGGCATGGCGATCTCAAAGATGGTGCCGGTATAGTAGGACATGCCCCTGACGATGGTAGGGTCGAAGACCATGCGGAAGTCGGCGCTCTTTACGGCGTCCACGGATTCGATGACTTCCCTGAGGCCGGGAATGACATCGGGCCCGATGACGCCTGCAAGCTTCTCTTCCAGATAGGCAAGCTGGTCCTCTGCTTCCTCCAGGCCTTTGAAAAGGCCGATGTAGGCGTCGGTGCTTTCCTGTGAGAAGCCGCTCTCCGTCAGTTCCCTGGCCGCTCCGTCCATGCCGATCTTGTCCATCTTGTCCAGGATGATGAAGACCTCGTCGAAACGATCCTCCGGGAAACCGCTCCAGGCCGCCATGGCCTTTAAAAGGCGTCTCTCGTTGATGCGGATCTGGAAGTTCTTGAAGCCAAGCCTTCCAAGGGTGGTGGTGGTGGCCAGGATCAGTTCGATCTCCGCCAGGTTGGAGGGCTCGCCGATGATATCGATATCGCACTGCATGAACTGGCGGTAGCGTCCCTTCTGGGGACGGTCCGCTCTCCAGACGTTGCCCATCTGCAGGGCCTTGAAGGGAGCGGGCAGCTCATTGGCGTGGTTGGAATAATAACGGACCAGGGGAACGGTCAGATCGTAGCGGAGGCCTCCGTCCACCAGGTCGGCTTCGGACGCTGCCGTTTCCAGCTTTAATTTTTCTCCTCTCTTGAGAATCTTGAAGATCAGCTTTTCGTTGTCTCCACCCTGCTTGCTGGTCAGGTTCTGGATGCTTTCCACACAGGGAGTCTCGATAGACTGAAATCCGAACTCTGCATAGGTCTTTTTGATGACAGACTGGGCGTAGTCTCTGATTTCCATTTCTTCAGGCATAATGTCCTTCATGCCTGTAACAGGTTTCTTAATAAGTGCCATTTCGGTATATTTCCTCTCTGCCTTGGGCAATTTCACAACTATTCATTCTACATTTTTTATATTCCAATGTAAAGAATTAAAAAAGAAGCATGTGGTATAAGCCCGGGCAGTGAAGAAGAAAAAAGCATAAAGCAGAGGATGGCGCGGGGCTCTGCAGGAGATCCGCCGTCCCGTCAGATCCTCTCCTCCTTTCCCCTCTTTCTGATAAATCCTCCCTCTCTTTCCTCCGCCAGGTCCTGCAGGATAAGAAGCATCAGGGCAGGGCGCAGATTCTCCCCGGGGCCAGGGGACCTTCTCCCGCAGCGAAGAAGGATCTCCTCTTCCGTCATGGGCTTCTGATCCGAAAGGACGGAAAGGATAAGGCTCCTGACTTCGCCCGGATCCATTGCCCTTTCCTTTCTTTTCCCGGAGCTGTTATCCCCTGCCGGAATGCCGAAGAATCGCTCTGTCAGGTCTCCGGGCTCCAGGGCCATGGAGGCCCCCTGGGCGATCAGGCGGTTGCAGCCCTCCGAGAGAGGATCCGTGACCCGGCCCGGCAGGGCAAAGACCTCCTTTCCCTGGGCCAGGGCATAGTCCGTGGTGATCAGTGTCCCGGATCCTCCCCTGGCTTCGATCACCAGGATCAGGTCCGAGAGGCCCGAGATGATCCGGTTGCGGGGAGGGAAAAGGCCGGGCCTTGCGGGCGTCCCCGGCATATATTCGGAAAGGATCCCTCCCCTCCCGGAAAGAAGGTCATAAAGGTCCCGGTTCCCGGGAGGATAGCAGACGTCCGCTCCGGATCCCAGAACGGCAAAGGAGTCTCCTCCCGCCCGCAGGGCCGCCCTGCCGGCGGCTCCGTCCACCCCGAGAGCCATGCCGCTGATGACGCTTACGCCCTGCGATGCCAGGGCAGAGGCAAAGCGCCCTGCCTGGTCCAGGCCGTAGCGGTCGGCCCTTCTGGATCCTATGACGGCCGCAGAAGGCTTCTCCGGATCCGGCAGCCTCCCCTTATAATACAGGCCCAGGGGCATGTCGGGTATGGCGCGGAGCCTTTCCGGATACTCCGGGTCCTCCAGGGAAACAAAGGAAAGTCCCCTGGATAACAGGTCCCTCTCCGCCTCTTCCGGCCCCCTTCTTTTTGCTTTCTCAAGGATGCCTGCAGCCCTTGCAGCTCCCCTCTCTCCCAGGCCCGTCCGGGCCAGGTCCCTGAGATCTCTTTCTCCCATCTCATACAGCCGCCTTGCAAAGCCGCTGCCTTGCATGGCAGCTGCCAGTTCAAACAGGGAGGCTTCTCCCTGACCGGAAAGTTTCCGGAAGGCTCCGAAGAGCCGGAGCGCCGTTCCGCTTCCGATTCCCTCTGCCTGAGACAGCCAGAGGCCCCAGGGGTCGAAACGCTTTCTTCCTTTCATGTCTTTTCTCCTTCCGCCCCGCAGGGCACGCTAAAAAAGGAATGATCAGACCATTCCTTCTGAATAATTACCTGCATGGGGAAAAAAGGAAAAAAGACAGGAACGATCGTCCGTTCCTGCCTGCTATGTTACCATATGGCGCCCTGCATGTGCAGAAGGCAAAAAGGTTCGCTCCCGGAGGGAAAAGACAAGGAAAAAGAAAAGAGAAACAGGAAAGCCAGACATATGCCGGGCCGCCCGGGAGTATCCTTACCTGTCCAGGATATAGTCGGACATGACATAGTTGGCTATGTCCAGGCCCCTTTCCGTCAGAAAAAGCCTTCCTTTTTCCTCTGCCAGAAGGCCCTCTTCCAGGTGCTTTCCGGAAATCTTTCCGTAGATCTTTTCAAAGGATACTCCGAACCGCTCTTCAAACTCTGCCAGGCGGATCCCCTCTGTCATGCGAAGCCCCAGGAACATGAATTCCTCCATCCGGTCTTCCGAAGTCAGAAGGATCTTTTCCGGATGGAAATCCTCCCATCTGCGCGCCGCCAGATAGTCCTTCATGGATCTTACGCAGTCAAAGCGGCTCTCTCCAATGAGGGAGGAAGCGCCAAGCCCCAGTCCCAGATAGTCCCTGCAGGTCCAGTAGACGCAGTTGTGGCGGCAGGCAAAGCCTTCCCTTGCGTAGTTGGAGATTTCGTAGCGCTCATAGCCGTGGGATAAAAGGATCTCTCCGGTCTCGTGGTACATGCGCCTGTCCTCTTCCTCGTCCGGCAGGGGAGGCAGGTCCATGGAGGCAAAGGGAGTCCCCTCTTCTATAATCAGGCTGTAGGCGGAGATATGCTCCGGTCCCAGGCCGCAGGCTATTTCCAGGTTGCCTTGCCAGCTCTCCGGGCTCTGGCCCGGCAGGGCGCTCATAAGGTCCAGATTCAGGTTGTCAAAGCCCGCCCGCCTGGCTTCCTTAAAGATCCTCAGGGCGTCCTCCCCTCTGTGGATCCTGCCAAGCAATGCCAGTTCCCCGTCATGGAAAGACTGGACGCCGATGGAAAGGCGGTTTACGCCCAGCTTCCGAAAGCCCCTCAGCTTCTCAAGGTCCGCCGTTCCCGGATTGACCTCCATGCTGATCTCTGCGCCCTCTTCCAGGGAAAATCTGTCCTCCAGAGCCTCCATCAGGAAGGCCAGCTGGTCCTCCTCCATAAGGGAAGGGGTCCCTCCTCCGAAAAAGAGGGTCCTGACGGGTCTTTTTGCTATAAATTCGGGCACCAGAGAGATCTCTCTCTCCAGTGCCCCCAGATATGCCTCCCTGGCCGCAGAGTCCGCAGGGCCTGAGAGAAAATCGCAGTACCTGCATTTGCGGACGCAGAAAGGGAAATGAATATACAAGGAAAGGCTCTGATCCATGGCTCTCCCGTTCTCAGTTTCCGGAATCCAGCTTGAGGACATTCATGAAGGCCTCCTTGGGGATCTCCACGTTTCCTACCACCTGCATCCGGCGCTTGCCTTCTTTCTGTTTCTCGAGAAGCTTCTTCTTTCTGGAAATATCACCGCCGTAGCACTTGGCCAGGACGTCCTTGCGCAGCTGGCGGATGGTCTCTCTTGCAATGATCCTTCCGCCCACGGCGGCCTGGATGGGCACGTCGAAGAGCTGTCTGGGGATCTCGTCCTTTAAGCGCTCGCACATGCGGCGGCCTCTTTCATAAGCGCCGTCCGCGTGGACGATGAAGGAAAGGGCGTCCACGGGCTCCTTGTTGACCAGGATGTCCATGCGGACCAGCCTGGAAGTCTCATAGCCCTTGAGTTCGTAGTCAAAGGAGGCGTAGCCTCTGGACCTGGACTTGAGAGCGTCGAAGAAGTCATAGATGATCTCGTTCAGAGGCAGGTCATAATGAAGGACTGCCCTGGTCTGTTCGATGTATTCCGTAGAAATATAGACCCCTCTGCGTTCCTGACAGAGCTGCATGATGGGACCTATGAACTCGGTGGTGACCATGATCTCGGCGCTGACGATGGGCTCCTCCATGTGCTCGATCAGTGTCACGTCGGGCAGGTTGGAAGGGTTTGTCAGTTCGATCATGGTGCCGTCGGTCTTATAGACCTTGTAGACAACGCCCGGGGAGGTGGAGATCAGATCCAGGTCGTACTCTCTCTCCAGACGCTGCAGGATGACCTCCATGTGGAGGAGTCCCAGGAAGCCGCAGCGGAAGCCGAAGCCCAGAGCCAGAGAGGTCTCGGGCTCGAAGAAAAGGGAGGCGTCGTTGAGCTGGAGCTTTTCCAAGGCATCCCGAAGGTCCGGATACCTGGCGCTGTCCGCGGGATAAAGGCCGCAGTAGACCATGGGCTGGGGGGATTTGTAGCCCGGAAGGGGCTCGCTGCAGGGTCTTTCGTCTTCCGTTACGGTATCGCCCACTCTGGCGTCCCGGATATTTTTGATGGAGGCAGTAAAATAGCCTACCATGCCTGCCGAAAGCTCTTCGCAGGGGATGAACTGGCCGGGGCCGAAATAGCCCACTTCCACCACTTCCACCACGGCGCCGGTGGCCATCATGCGGACCCGGGACCCTCTGCGGATGACGCCGTCCCTGAGCCTTACGAACACGATGACGCCCTTGTAGGAATCATAGAGGGAGTCGAAGATCAGAGCCTTTAAGGGGGCCTCGGGATCTCCGTCCGGAGCCGGGATCTTTTCCACCACGGCTTCCAGCACGTCCTCAATGCCTATGCCCTGCTTGGCAGAGATCAGAGGAGCGTCCTCGGCCTCGATGCCGATCACGTCCTCGATCTCGGTCCTGACCGCATCCGGCATGGCGGAGGGCAGGTCGATCTTGTTGATGACAGGAAATACGTCCAGGTCCTGCTCCAGGGCCAGATAGACATTGGCCAGGGTCTGGGCCTGGATGCCCTGGGTGGCGTCCACCACCAGAATGGCTCCGTCGCAGGCCGCCAGGGACCGGTTGACCTCATAGTTGAAGTCAACATGTCCGGGGGTGTCGATCAGGTTGAAGGTATACTCCCTGCCGTTTCTGGCCTTGTAGATCAGACGGACTGCCTGGGATTTGATCGTAATGCCCCGCTCCCTTTCCAGATCCATGTTGTCGAGGACCTGATCCTGCATTTCCCTGCTGGTCAGGAGGCCCGTCTTTTCGATCATCCTGTCTGCCAGGGTGGACTTGCCATGGTCTATGTGGGCTACGATGCAGAAATTACGAATGCATTCCTGGTTTCTATCTGTCATAAAAAACTCACTTTCAATCAGCTGTTTTCATTGATGAAGATGGAAATACGGCTCTGGATGATATCCGCCACTTCCCTGGAGGACTTTTCTCCGTTCCAGTAGGATTCGGCTTCTTCGATCACGATGTCCATGACTTCATAGTTGGTATAGGCGGTATGGTCGACGCTCTTTAAAACGTCCACCAGCTTCTGGGCCTCTTTCTTCTCAAGAGGGACCAGCTCTATGTCCACGCCGCCCACGGTCACCAGAGGATTCTCGGGCTGCTCCAGTCCGAATTCGTCCGTATAGTACTGCTGCTCCGTGGAGGCCTTGGCCATGGCTTCCAGAGCGGGCACGGATACGGGGAAGGCCGTGGACATTTCGTTGTTGTAGATGCTCTCCTGGTATTCGTCCGTCAGGAAGCTGCGGATGAACTGCCATGCGCCCTCTTTTTCGGAAGAAGTGGAGGACATGCAGATCCTGAGCTCGGGATAAACGGAAGCGGTGCTCTTTGCAGCGGACGGGAAGCCCGTGATGGATACGTCGGTGCCGAAGGTGGCCTGCACGGCTTCCTTGTAGGAGTCGAAGCTGTACAGATAGGACATGGCCAGCAGGGCCCTGTCGTCTCTGTAGTAGGACTCATAGGCACCGTAGTCGTCTTCCGTCTCCTCGGAATAGTCCGCCGGCAGCTTGTTGGTGAACTCCAGAAGATTGATAAATTCCTCGGAGTCGAACCGGCACTTGCCGGTGGAAAGGTCGATGAACTCGCTGCCGTTCAGCATCATGGCGTTGTAGAGGATGGCGTTCCTGAGCTCAAAGGTAAAGATATCCTTATACTCGATGCCCTTCTGGTCAGCGAGCCTGATCAGCTGGTCCAGATCGATGCCGTCTCCGATATACTCTTCCTTGCCCAGCATGGCGGCCAGGGTGAAGGAAGGGGAAAGGACGTAGAGTCCGCCCCAGGGATTGACCGCGTCGAAGATGTTGGTCAGATATTCCTTGCCGGACAGCTCCGGATCCTTCTCCAGGTAAGGAGCCATATCCTCAAAGATGCCCTTGCTGATATAGTTCTCGGGGAACATATCTCCCGACAGGATCACGATGTCCGGAACATTGCCGGAGATGATGTCGGTATTGAACTGGGCCGCGCCCTGGGAGGCGGAAGCGTAATCCACGCTGGAGACATCGTCAAACTTGGAATAGTCGTTGACGATGATCTTGTATTCCTCGTTGGTCTTGTTGAAGTTGATGATCACTCTGCGGGCGTTGGCATCCATGTAGTAGCAGGACAGCTTCAGCTCTTTTCTTTCCTTGACGGTGGAGGAATCCACAGGGGTCAGGATATGGAGCTTCTGCAGGCCGGAGGTGGCCTCCATGACCATGAGGGCGATCTTTCCGTCTTCCATCTCCACCATGGAGCCCACAAAGCTGACGTCCATCTCGGTGCCGATGAAGTTGACGATCTCCACCATGGCGTTGTCGCCGAAGTTGTAGGTGTAGATGCCGTTGGAATCCGCCAGCAGAAGGTCGGAGTTCCTGCCGGGATACAGGCTGAAGTTATAGTCGATGCGGACATCGGGGCTGACTTCGATTTCGGAAGTGCCGCCGTTTTCGGCATCGACCAGGGTGTACTCATAGCCCTCGCCGTTGTTGTAGATCAGAAGGAGATTTCCGTCTGCCATGACATGCATCTGGCACTCGGACATGCCCTCTGTGCCCTCCAGCGTTCCAAGAAGATCGCCGTTCTGGGGATCGTACCGAAGGATGCCCACAGATGTGGACACATACAGGCCGGCCCGGTCGGACCAGGCAAGGCCGTAAACGGCGGGGAAGGCATATTCGCTGTCCTCTTCGCCGAAGTCGATGTCGGAGGACCAGAGGACCTTGCCGTTTTCATCCGCCCTGATCAGGGAGAAGGTCTCCTCGGCATCGAGGAAGTAGTCATACTCCTCCTCTTCCGTCATTTCCTCTATTTCTTCCTCTCCCTCCATGTCGCCCATGGTCTGCTTGATGAAATAGATGCCGCCCTCGGAATCCATGACATAGTTGCTGTAGTAGGTATTGTAGCCATCGTACACCAGGTCCAGAGGGGTGATCTTCATATCTGACCCGTCGCTCTTGAAGCTGCACAGGAAATCCACCTGGCTGCCGTCCGCAGGGTCGTAGTAGAAGCCGTAGCCCCGGATCTCGTCGCCGAAGGCGGCCATATAGGAGATCTCGTAGACATAGTTCTTGGCTTCCAGCTCTTCGATGGCGATCTCACTGTCGGTATATACGATCTTTCCGGAGGCTACCGCAGTGCTGATCTCGGAGGAGGAGGCCGGAGCCTCATCGGTCTTTCCGCCGCCTTCTCCTGTCTGCCCGCCGCCGCATGCGGCCAGGGACAGAGCCATGACGCCCGCCAGGAGCAGGCTGATCATTTTTTTCTTATTCTTCATTTTCGTAACCTTTCTCATTTTCCGTCGCGTTTGTGCTGCCTTCTGTATCAGCGGGGGGAGCTTCCTTTCTGTCCGCTCCCGGAGCCGCAAACCACTGATCTTCCAGATCCGGATCATCCTCCTCGTCGTAAAAATCAAAGCTGTCGTCGTCCGTATCGTTAAAATCACTGAAATCAGAGTCAGGATCTGCCTCGTCCGCGGAGATCCGCCCGGCACCGCCTTCTTTCATGGCGGCGATCCTTGCCCTCTCGGACTGCCTGTCATAGATCCAGTCCGAAGCCTTTTTGGCCAGAGAGCCGGTATTCCATTTCTTATGTCTGTACCAGGAGACGATCAGGATCACCAGGACCACGGCCGCAGCGAACAGGCACAGACAGTAGGCCATAAAGACCAGGGACAGGATATTTTCCCAGGCTCTGGCCCTGTTCTCCCAGAAGGGGAAGGAAATCCCGGTCGTCTGCATGCCCCTGGAGGTAAAGCCCAGGAAGATATCCAGCAGGGCTTCGTCTCTGTATCTGGCGGTATTGTCCACCAGGGCTGCGCCGGATCCGCTGCCCAGCGCCTCCTTCATGATCCCCAGGGCAAAGCCGTCCACGGGATTGGGAAGGACGACTTCCAGGCAGGTGATCCCTGTTCCTTCTTCAGCCGGAGCAGATGTATCGTCCCCTGCCGGGGAAGCGTCTTCCCCGGCAGGGGAAGCGCCTTCCCCGTCCCCGGACAATCCGGCGTCTTCCCTGACCGCGCTGGTCTCGGAATAGGCCGCTGTCACAAAGCCTCCGGAGCTGTATCTGGAAAGTGAATCAAAGGAAATATAGACCAGAGACCTGGCGGAGCCCGCCTTTCTGGTCAGGGAGTCGTCCTCTCTCCGGTATACGCCGGAGATATAGTGGGGAACCCCGCTGATATCCAGAGACTTTCCCACACAGTCGGGGGATCCGTACAGGGTCCAGGCCGTCTCCTCGTCGATGAGGACCCGGTCCTTCATCAGATCGTCCCCGGAAAAATAGGACCCGCTCAGGAGCCTTACGGGGTGAAAGAGGAAAAAGTCCCCTCCCGCTCCCACCGCGTTCACTGTAAAGGTCCTGTCGCCGCCGGTGATCTCCACCTGTCCCAGGCCGCTGTAGCCCAGGGCAAAGAGCCTGGCCGTCTCCGGCACTCCCAGAGTCTCCTGGGATATGGATCTGCCCTTCAGGATCTCCTCCAGCTGATAGTTGAGCTCCGGGATATCCTCTTCCTTAAGGGTCTGCGTGCTGCCGTAAAAGCAGCTGATCTGGGCAGCACCGCCGTCAAGCCCCCATCTTTCTCCTTCTCCCTGATCGTAGAGAGACTCTGCAAAGTGGCGTTTTATGACGCCGATGGAGGCAGCCAGCAGCAGAAAGAACAGACCGGTCCCCACCAGGATCATGGTCCGCCGGGAACGTTTCCCGGAGGCTTTTGCTTTATCAGACATCTGCATCCTCCGCAAGCCTTACCTGCTCGCCGGCAGAGACCGGCTTTGTGGCGTTGGTGATCACATATTCATATCCCAGAAGGATGGCCGAAATAGCGGACACGCTCTCGTCCGAAGCCAGTACGTCCACGTTGACCCTGGAGGCCACATAGCGGTTGCCCAGGGGGGACTGCTTACTCTCCACGATCAGGATGAACTTGCCCTGATTGTCCTCGTGGATGGCCGAATTGGGGACGATATAGTCATAGTATACGGAATTCTGGGGCACGGTCAGAGCGATGTTGTCTCCCGCCTCCACCTCGGGGCAGACGACGGAAAAGACCAGGATCCGGTTGTCCTTGTTTTCCGGGTCGCGGTTGATGGCTTCCAGCCTGGCGCTGAAGTCCTCATAGTACCAGGCGTTCTGGGCTTCTGCGGCCGTTCCGGTCTTGAGGTTGGCGGCCTGCTCCTTGGTCACGGAAAAATGGACCGTCATGGCCGAGCCCTCGGGCTGGATCACGGCTGCCTCCGTGTCGGGCGACGTCTCGTCCCCGGCGCTGTAGGAAAGGGAAACGATCCTTCCGGCTATGGGAGATTTGACCTTGGTCCTGGTATCCTTCTTCTGAAGGGATTCCACCTGGGCCTTTGTCTCCTCGATCTCGTCGTATTTGGCGTGGAGGTCGATCTCGGCGCTGATGGATTCGATCAGCTTGTCCCTCTCCGCCGTAATACTTTCCACGGCGGCTTCCCACTGGGAAAGGGAGGCTTCCGCCTCTGCCCGGGCCTTCTGGGCCTTTTTGCCGGTGCCGGTAATGCCGTTGACCTTGTTCTTGGCGGCGGCCACACTGGCCTCGGCGCTGGTAAGACGGCCGTTCACCCCGGACAGCTGGGACTGCATGGAGTCAGTTGTCCGCCAGTTGCCCTGACGGATCCGGTATATATCCGCGTCGGAAAGGTTGCCGGAGAACATATCCTTCTCATATTCGGTCTGCAGAGTAGC
>ODAI013942085.1_pt1 | contig 14393 bp, 10 predicted proteins | sample 1539321 | NCBI WGS metagenome assembly ODAI01 (sample SAMN02144231, study PRJEB22623) | gut metagenome | biome: sheep rumen | host: Ovis aries | place: New Zealand
CCACCATATATTTCCGCGGGAATGGCGGAATTGGCAGACGCGCTAGATTCAGGTTCTAGTGAAAGCAATTTCATGCAGGTTCAAGTCCTGTTTCCCGCACCAGCCGGAAGCCTTGAAAAACAAGGGTTTCCGGCCTTCTTTTTGTCTTCAGAACGGACGTTTGACTACAATTTTGACTACAATCGAAAAATCCTCTGTCCATTTCCTGACTATACCAGGGGGATGAACAGAGGCTTTTTTTATTATCTGGCAGTGATGATGGCATGGGTTATTTCGTGAATGACTGCGGAGACAGTCTGCGCTTCGCTCATTCCTTCCCGGAGCATGATCTGCTGCTGAGATGGATTGAAAAAAACCGTCCGCGCCATTTTCAATTGGGTCAATTTCCAACGGTACATGTCAAGACCGCAGTACAGCTTCCATGAAAGCGTCAAAATGCTCTACGTTTTCATGTAAATCATTCACCAGAGTAGGCAGGGGCTTCCCATCCGTCTGGCTGATATCGAAGACGGAAGCGATCCGGAAGTGGGGAACTTTTACTTCAATTTCCTCCGTGATTGCCTGCCCCTGCTGATCCAGGATGACAGCATGGGTCTGAGGATCACGCTTTTCTCGGGTCTGTCTTGTTGCAGCCATGACCGGGGCGATGATCTTGATGCCTTTTTCACCGCGATTGACATGGCGTTCAAACTGATCCTCCCACTTGTTAAAGCCGGCGACCAGCGTGGCGTCCGGTTTCTGCTTATAGATCAGCATGGTGTTGTTGACGGAATAATGGTGGAAGTGAGACATGGTGCGCAGGTATGATGCATACCTATCGCTGTTAAACAGGTCTTTGATTCCCTGTTCAATGCCTGTCGTGATCTCCTTCAGGCGATCCTGGGGAGATTGCCGGGCAGGCTCCGCTGCTGATCCATCAGGGTGGACTGCAACGGGGTTGGGCGTATTATCTGGCATGGGTTATGCTCCTTTCGATTGTTAGTCTTTTATGTAGATAGTGCCTGGCCATGGCTTTTTCTGCACATTCCCGATTATCGGCAAAAATTTAATTTAATGCCGATAGTCAGTTGATATCAAATGCCAATAGCTTTGAAATTATCTCCGCCCTTTCCCTTGGCCCGCACCGTACGTGCCACTTTCACGGCATACGGCGCTCCATCTAGTCGTCAGAGATTGTTATCTTTCGCTGGTACTTACATGTAAAAGTCATACAGGCCTAATCGATGCATTATGTTTTATCACCCAGTTTATCACCCAGTTTATCGCCCACTTATCACTCAGTTGTGGTATACTACGGATGAGTGATAAATTTGCTGGAGGTGAGTAGAATTGTTTGACGAACGACTGACAAATAAAATCAACGAGCTTCGGGGGTACAGGGCCGAACGTGAATGGTTTGAATTCAAGGAAAACTGGTTTGAACCAACGCAACTGGGTGAATACATCTCAGCGATCTCCAATGCAGCGGCATATGAAGGCCAGAAGATGGGTTATTTCATCTGGGGCATTCACGATAATACACATGAAATCACAGGTACGGATTTTGATCAGGATCAAGAGATGGGTCGTGAGCCATTGAAGCATTGGCTAAGACGTCAGTTGTCGCCTGATATTGAATTTCGTTTTGAAGAAGGGGAAATTGAGGAAAAACGGGTCGTGGCGCTTCTGATACCGGCTGCAAAGATAGTGCCGACATCCTTCAGACAGGAGCGTTATATCCGCATTGGATCCAGCAAGGAAAATCTTCGGAAATATCCTGAAAAGGAATCCTATCTATTTGAGGTTCTTCACCATGGCCTCCCAACAATTGAAAATACCCCATCCCAGTATCAGGACCTGACTTTTGAAAAGCTGCTGATCTATTATGGAGCCAAGGGATTGAAGCTCAATCCGGATACCTATCAAAAAAACCTGGGACTTTTGATGGATGACGGTCGGTACAATCTGTTAGCGCAGCTGCTTTCAGATAACAGCCATTTACCCATTCGTGTTGCAATTTTTTCAGGAAAAACAAAGGCGGATCGGATGTATTCTGTCCGAGAGTTTGGTTTCCAATGTATCCTGTATTCTCTGGATGAAGTATTGCGTTACGGAGATGTGCTGAACATCATACAGGCAGATGAAACAGATCGTGTTGTGGAGCGGAAAGAGGTTCCGCTTTTTGAAAGTGATGCCTTCCGCGAGGCGATTATTAACGCCTTTGTTCATAATGCCTGGGTGTCGGGCAATGAGCCCATGATCACGGTATATTCAGATCGCATTGAAATTCTGTCTCGTGGTACGCTTCCGCCTTCGCAGACGATGGAAGGATTCTTTGCCGGTGAATCCGTTCCTGTCAATCCGAAACTGTCAGAAATTCTCCTTCAACTTCATATCAGTGAGAAAACAGGCAGAGGAGTCCCCAAAATCACAGAAAGATACGGAAAAGGTGCCTTTGAGTTTCGGGAAAATGCTATTGTGGTGACTATTCCTTTCCACTGGATCAATGTGATGGGTGATAAACCGGGCGATAAACTGGGTGATAAACCGGGCGATAAACTGGGTGATAAATCGAGCCATACCAGGGATCGTGCTCTCCCATTTTTGACAGAAACGCAGGTTGGTGTTCTTGCTGCTTTGCGAGATAATCCGAATTTGACGAAGCCACAAATGGTTACCATGCTTCATCGGAGCAAAACGACCATTGATAACGCCATTCGAGCATTGAGGGAGCATGGCTTGATAATCCGGATCGGTTCCAATAAAACGGGCTACTGGCAGGTGGCGGATCATCAAGGAACAGAATCTTAACCGGATAGGAGGGGAATAGCTCCGTGCCTTTGGAGACTTGAAGGAATCGGATAACAAAGGGGTGGGGGGATTCGGATTTTGATTCGGCTGGTGCACCAATTTAATCCGAACCGGATCTTCAGAATTGGAGATGGGTTCGGATGATTTCTATTAAAAGAAAAATGATTCATGGCTGTCATTGCCAATTTAGCGGAGGTTCTATGAAAGTTGCTGTCAATCTGATCCTGTTGTTTTTTGCCTATTCCCTGATGGGCTGGTGCATCGAGGTGACGCTGAAATTTATTCAGTATCATCGCTTCATCAACCGGGGGTTCTACACAGGTCCTATATGTCCCATCTATGGTACCGGAGCTGTACTCATCACCATTGTGGTCGGCGGGCTGCGGCCGGCTGAATATGCTTATGGGACGACCTTCGTCATCTCCTTTCTTCTCTGCGGTGCGGTTGAGTACCTGACAAGCTACTACATGGAGAAGCGTTTTCATGCACGCTGGTGGGATTACAGTCAAAAGCCGATGAATCTGCATGGACGCGTATGGATTGGCAACCTGATCCTGTTCGGTCTGGCCGGCGTTGCGATCATCCACCTGATCAACCCGTTCCTGTACCGGCTGTTTGACAGGATCCCTCTGCAAATCAGGGAAATCGCCGCATGCATATTTCTTGGATTGTTTGCAGTTGATTATGCCGGAACACACTTCATCCTCAAACTGGTCAAGTCCGGCGTAGAACACAGCCAGGCAGATGATACAGAGGCAATCCGGCAGGAAATCCGGCTGCTGCTCACCGACAGGAACATCTTCTACCGCCGGTTTGCCAATGCGTATCCTGAGGTGGTGTTCCGGACAGAGCGGATCAATCAAAGAATTGCGGAAATGCGGGAAGAAACGGAAAGAATCCGGAAAGAGGCGGAGCATCGCCTGGCAGAGCGGCACGAACAGCTGCGCGGGGCGATCCAGCCTGCTTCCGGCATTAAAAACGACATCATTGAACATCAGAACCAGCTGATTGATCTTCTGTATGATGAAAAGAAAGCCACAAAAGAAATGAAGGAGCTCAAGCACAGGATTGACCGGGATCGGGAAAGGCTGGAAGCGCACTCGCTGGCTCAGGGGATCATGAAGAAGATGAATCAGTCGGATAAGAAAGGGGAGGCATGAGGGAGGAAAATATGTCTGAAATGGAACGCAGGCTGATGCCGCTTTCATGGAAATTGTCAGGGAGCAGCACATTTCGGCATCTTTTGACCCTCAGTCTGTAGATCGACAAGAGTGATGAACAGGTTACTCCCTCCGGGCATTCACAGATTCGGATCTGACAGGCTTTGAAGCCAATTTCTTGTGATCGGGACGAAGGAAGAGGCGGACCGGAAGCTGAATGAAGCAGGAAAGAGCGATTTCCTGATGGAGCATTTGGACACGCTCATCCTCCAATGGATCCGGGCGGACGATGATGTGCAGAATTGAACCGTTTCCGGACAGTTCCGGGAGCCTTGAAATCAGTTTATAGGCGCTGTTTTACCGGATGGGATGAAAGTGTATCGCAGACATAAAAAAGCTGTTGCATTTGCAACAGCTTTTGTGTTTAGCCTTTGACGGCACCGGCGACCATGCCCTTGATGATCTGTCCGTTGAACATGAAGTAGAGGATGACGATAGGGGCCATGGTGATCAGCATGGCGGCCATCTGCTTGGGATAATCCGAGGCGAACTGTCCCTTGAACTGTGTCAGGGCAAGGGGAACGGTCTGCAGATGCACGTTCTTGATCAGAACGAGAGCGAAAGAGAATTCGTTCCAGCAGCTGAAGATCTGGATGATCGCGACGGTGACCAGAATCGGCCGGCACAGCGGCATGATGATTTTCCAGAGCGTGTAGGAGAAACTGGAACCATCAATGGCCGCCGCTTCCTCTAGGGAAACCGGAATACCTTTTACATATCCCTCCACCAGGAAGATGCCCATGGGCAGGCCGAAACTGACATAGGGGAACAGGAGGGTAAACCACTTGTCCGCAATGCCGGAGTTGGTGAAAACGACGTAGATCGGGACCAGCAGCGAATGGATCGGGATCAGCATGCCCATCAGGAACATGAGATACAGCGGCCGGTTCAGTTTGAAGCGGACACGGCTGAGGATATATCCGACGATGAAGCTGAAAAGAACAATCAGAACAATGCTGATCAGTGTGGTCCGGACGCTGTTCATCATGGATTCGGCCAGATGATAGTCCGGGTTGGAGAGGATCCGCTGGTAGTTGACCAGATCGGGATGCTTTGGAAATCCGACGATGTCTGCATTAAAGACCCGTTTTTCCTTGAGGGAGGAATAACCCATCCAGATAAGCGGGAAAATACAGGAAAGCGAGAAAATCCAGAGGACGGCGTTGATCACAACGGAACCGATGATGGTGCCGATGCCACGGGAGGATTTCCGTCCGGCAGGCGTGAAATTGCTGGATGCCATTGCTTTTTTCTGTGCCATTGCATTAATCCTCCAATCGTTTAGTTGCCTGCTTGACAAGGAACTGGGATCCGCCGATGACCAGCAGTGAGAGGACGAAGATGCCGACGGAAATGGCACTGCCGTATCCCATGTTGAACTGTTCAAAGGAGATCTTGTATCCATACATGGCCATAACCATGGAAGCGGTTCCCGGTCCGCCTTTTGTCATGGTGTAGATGTTGTCGAAAGCTTTCATGTTTCCTGCGATACACAGGGTAAGGCAGACCAGCATGGTGTTGCGAATCATGGGAAGGGTGATGTGGAGGGCGGTCTGAACCGCATTGGCACCGTCGATTTCGGCGCTTTCAAAGATCTGCTGATCAATGCCGGCGATGGCAGAGAACAGGATGACCATGTAGTATCCGATGTACTGCCAGATCAGAGGAATGGAGACGTACAGCATGATGTTGGCGGTATCGTTCAGCCAGACCTTGCAAAGATCAGGACGGCCGATGGTCCGCAGGAACCAGTTGAGGATGCCGTACTGGTTATGATAGACCATGCTCCAGATCATGCCAAGACAGACAGCGGAAATGGTGGACGGGAAAAAACCAAAGGTCCGGTGGATGCTCTTGGTCAAGGCAAGCTTGGAGTTGACCAGGAGAACCAGGATGAAGGCGATGCCGATCTGGCCGATCAGACAGGCGACAACCAGATAAATGTTGTTGCCAAAGGCCTTCCAGAAGGTGGTATCGCTGAAAAGCTGGATATAGTTGGTGATGCCGTTGAAGGTTTTCGTCGGTCCGTTTTTCCATTCAAAGAAGCTGTAGAAGACGGCGGTCAGAAGCGGGAAAAAGACCGTAAAAACAAATGCGGCAATGGGGAAAAGGAGATAAAGGAAAATGGTTTTTTTACTCGGCTTAATCGCTTCGAGCATGTGATCTCAATCCTTTCCGTATTGCTGAAAACTGCTGAAAAGAAAGGGGAGGGCTGCCCGAGCACCATAGGAGCAGGTGGGCAGCTCTCCCAAACATTTGTTTGTCAGAGATTCTTTAGAGGATTAATAGTTCTCCTCGTAGGCCTTCTGAGTATCCTCAGCAACCTTCTCCGGCTCGATTTCGCCGTTCAGCATGGCCTGCATCTCGGTATTGAGAACGGACCATACAGCGGAGGAAATGTAAGAGTCGTAGATTTCGCAGGTCTCGGTATCAACATAGGACCAGTTGTAGAAAGCAGCGGTCACAGCGTCGAACTTGGAAAGGTCAACATCAGAAACCTTGGTCAGTCCGCCAAGAGCATAGTTCTCAGCAACGTAAGAGGAGAAAGCGGGGCCGGTGAGTTCCTGAGCCAGGTCGATCGCGGCGGCCAGCTTGTCCGGATCCTCAGCAACCTTCGGGTTGATGGCAACGGCATAGCCGAGGCCGATGTTCTGGGAGTTGGGAGCCTTGGTGGCATCTGCCGGCTGCGGGAGAACGGCAAAGCCGATGTTGTTGAACTTCTCTTCGTTGGAATCCTTCAGGGCCTGTGCGATGTAGGACTCATCCCAGTTGCCGCCGATGAAAGCAGCAGCGTCGCCGGAGATGTAGTACTCACGGGCATCCTCGTTGGTAACAGCGTTGAAGTCGGGGTTGAAGATCTTGGTGTCGGCGAAGAGGCGCTTGGTCTCTTTCAGGCAGGCGACGAACTCAGGATCGGTGAACTTGGCGCCGCCCTTGGCGATCAGGCTGGCGAACCATTCCGGACCGGTGTAGCGGTTGCCCAGAGTGGAGACGAAATCGGAGTTCAGCTGCCACTGGCCGCCGTTGCCGAAAGCGATGGTGTAGATGCCCTTGTCGCCGAAGTACTTGGTTGCTTCCTCGACCTCAGCCCAGGTCTTCGGGAAGGTGTCATAGCCGGCTTCTTTCCACATGGCCTTGTCGTAGATCACGACGGTGCAGGTGCCGCCGGTCAGAACCGGATAGCCGTACAGCTTCCCATTGGAGGTGAACGGCGTGAAATAAGCGGTGTTGTAATCAGCATAGTAGGGGGAGGCCTTGATGGTGTCGGTCAGATCAAGAACCAGGCCCTGGTCTGCCCAGGCGATGGTGTTCATGCCCTGGAGCAGGAAGACATCAGGCAGGTTGCCGGCAGCGGCCAGAGTAGCGATCTGGGTCTTGTACTCAGCGTTGGCCAGAACGTTCTCGGTCAGGGTGATGTCCGGATGAGCCTCTTTCCAGGCAGCCAGCGTTGTACGGAAGCCGTCGGAACCGCCGTTTCCTTCGGACTCCTCAGAGGTGGAGAAGTGCATGATCTCAAGTTCGCCCTTGTAAGCCAGCTCGGTGGAGGCCACAGGGGTTGCTGCAAATGCAGTGCATGCGATTGCCATTATGGCAACAGTCACTAACAGTGCGAGAAACTTTTTCATAATGAAATCCTCCTTTTTTTGGTTCCTTTCGGAATCTGGCTATATTCTATGCCAGTGGCCCGTGTTTGTCAATACATCGTTTTCGTAAAATTGAAAAAACTTTTTCGGAGACGGAAAGCTCCCGGCAGATTCGTGCATCCGGCGCAAAGAAACGTGCTATTTTGCCCAATAAATCTTAAAATATGTATAGAAAAAGACCACATTGAACGAATCGGGTTCAATGTGGTCCGGCGGGAACGAAAACGTTTTAACCGTTCAGTACGGCCACGGTTTTCCCTTCCAGCAGCTTTCCGGTGATGTACGTGATTTCACTTCCGGCCGTATTGGGCTGCTCGATCATATCGATCAGGAGGTCGGCGGCCTTTTTCCCCATCTCTTCGGTGTTCTGGCGGATGGTGGTCAGTTTGGGCTTGAGGTACTGAATCATCTGGATGCCGTCATAACCCGCGAAGGAGATGTCCTGGCCGATGATCCGTCCCTTGATGTTCGCTGCCTCAATGGCACCCAGATAGGAAACGTCATCCGGGAGGAGAATAAAGGTAGGCGGTTCGGGGAGGGACAGGAGATTCAGGACCAGTTCACGGCACCGGCGGCTGTCCAGATATTTTCCCTCAAGGATATATTCAGGCGGGACAGGAAGGGAATGGGCGGCCATGGTGCGGTAAAAACCGGTAATCCGGTGCCTGGTTACGGAGGAGGTCGTCTCACCGTGAATATAGGCAATCCGTGTATGCCCGCGCTGGATGGCGAATTCCGTCAGATCCTGAATGCCGCGGGTGTTTTCCGAAACAACCGAGGGGCGTGTTTCGAAGACGTGGTCAATGCTGACGCTGGGTACATCGCTGTAAATCAGGTCGTGGATCTCCCGAGAGAAAAAATCCACGCCGGCAAGGCATACGCCGTCGACATTCCGGTAGCGGCAGTGATTGAGATAGGACATCTGTGTCTGGCCGACGTTGCGGTTGATGAACGTCATGTCATAGCCCCGTGATTCACATTCATTCTTAAACGCGTTGATGACCTCGGCGAAAAAAGGATGGGTAATGCCGCTGGAGGCGTTTTCATCAAACAGGAAGCCCAGATTATAGGAACGGTTGGTTTTGAGGGCACGCGCGGTGGCGTTCGGGTAGTAGCCGATGGACTGTGCAACCTCCATCACCAGTTCCTTTGTTTCCGGACTGATGTCAGCGTAATGATTAAACACCTTGCTGACGGTGGAAACCGAGAGACCGGCTTTGGCGGCAACATCTTTAATGGTGATCCCCATGTAAATTCCTCCTCCTGGACCTCAGAGTAATGATTCGCGGGAGCGGCCTCGTCCTGGCCCAGATCTGACACGCTGCCGCTGTGCGGCAGGGTCGCTCCTGTATACCCGCATGGTTTCGGTTCGCTTTCATAAATTTTGTGAGGACAAAAGGAAAACCATCGGAATATGAATTGACAGAGGGAAACCTGAATGATAGAATACGTACATCTTACCGAAAACGTTTTAGAAAGTCAAGTGCCGAAAGGAGACGAAATATATGAATTACGGATATTTTGATGATCAGGCGAAAGCATTCATCATTACCCGGCCGGATACGCCGTATCCGTGGATCAATTATCTGGGGAGCAATGACTTCTTTTCGCTGATCAGCAACACCTCGGGCGGCTATTCCTTTTATCGGGATGCCCTGATGCTGCGCCTGACGCGCTATCGCTACAACAATGTGCCGACGGATGCCGGCGGGAAATACTTCTATATTAAAGACGGCGACACGATCTGGAATCCGGGATGGCAGCCGGTCAAAACGCCGCTGGATCAGTATCGCTGTGAGCACGGTCTGGGCTATACGCGCATCTCCGGCAGCAAAAACGGTCTGAGTGCCGAACAGACGGTGATGGTTCCGCTGGATGCCCGGGCAGAGGTGACAAAGCTGACGCTGCGCAATGACAGCAATGAAACCAAACAGGTGGGCCTGTGGTCCTTTGTTGAGTTCTGTCTGTGGAATGCCTGGGATGACTGCACCAACTTCCAGCGCAACTATGCCCTGGCGGAGATGGAATTCGAGCGGGATGGCGCGGTCATTTATCACAAGACGGAGTACCGTGAGCGCCGCAATCACTATGCGGTCTTTGCCGTCAACCGTCCGGTGGATGGCTTTGATACCGACAGGGAAACGTTTATGGGCCTGTATAACGGTTTCGATCATCCCGAAGCAGTCGAGGCAGGGGAGGCACGCAACAGCGAGGCGCACGGCTGGGCGCCCATCGGAAGTCACTATTTCAATCTGACGCTGAAGCCGGGGGACAGCGAAACGTTTGTGTTCATGCTGGCCTACTGCGAGAGTCCGGTGGATGAAAAGTTTGTGGCCCCGGGGGTCATCAACAAGACGGATGCCCACGAAACGCTGGCCAAATACGCCACAGAGGCGCAGTTTGATGCCGGTCTTGAGGCGCTTCGTGCCCACTGGGAGCAGCTGCTGAGCACCTTTAAGGTTCACTCCGGCGATGAGCGGCTCAACCGCCAGGTCAACATCTGGAACCAGTATCAGTGCATGATCACGTTCAACATGAGCCGTTCTGCTTCCTATTTTGAGAGCGGCATCGGACGCGGTATGGGCTTCAGGGACTGTTCACAGGATCTCCTGGGCTTCATCCATCTGATTCCGGACCGGGCACGGCAGCGGATTCTGGATGTGGCCGCGACGCAGTTCCCGGATGGCAGCGCCTATCACCAGTATCAGCCGCTGACCAAGCGGGGCAATATGGGCGTAGGCAGCGGGTTCAATGATGATCCGCTCTGGCTGATCTGCTCGGTCAGTGCCTATATAAAGGAAACGGGCGATTTCAGCATTCTGGATGAGCAGGTGGACTTTGACAACGATCCCTCCCTTGCACAGCCGCTGTTTGAGCATCTGCGCCGCTCCTTCCACTATACGGCCACGCACAGGGGTCCCCATGGCCTGCCGCTCATCGGCCGGGCAGACTGGAATGACTGCCTGAACCTCAACTGCTTCTCTGCCACGCCGGGCGAAAGCTTCCAGACGGTGACCAATAATGACACGGGAATTGCCGAAAGCGTCTTCATTGCCGGCATGTACGTGTACGTGGCAGATGACTACGCGGCCATCTGCGAGCATCGCGGCGACAGGGCCGAGGCCGAATTTGTCCGTTCGGAAAAGCAGCGCATGACAAAGTGCATTGAAGAGTTCGGATGGGACGGCGAATGGTTCCTGCGGGCCTATGATGCCAACGGCGACAAGGTGGGCTCTCACGAGAATGAGGAAGGGAAGATCTTCATTGAGCCCCAGGGCATGTGCACCATGGCCGGTGTCGGCCGCGAGAGCGGAATGGCAGAACAGGCACTGCAGTCGACCTGCCGGTATCTGCTCTTTGAGCATGGCATCATGATCAACTGGCCCAGCTATACGAAATACTATCTGAATCTGGGCGAGGTTTCCTCCTATGTGCCCGGATACAAGGAAAACGGCTCGGTGTTCTGCCACAACAATCCCTGGATCATTATCGGTGAAACCGTCCTGGGGCACGGCGATACCGCCTTTGATCTCTATAAACGGATTGCACCGGCTTACATTGAGGACCAGAAGCTGCACCGGACGGAGCCGTATGTCTACAGCCAGACCATCAACGGCAGGGACAGCTTCCGTCCCGGCGAGGCCAGAAACAGCTGGCTGACCGGTACGGCCGCCTGGAACTTCTACGCGGTCAGCCAGAGCATTCTGGGTATCAAGCCGCAGTTTGAGGGCCTCATGATCGATCCCTGCCTGCCGGAGGAACTGGGCAAAGTCGAGGTAACCCGCCTGTTCCGCGGAAAACGGTATGAAATCGAGATTGAAAACCGGGCCGGCGGTGAAAAGGGCAACGTCACTGTGTACGTCAATGACCGGAAAATTGAGGGACAGACCATCACCGCCGCAGATGCGGATACCGATGTGGTCCGTGTCCGGGCTGTTGTCGACTGAGAGCATCATTGTTTCGGAATATAAAAAAGGTCATGCCTGGCATGACCTTTTTTATTTCATTTTGCCGGACCAGCATCCTGCCCCGCCTTATTGGGGCATATCCGCTTACTCGAGGAAAAACATCTGCTTCAGTTTGGGCTGCGCACCGGTCTCCGGATCCATCTGCAGATCCAGAACATCTTTCATGTATTCATTCCAGCGGTCTACGATGGGGCTTTCGGCCTGAACGCGCTCGGCATATGCGATGCCCTTTTCGCATTCATAGTAGCCAAAGACATCCGTTCCGTCACTCCAGATCGTGTAATTGGAAATGCCGGCATCCTTGAGAAGCTGACGCATCTCCGGCCAGATCTCATCATGTCTGCGCTTGTATTCAGCCTGCATGCCGGGGAGGATACGTCCTTTCCATGCAAATCGTTCCATAGCTTCCTCCTGATATCATTTTTCTCTCCGGATTGGGAGAGATCTGCTGCTGACAGGATACATCGAACGCCGGCGTTTGACAAGTCTTTTTTGCCCGGAAGCCAGACCGATTGAATGATAGTTATACTGGAAAACGGAAGAGGCTTTGAGGGATGAATTATCTTATCCCGCATCATATCAAATTTCTGGTGGAGAAGTCGAGCGAAAATATCTGAAGCCGTCGGGGTGTGAAAGGGGGATTTGGTTATATTTCATTAACATATCGATTTTATATTTACAAAAAGCACATGGAAAGGGTAAAATGATAGTGATAAAGTAGTTTACCTCTTCAGCGGTGTTTTTTATCTGGTTGTTCCTTACTGTTCATTTCATGGAGAATGCGCAATGAGAGACGTATTTATTAGCTATCGTAGAAAAGGCGCGGATAAAGATGCGCTTCTTTTGCAAATGGTACTGGAGCAGCGCGGTTATAGCGTTTTTTACGATATTGATTCCATGGAACATGGGCTTTTTAATGAACAAATATTAAATATGTCATGAAGAGAAATAGCGGTGTGATTCTCTTGCGGAAATATAGAAAACGGCTGTTGCAAATATCGCAACAGCCGTTTTTTTCTCAAGCAATCCGGGTATCCGCTTTAACAAATGCAGAATTGGGTTTAAGATGCGGTTTCCTGATCATAACCATTCGCTGTTGAGCGCCTGAGATCATCAGGTGACTGGTTTGTGCCGGAAGCCTGAAAATCGGGAGGTATTCGGAGAATCACGGGTTGGGAAGCGGAAGGATTGATGAATTAATTTTGCGCAATCCATCCAAGGAATCTTTGCTTTCATAAGCAGATACTAATCGGAAACAGAGAGCGATCTCCATTGTAAAATCACCGCAGGACGTGTTAAAAATCGATTACGATTGCCACCTGATGGACCAGATCTGGTGGTATTTGAATGCATCTGGATATGAGATCGTGCAGATGGAGGAGTGACGGGCTGTCTTCTTTTGATAGGGCGCGTATCAGAAATCATTTTGAGACAGGGACAGGGAATAATGATTTATAATTGTTTTGCTATATATTCATTCACCTGAAAACGTGATATAATCGTCCAAAGTTTTTACCGATTTACACAGTATGATTTTTACTACGGGTTTTCCAGAAAGTACATATTTGAGGAATTGGACAATGACGGATGTATTTATTAGTTATCGTCGTCAGGGTGCAGATGAATTTGCACTATTATTATCAAATGAGCTGATCAGACGCGGATATACGGTGTTTCATGATCGCGGTTCTATAGGACATGGGCGATTTGATGAACAGATCTTGAAACATATCGAAGAATGTACAGATTTTCTTCTCGTTCTCCCGGCAGGAGGACTCGATAGATGTGAGAAAGAGGATGATTGGCTCAGAAGGGAAATTATATGTGCGGAAGAGAACAATAAAAATATTGTTCCTATTCTACTGGAAGGCTTTACATTCCCTGAAAATCTTCCGGAGGAACTTGAGTATATTAAAAAACTGCAAAATGCGAAGCTAAAAACAGAATTATTCAGTAAACGCGTTGATGAAATTGAGGGATACATGGTTTCTCATACGCGCAGGATTGAAGAGGAAAAACGTAAAAAGGCAGAGGAGGAACGTAAAAAAGCAGAGGAGATTAGAGAACTAAAAGAGAAACTAAGAAGAGTTGAAGAAGAAAAAAGACAGGCAGAAGAAAACAGACGAAAAGAAGCTGAGATAGAGCGGGCGAGAGAAGAAGAAAGAAGAATAATTGAGGAAGAGATCCGACAAAAAAGGGAAGAAGAACGACAGAGAGAAGAGCTAAAGAGGCGCCAGGAGGAGGAAAAACGCAGGAAAAAGCAAACAAAATCGTTTGTTAACGGTATTGTTGTATCCCTGGTGGCAGTGATTGTTGTTTATTTGATAGTAGGGAAAGGTTCAATACTTCAATCCCTTTTTTCTAAAAAAGAGTCGAAACCGACGATATCTCCGGAATCAACAGAGACACCAAAAACGACGACATCTCCTGAATCAACAGAGACACCCAAACCGACGATATCTCCAGAATCAACAGAGACACCAAAGGCGACAATTACTCCTGAATCTACTGGAACTCCAGCTCTGACGAACGCAACTGAAGTGCCGCCACAAGGAGACATAAGCAACAAACAGTATTTGGAATACGTAATATCGAATGTAACACAACTGGCAGAAACTGCTTATATGAATAACAATTTCGACGAAGCTTTTGAATATTACATGAGGGCCGCGACTTTTGGAGGCGAAAAAGCAATTAAGTGGGTTGAGAAAACATTTGATGTAGAATTGGATCCGAATAGTCAGGACTATTTTTCTAAATTAGTATCAATC
>ODAI013772693.1_pt1 | contig 14391 bp, 12 predicted proteins | sample 1539321 | NCBI WGS metagenome assembly ODAI01 (sample SAMN02144231, study PRJEB22623) | gut metagenome | biome: sheep rumen | host: Ovis aries | place: New Zealand
CAATGGTCTCCTTCATGCTTCCCTGAACAGAATTGATATTCATGGTCACCTGATCGTCCCTTATATCGAGCACGATAGGCTTTTTGTCACCTTCACGCACCAGAAGAAGCGCACGATCACTACAGTTCATGAAAATCTGGCGATTTACCTTAACCTTGGTCTCATAATCCTTGATGTTCATCTTATCCACATCAAAGAATTTGCCTTCGATCAGTCTGGAAACCACTTTGGTCTCACCAAATTCAAACATGATATGATTCGGAGTAAAGGAGATTTCCACATCATCCTCCGCTCCGCCGGTCAGAATACGGCTGATCTCATTGAGACTCTTGCCGGGAACGATCACCTTCTGGCTGTTGTAAACATCCTTCAGCAGAATACGGCGAATGGAAATACGATGCCCATCCAGGGAAGAAAGTCGGATGGAATCCCCGAAAATCTCCAGGAGCTCTCCGCGCATAGACTGCTGATTGGCGGAATCATCATTTCCTTCCGCAATGGAGAAGATGGTCTGACGGATCACATCACGCAGAGCAAGCTGGCTGATGATCACGCTCTCCGATTTGCCTATCTCGGGAAGATAGGAATAATCATCCCCGGATTTACCTACAATGTTGAAATTGGAATTACCGCTGATGATATGCGTCATGAAGCGGTCATCCGATTCAAAAATCACTTCCTCCTCCGGAAGCTTCCGGACGATCTCAAGGAAAATACCTGCATCCAGAGCAATGATTCCCTTTTCTTCCACCTGGGCATCCACGGTCGTCTCGATGCCAAGCTCCATATCATTACCGGTCAGACGGATATATCCATCGGTTGCATTGATCAGAATGCATTCCAGAATGGACATGGTACTTCTCTTTGGAATAGCTTTGTTTACAATCGAAATTCCATTTGCCAGGTCTGTTCTCTTACAAATAAATTTCATTGTGGTTAACTCCTCTCCATCTCCGACCGGTCGGTACGGAGCGCTTATAGAATATTAAGGAATATAATTCACATTCATAATAATAGGGGGTGTGTATTCTGTGCAAAACCCTTTCTATTATACTAAATTTAAGGAAAAAAGAAAATGTAAAACATTGTGTATGGAGCCGGATCAGGATGTGATTTTGTTGCGGATAACTTCCACCTTTCGTTTCAGGTCGTCATTCATTTCCATCTCTTCTTTGATCTTATCCACACCATGGAGGACAGTTGTGTGGTCTTTTTTCCCCAATATTTTTGCGATATTGGCATAGGAGATCGACAGGATATCATAGCAAAGATACATGACAACCTGTCTGGGCAGCACAAAATTCGCATTGCGCTTGGGAGAGGTGATGTCTTCCGGTCTTACATCAAAGAATTCCGCAGTCATCTTGATGATATGCTCCGGTGTAAGTGTGTTGAATCTGGAAGTGTTGATCATATCCTTGAGCGCTTCCTCCGCAAGTTCCATGTTGGGAGAGGAATTGCTCAGCTTGGAGAATGCAACGATTTTATTGAGCGCACCTTCCAGCTCACGGATGTTGGAAGTGATATTTTCCGCAATGTACTCAATGATGTCATTGCTGATATCAATGTCCAGATTTTCCGCATTTTTGCGAAGGATGGCCATTCTGGTCTCATAGTCGGGCGTCTGAATATCTGCGGTCAGTCCCCAGGCAAATCTGGAAATAAACCGTTCATCGAGGGTCTGTATATCCTTCGGAGGCTTATCGGAGGACAGAATGATCTGTTTATGGGCATCGTGCAGCGCATTGAAGGTATGGAAAAATTCTTCCTGTGTGCTTTCCTTACCTATTATAAACTGTACATCGTCGATCATGAGGACATCGACGGTGCGGTATTTATCCCGCAGCTTTGTCATGGAAGCCGCATTACCGCTTCGAATGGACTCAATGACTTCATTCATGAAGGCTTCACTGGTTACATAGAGAACCTTCATATTCGGATTCTGTTCCAGAATGAAATGTCCGATGGAATGCATCAGGTGCGTCTTACCCAGACCCGGTCCTCCGTAGATGTAAAGAGGATTGTAGACCTCTCCGGGGCTCTCGGCCACGGCGAGACATGCGGAATGGGCAAACTGATTGTTCTTACCGACGACAAAGGTTTCGAATTTGTATTTCGGATTCAGGGTATCATTTTCATAGGAAGGTTCCTGTTTCGGTTCCTGCTTTTTCTCCGGCTTCGGAAGCTCTTCCGTAGAAACATTCTTCTTCAGAAGAAAAACGACATAGTAGTCCTTCTCCATGATCTCGGATACAGCCACCTGAAAAAAATCCAGAAACTTGGCCGTGATATAATCCAGCACATGCTTCTGATCCGAGGGAGAAATAATATAAACGGTATCATCTTCCGTTTTCAGGTATTCGAGGGGTTCGATCCAGGTTCGATAGGAAATATCCGAGAGATTGCATTCCTGGCGCACGATCTGTTTGATTTTATCCCATTTCTGTTCTATCTGATTCATATGACTACCTTCCAAAATTTATACTTTATTATTTTATTATAGATAGTTTTTAAATTCAAATTGAAGTTATACCCTGCAAGGTGAGTATAGTTATCCACTATATGTGGATAACTATGTTTAAAACTGGTTATTTCATTTTTTAGGTTTAAAAGTATTTTTTATGTGGATAAGTTATCTACCGTATAAAAGCCTTAAATCTCGATATTATGAACTGTTTCCACTTTTTTTGAACATGTTAAAAAAATAGATATCCACATTTTTTCCACCTTTTGTGAATAACTTTTTTAAGTGGAAAAGTATGTGGAAAACTTTTTAAGGGCCTCGAACTTTATTTTCTTTTCAACTCAAAGGCTGAAAATATGGGCTTTTCGGCTTGACATCGGCCTTTTTTTCTTTTAAAATCAACTTTGCTGTTTTCTGAAAGGCGAAGAAATTTCGCAAGAAGGAGGTGTATATCCTATGAAGATGACTTTTCAGCCTAAAAAGCGTTCTCATTCCAAGGTTCATGGCTTCAGAGCCAGAATGTCTACTCCCGGTGGAAGAAAGGTACTTGCTTCCAGAAGAGCAAAGGGAAGAAAGAGATTATCCGCTTAAGATAAAGGTCACAGTGATGTGACCTTTCTTTTTCCTGTTTTTCTTTTTCGGAGATCATTCATGTTATTTTCGGAAGGACTCAAAAAAAACGATCTGTTTCAGTCTGTATATCATGAAAAAAAATCCTTCGCCAACCGTGTTTTTGTCATGTATGTTCGGAAAAACGGCACGGACCGCAACAGAATCGGGATCAGTGTTAGTAAAAAAGTAGGCAATTCGGTCGTAAGACACAGGATTGCGCGACTCATCCGGGAGAGCTATCGCCTGAATGAGCAGATGTTCAATCGTGGTTTGGACATTGTGGTTGTAGCCAGAGCAGGTGCCGCGACGGCGGATTTTCATGAAGCTCAGAGCGCACTTTTACATCTGGCCGGTCTGCATCATATTTTAAATAAATAAATTATGGTGAAAAAAATGATGGTCAGGGGAATACGTTTCTATCAGAAGAATCTTTCCCCGCTAAAAAGAACGAAATGTCCTTATATTCCTACATGTTCGGAATATACGGCGCAGGCAATCCAAAAATACGGATCCCTGAAGGGCTCCGCCATGGGGCTCTGGAGGATCATGCGATGCAATCCTTTTTCCCATGGTTGTTATGATCCTGTTCCTTAGAGGATATTTTGCGGAGGTGAAATGAATTACAGTATCTTACTGACACAGAATTCGACTCCCATCTTCAAGTACATTGTGTGGATTCTCGGAAAGATGATGGAAGGGATTTTCTTTGTACTCGATAAGATCGGGATTCCGAATGTCGGTCTGTCGATCATTCTTTTTACGATTATCGTCAATATTTTTATGCTGCCGCTTACCTATAAGCAGCAGAAGTTTTCCAAGCTGTCCCAGAAAATGAATCCTGAGATCAAGGCCCTTCAAAAGAAATATGAAGGGAAGAAGGATCAGAATTCCCAGATGCAGATGAATGCGGAAATGCAGGGCATCTATGCAAAATACGGCGTTTCCCCTACCGGAAGCTGTGCCTATCTGCTGATCCAGATGCCGATTCTTTTCGCATTGTATCGCGTTATTTATCTGATCCCTGCCTATGTTACCAAGATCGGTGATACCTTCCGTGTATTGGCGGACAAGATCACTTCCACCGATAAAGCGGCATTTTTGAAGGATTCCGGCATAGATACGATCGCAAACACGGTCGCCACCTACGGCCGCAACATGACGGATGACAATCTGTCCAACGGCATCATCGATGTACTCAATCGTGTGTCCAGTGCGGATATGGCTACGATTTCCCAGCATTACGGACTCGCGGATCTGACCTTTAACGGAGAACGTATTTTAAGTGTTCTGGATGCAAACGGAGATATCGTCACACGCGGTCTGATCGATACCTACAATCATTTTCTCGGTCTCAACATCGGAAATTCTCCCTGGTATACGATCAAGGATGCATTCAGTTCGGGAAAATATCTGATCGTTCTGGTCGCTGTCATGATCCCGCTTCTCTCCGGCGCCACGCAGTGGCTCAGTGTAAAGCTGATGCCCAATGCAGCGGATACCACCGGCGGCGGACAGGCAGACAGCATGGCCCAGTCCATGAAGACCATGAACATGATGATGCCACTGATGTCGATCTGGTTCTGCTTTACACTTCCTGCAGGTATGGGAATTTACTGGATCGCGAACGCAGTGGTCCGTATGATCACCCAGGTTTTCATGAACAAGCGAATCGATTCCATCGATTATGAGGAGCTCATCCGTCAGAATTCCGGCAAGAGCGCCAAGAAAATGGAGAAGATCAAGGCCCAGCAGGAGAAGATGAACGCGTATGCAAGCATGAATACGAAGAATCTTCAGGGCACGGGGCGCAGCACCTTAGCCGGCAAGGCCGGATATGTGAATACTTCTTCTTCCGATTCCGCTTCCGGATCCGGATCTTCCGATACCAAGGGCTCTTCCGGTTCGAAATCCGCTTCGGGTGGAAGTATGTTTGCCAAGGCAAATATGGTCAGTGATTTTAACAATCGGAAAAATAAGTAAGGTTGTTTTTGTGAATGGAGGAAAGAATGGAATATCGTGAGTTTACTGCCAAAACTGTGAGCGATGCGATTACGGATGCCTGTCAGGCGTTTGGTGTAACCAGCTCCAATCTTGATTATGAAGTCGTGCAGGAAGATTCCAACGGTTTTCTCGGGATCGGTTCCAAGCCTGCGATCATCAAAGCTGCCGTAAAGGAAGCTGCACCTGAGGTTCAGGAAGAGGCTCCGGCTGCTCCTGTTGTAAAGAAGGAAGAGGAGCAGAAGGTTTCGGCCAAAACGGCCAGCACTGTCGTGAAAAAATCCGTTTCGGAGGTTGACGTGGTCGAAGCGGCCAGCAAATTCCTTTCCGATGTATTTACTTCCATGGAAATGGAAGTGGTCATCGATGTGGAGTTTGACGAGGCAGAGAATACCATGAATATCAATCTCACCGGAGATGATATGGGGGTTCTGATCGGCAAGAGAGGCGCTACGCTTGATTCGCTTCAGTATCTGGTCAGCCTGGTCGTCAACAAGAACGTGGAAGAGTATATCCGCGTGAAGGTGGATACCGAGAATTACCGCGAGAGAAGAAAGGAAACCCTGGAGAATCTCGCCAAGAATGTCGCTTCCAAGGTAAAGCGCACGGGCAAGACCTATGAGCTTGAGCCCATGAATCCTTACGAGCGCCGCATCATTCACTCCGCTCTTCAGGACAGTAAGTATGTTACGACCTACAGTGAAGGGGAAGAACCGAATCGCCGGGTATTTGTCGCTTTGAAGGAAGGTGTCAGACCTACCGGAGACTATGACCGCAGCAGAGGCGGCAGAAGAAGATACTAAAGGAATTTCGGAAGTATCCGAAAGCTATGATGAAAAGTCCGGATACGGGATTCCTGTATCCGGATTTTGTGTATGATTTCATGAAACAAAACCTTTTTTCAGATTCCATAGCAGCGATTTCCACACCTCTGTCCGAGGGAGGGATCAGCATCATCCGGATCAGTGGTCCGGACAGTCTGACCATAGCCGATTCCTTTCTTGTGACGAAAAGCGGAGCAGCCTTTGTCCTGCGCATGGCCAGTCATACGATCCATTACGGATTCGTGAAGGATACCGATGGGCAGATCGTCGATGAGGTGCTGGTCTCCGTATTTCTTGCGCCCAAAAGCTATACGGGAGAAAATACCGTGGAGATCAATTGTCACGGTGGTATCCTTGTGACGAAAAAGGTTCTGGATCTATGTCTTTTGCATGGAGCCAGACTGGCTGACCCCGGGGAATTTTCCAAGCGGGGCTTTCTGAATGGACGCATGGACTTAAGTCAGGCGGAAGCCGTCATGGATCTGATCTCAGCAAAAAGCGAAGCGGCCGCGGCCTCGTCCGTACGGCAGCTCGGCGGTGCGCTCTCTGCCAAAGTGCGGGAGCTTCGCCGGATTCTTCTGCATGAAACTGCTTTTCTGGAAGCAGCGCTGGATGATCCGGAGCATTATTCCCTGGAAGGTTATCCGGAGCGCTGTGATCAGATTATGACGGAGGTGTCGGATTCTATTGAGACACTTCTCCGGACAGCGCATAACGGAAGGCTTCTTCGGGAAGGAATCAATACCGTGATCCTCGGCAGACCGAATACCGGCAAGTCTTCCCTTTTAAATCTCCTGGTGGGACATGAGAGGGCCATCGTCACGCATATCTCCGGCACTACCAGAGATACGATCGAAGAGGATATCTTTCTCGATCGGATCGGACTTCATCTGATCGATACAGCCGGAGTTCGAAGCGCCGCGGATGAGGTGGAACGGATCGGAATTGATAAGGCCATCAACCTGGCATCCTCTGCGGATCTGATCCTTTATGTCATCGACGGAAGTGAGCCTTTGTGCGAAGAGGACAGGGATCTGATCGATCGTTTTTCCGACCGGAAGATGCTACTGCTCGTCAATAAACATGATCTGGAAGCAGCTTTTTCCGCTGAGGAGGCGGAAGCGTTTTTCGGTTCGCTTCCGATCGTTTTTCTCTCTGCCCGGACCGGGGAGGGTTTAAGCGAGATACAGAATTATATTCAAAGGATTTTTTATGATGGAAATCTTTCTTCCAATAGTGACACTATTGTCACAAATGTTCGTCATGAACAGGCTCTGAGAGAAGCCCTGGAAAGCATCCGTCTGGTCCGGCAGTCGATTGCCTCCGGTGTGGAGGAGGATTTTTATACGGTGGATCTGATGAATGCATATTCTTCTCTCGGTAAGATCCTCGGAGAATCGCTGGAGGATGATCTTGTGAGTGAAATCTTCTCCAGTTTCTGTATGGGAAAGTAATACGGATTCGGTAAGGTTGAATAAATGAAAGGTATTGAAGTAACAATTGATGTAGCCATCGTCGGAGCCGGTCATGCCGGCTGCGAAGCTGCGCTCGCCTGCAGTCGCCTCGGTCTGGAGACAGTGATTTTTACGGTCAGTGTCGACAGTATCGCGCTGATGCCCTGCAATCCGAATATCGGCGGATCCTCGAAGGGACATCTGGTGCGTGAGATCGATGCCCTCGGTGGTGAGATGGGCAAGAATATCGATCGGACCTTTATTCAGTCCAAGATGCTGAATACCTCGAAGGGTCCGGCTGTTCACAGTCTGCGTGCACAGGCGGACAAGCAGGCGTATTCTGCTTCCATGCGAAAGGTTCTCGAAGCGCAGGAGCATCTGACCATCAAGCAGACGGAGGTCTTTGAACTTCTCTGGGAGGAGGAATCCGGTCATAAAAAAGTCACCGGAGTAAGGACGCAGACCGGCGCTCTCTATCATGCCGGTGCGGTCGTTCTGTGTACGGGCGTGTATCTCAATTCGAGATGTCTGACCGGTGAGTCCATTACCTATACCGGGCCGAACGGTCTCATGGCTGCAACCCATCTGTCGGATTCTCTGCGGAGCATGGGAATTGAGCTTCGCAGATTCAAAACGGGTACGCCTGCCCGTATGGATGGAAAATCGATCGATTATTCCAAAATGACGGAGCAGCCGGGAGATGAACGGATCGTTCCTTTTTCCTTCTCGACGGATCCGGATTCCATCCAGAAAGAACAGGTATCCTGCTGGCTTACCTATACGAATGAGGAAACACACAAGGTCATTCGTGCCAATCTCGATCGCTCCCCGATTTATGCCGGTGTCATTGAGGGTGTCGGGCCCAGGTATTGTCCTTCCATCGAGGATAAGGTGGTGAAGTTTCCCGAGCGAGAACGGCATCAGGTCTTCCTGGAGCCGGAAGGTCTCTATACCAATGAAATGTATGTGGACGGTATGTCCAGCTCCCTTCCGGAGGATGTGCAGCTTGCAATGTACCGGACGGTTCCCGGTCTGGAACATTGCAGGATCGTACGAAATGCTTATGCGATCGAATATGATTGCATCAATGCCAAGCAGCTGTACCCTTCTTTGGAGTTCAAGGCGGTAGAAGGCCTGTTTGCCGGTGGCCAGTTCAACGGGAGCAGCGGATATGAGGAAGCAGCTGCCCAGGGTCTGATCGCCGGGATCAATGCTGCCATGTATCTTCAGAAGAAGGAGCCTTTGATCCTGGATCGTTCGGAGAGCTATATCGGTGTGCTGATCGACGATCTGGTGACGAAGGACAATATGGAACCGTATCGTATGATGACTTCCCGTGCGGAGTATCGACTTCTTCTCCGTCAGGACAATGCGGATTTACGACTTCGGAAATACGGTTACCGGGTAGGCCTCGTTTCACGTGAAATCTACACTTCGGTCTGTCTCATGCAGGAGCAGATCCTTTCCGAGGTTGCCAGACTGAAGGAAATCTATTTCGGAGCCAATGCCAAGGTTCTTTCCATTCTGGAAGAAATCGGTACGATGCCAATCAAAACCGCGATGTCTCTGGCAGATCTGCTCTGTCGTCCGGAACTTCATTATGATGATCTGGCTCTGCTTGATCCGGATCGTCCGGATCTGTCCCGTCGCGTGAAGGAACAGGTGGAGATCGAGATTAAGTATGAAGGCTATATCCAGAGACAGAAGAAACAGGTGGAGCATTTTCTGAAAATGGAGAATCGGTCCATTCCTTCGACTTTGAATTACGATGATGTGCCTTCTTTGCGGATCGAAGCCAGACAGAGATTGAAGGAATTTTTACCGATTTCCATCGGGCAGGCTTCACGTATTTCCGGAGTCACGCCGGCGGATATTTCCGTTTTGCTTGTCTATCTGGATCGGTAACTTTCCTTTTTAAGTGAGGGTTTAATATGAAGTATGACTTTTCCGAATTTCTTAACCTTTGTGCGGATCTGAATCTTTCTCCTACGGATCACCAGGTGGAGCAGTTCCTTCGTTATTATGAACTGCTTACGGAGTGGAACGAGAAAATGAATCTCACCGCCATCACGGAATTTCAGGATGTGATTGAAAAACATTTTGTAGATTCTCTATCCATCGTGCGCCTGGATTATTTTTTGAGTTGTCTTCCGCAGAGCCTTTCGATCATCGATGTTGGGACAGGAGCCGGTTTTCCGGGTATCCCTCTGAAGATCATGTTCCCGCATTGCCATGTGACTCTTTTGGATTCTCTTCAGAAGCGTTTGAATTTTCTGGATGTGGTCATTGAGGAGCTTGGACTGGAATCCATAGAGACGGTTCATGGCCGGGCGGAAGATCTTGGTCGGGATCCTGCATATCGGGAGTCTTACGATTTTTGTGTATCAAGAGCTGTGGCAAATCTGAATACGCTCTCGGAACTCTGCCTTCCCTTTGTAAAAGTGGGCGGATCCTTTATTCCTTACAAAGGGGATAAGGGAATGGAAGAATTAAATGAAGCAAAGGGAGCAATCCATCTGCTCGGTGGTGAGATCCGTCAACGATGCTCCTATCATTTCTCAGATTATAACCGTGTTCTTGCAGAAATACGCAAATTGGGTTTTTGCCCGGACAAATATCCCAGACAGTCGGGAATCCCTGCAAAAAAACCTTTGAAATAGACAGGAATTCAGGAACCTCAAGATATAGGGTCATGGATATTTTTTGTTTCACGTGAAACATTTTTCCGTTCGGAAGATGAGATACAAAAGATTGTTTCACGTGAAACATTGAACCACAAAATATAGGATTACGGTTGTGAAACATTTTGATCCGGCGGATGTGAAACGGAAATAGAAACAAACAGAAAACCACAAGATGTAGATTACAGGAAACAATTGCCCGAAGAAGGAAATGTCCGGAGAAAACCACAGAAGTATATTGGACTGATAAATAGCAAAGGAAAAAACAAAAGAGAAAGAACGGAAAAGGCATGGCACTGTACGCAATCGGAGATCTGCACCTTCACTTCGGATCCGAACTGAAAGTTCCCTCCCAGATCCATGACGCGGTATGGAAAGATCATGAAAAAAGGTTCCGGAAAAACTGTGAGCGAATGCTGACCGGGGCGGATACCCTGGTACTCGTCGGAGATCACAGCTGGGGAAAAAATTCGGAAGAATGTGCGCCCGACCTGGAATACATATCCGAATTGCCGGGGAGAAAAATATTGCTCCGGGGCAATCACGATATGTTCTGGGACGTAAATAAAACGGAAAAACTGAATGAACAGTTCCACGGGAAACTGGAATTTTTGCAGAACAATTTTTTTACCTACAAGGACTATGCACTGATCGGAACCAAGGGACATACTTTTGAGGGACCTTTTTATCTGGATCCTTATGGCAGAATCAAAGCGTGGGATGAAAAGGCGGCGCAGCATGCGGAGAAACTCGTAGAGCGGGAATACAAACGGCTGAAGATCTCCTATGAAAGCGCACGCAGCAAAGGCTTTGGAAAGTTTATCATTTTTCTGCATTATCCTCCCACAAACATTCTGCAGAGGGAAAGTGCATTCACGAAATTCGCGCAGGAGATCGGAGCAGAGCATCTGATCTACGGCCATTGCCATGGGGAGAGCAGATTCCATGACAGCATCGAAGGATCGCTTGCAGGGACCGACTATGCGCTGGTCTCCGGAGATTACCGGAACTGGGTTCCTTACAAGGTAATGGAATAGCAGGCGAAGGGGAATGCAAGAATCGCGGAATCAAAAATCGAGGTTTTGTAGATACGCCGGCGCGGAATGTGATATAATGAACACTTGATTGGATAAAGACAGCAGAAAATCCGGGAAAGGAAAAGGAATGAAGAAGGTTATAGCGATCACAAACCAGAAGGGCGGCGTGGGTAAGACCACGACTTCCATCAATCTCTCCGCCGCGCTCGGCGAAGCCGGAAAGAAGGTTCTGGTGGTGGACATGGATCCGCAGGGGAATACGACGAGCGGATTCGGTGTGAACAAAAACGAATTGGAAAAGACGGTTTATGAAGTACTGCTGGGGGAGAATTCGATCCAGGAATGCGTGATCCCTCTGGAATTCAAAAACGTCAGTCTGGTTCCGTCCAATGTGAATCTGGCCGGTGCCGAGATCGAGCTGGGGGACGAAGAAAACAAGCATTTTGTGTTGAAGAATGAGCTGGATTATATTCTGGACGAGTATGATTATGTGATCATCGACTGCCCGCCCTCCCTCAACATGCTGACCATCAATGCACTCACGAGTGCACAGACGGTACTGGTTCCGATTCAGTGTGAGTATTATGCACTGGAGGGTGTCAGCCAGCTGATCCATACGATCAACCTGGTGAAGACCCGTTTGAATCCGGAGCTGGAGCTGGACGGAGTCGTATTTACGATGTATGACAGCAGAACGAATCTGTCCGCGGAAGTGGTTGAGAATGTAAAGGCGAATCTGAACCATTACATCTACAAGACCATGATCCCGAGAAACGTCCGGCTGGCAGAGGCACCGAGCTACGGAAAGCCGATCACCGTATACGATGGCAAGTCGACCGGAGCGGAGGCCTATCGCGCGCTGGCTTCGGAACTCATAAAGCACCATAAGGCGATGGAAGCATAAGAAGGATCCGGCCGGAAAAAAGCCGGAAGGGTATGGGAGGTAACATGGCGAAAGGATTAGGAAAGGGACTCGATTCCCTGATACCGCAGAAGGTTTCCGCTGAGGAACCGAAGGAGACCGGGAAATCAAAAGAGGGCAGCATCACGGTTGTCAAGCTGACCAAGATTGAACCGAACCGGGAACAGCCCAGAAAGAATTTCAACGAGGATGCACTGCAGGAGCTGGCAGATTCCATCAAGGAAAAGGGTGTGCTGCAGCCGCTTCTGGTGCAGGACCGGAAGGATCATTACGAGATCATCGCCGGGGAGCGCCGCTGGAGAGCTGCCAAGCTTGCCGGACTCAAGGAGATCCCCGTCATTATCAAAAATTATTCCGAGCAGGAGATCGTGGAGATCTCTTTGATCGAGAACATTCAGAGAGAAGAACTCAATCCGATCGAAGAGGCGATGGCCTACAAGCGGCTGCTCGAAGAATTTCACATGAAACAGGACGAGGTGGCGGACCGGGTATCCAAGAGCCGCTCTGCCGTGACAAACTCGGTCAGACTCCTGAAGCTCTGCAAGGAAGTGCGGGAGATGCTGGTCGATGAGCAGCTGACGACCGGACATGCAAGAGCACTGCTTGCGATTGAGGATCCGGTACGTCAATATGAGGTTGCCCAGCAGATCTTTGACCAGAAGCTCAGCGTGCGTGACGTAGAGAAGCTGGTAAAAAATCTGGACAAGCCGCAGAAGAAGAAAAAGCTGGATGATGAGACGCTGAAGCTGATCTATCAGAATATGGAAGAGAAGCTGAAAAAAGCCGTCGGTACAAAGGTCAGCATTCACGGCAAGGGAGACGGAAGCGGAACGATCTCGCTCGAATTCTACAACCATGATGATCTGGACAGGATTGCGGATATTCTGCAGTCCGGTCACTGAGAACCGAAGAGAATCTTAAAGAGAGTCGCATTCCGCGACATGAGAGGATAAAATGAACAGTCAGATTCTGAGTACCTTGGGAATGGGAGGAATGGATCCCGGGATCCTCTTCCTGATTCTGACAGGATTGTCATTAATTTTTCTGATTGTCTTCATCGTCCAGGGAGTAAAGCTGCGGAAGCTCCGGCAGCGTCTGGACAAGCTCTGTGCCGGCAAGGACGGCAGGAGTCTGGAGCGAAAGCTGGACCAGATCATCGAGGACAATCAATATCTCCTGAGCAGTGTGGACGAGCACAAGGACCGGCTGCGCTATCTGACCAATCGGCTCGGTGCGGTCTATCAGAAGTCTGCGCTGCTGAAGTATAATGCGCATGATAAGATGGGCGGAGAGCTGAGTTTTGTATTTGTTCTGCTGGATGAGAACAACAACGGCGTAATGATCAATTCCGTGCATGTGTCGGAAGGCGCCTATGTTTACTCCAAAGTCATACAGAACGGAAAGAGTAAAGTAGAGCTCGGACCGGAAGAGATCCGTGCCCTGGAGCAGGCCGTGGAAGTGGAGCTTCCCAAGAAATAAAGAAAAAATAAGTCAAAGGAGCGGCATAGCCATGATTGACATCAAATTTTTGAGAGAGAATCCCGAGATCGTAAAGGAGAACATCCGTAAAAAGTTCCAGGAGGAAAAGCTTCCGCTGGTCGACGAAGTCATCGAGCTGGATCGTCAGAGCCGAAAGGCAAAGCAGGAGGGCGATGAACTTCGCTCGCGCAAAAATAAGATCTCCAAGGAGATCGGCGCGCTGATGGCTAAGGGTGAGAAGGAGAAGGCGGAAGAGCTCAAGGCAGAAGTCGCGGCGAGCGCGAAGCGCCTTGCCGAGCTCGAGGAGCTCGAGCCCCAGCTGGCGGAGAAGGTTACCAAGATCATGATGGTCATCCCGAATATCATCGATGAGAGTGTGCCGGTGGGAAAGGATGACACGGAGAATGTGGAGAATGAGCGCTTCGGAGATCCGGTGGTTCCGGATTTTGAAGTGCCCTACCATGCGGATATTCTGGCAAAGATCGGCGGACTCGATAAGGACGCGGCCGGCAAGACGAGCGGAAACGGATTCTATTATCTGATCGGTGATGCGGCGCGGCTTCACTCCGCAATGCTCAGCTACGCGAGAGATTTCATGATCGACAAGGGATTCACCTATTGCATCCCTCCTTTCATGATCCGCAGCAGTGTGGTGCAGGGCGTCATGAGCTTCAAGGAAATGGAAGCCATGATGTATAAGATCGAAGGGGAAGACCTGTATTTGATCGGTACCAGCGAGCATTCCATGATCGGTAAGTTTATTGACGAGATGTTGGATGAGAAGAATCTTCCTTATACATTGACCAGTTATTCTCCTTGTTTCAGAAAAGAGAAGGGAGCCCACGGCATCGAGGAGAGAGGCGTTTACCGGATCCATCAGTTCGAAAAGCAGGAGATGATCGTCGTCTGCAAGCCGGAAG
>ODAI010022993.1_pt1 | contig 14390 bp, 8 predicted proteins | sample 1539321 | NCBI WGS metagenome assembly ODAI01 (sample SAMN02144231, study PRJEB22623) | gut metagenome | biome: sheep rumen | host: Ovis aries | place: New Zealand
CCAGGCCGCCGTCATGATATTGGCACGGCCTTCTTCGTCCATGCAGCTGATCATGACCGGGGGCGCCGGATAAAGCATATTTGCCGGCTTCCAGTGTATTCTTGCCATAGGGCTCTCCTGCCGCCCCGCCTCCGGGGACGGAGCTTTCTGCAAGGCCGATCAGAAATGAATCAGATTCATCATATACAGAACAAGGCCCGCACCTTCCAGGATCTGGAGGATCAGAAGACCGACGGCCAGGCCGAAGGTCACCTTCGTAAAGAACTTCTGCTTTTCATCCGGCCTGTTCTCTTCCATGAACTGACGCTGGGCTTCTTCCAGGCGGGCAATCGCGCCGGAGAGCTCCTCCGTCTGCTTTGAGAGCTCCTGCACCATGGAAGCCTGCACGTTCCGGTATACCCGGACGCTCTCCCTGTGGCCAAGCTCGTCGGAGCGCTGCGTGAGCTGGGCCATCTTCTCCCGGGATCTTTCCATTTCTCCCGTGAGCTTCTCGTCCGACCTTGCCACCGCCCCTTCAAAGGAAGAGGTCAGGCGCTCCTCCAGCCCCCGGGTGTCAAAGTCCTGCAGGGCCTCCAGCTTTTCTGAAATGAGGCTGCTGTTCTCCGAAAGCATGCCGCGGATGTTTTCCGTTGTGCTCAGATTCATGAAATGGAGCTTCTGCACCAGTTCGTTGTTCTTCCGGCACAGTTCCTCCAGCTGGGCCACCATCCCGGCGTAATCCGTCACTTCCGATTTCAGTCTGTCCGCCTGGGCCGCCTCGGCCGCCCCGTTGGCGCGGATCAGTTCATCGGGATTATTCAGGTCCACAGCCGGAATTCGATTTTCCAGATTCATTGCAGATACGGTTCCGCTCATGTCCACTTCCTGTTATCTATTGACAGTCCGCACTGATCTGTACGGTACTTTTCTTTTATCCTGGATTCTACCACATAATAGCATTTACATTTTTCATTTACAATCGAACGCCGGTTCAGTTTCATCTCCGGGGTACTCTCAAAGCCTCCCGGAAAAAGGCTTTATCGGAGCATTTTACCCTCCATTGCCGCTTTGTCACGTTCCGGGATTGTTAATTCCGGGCTTTAATCAGTCCCTTTCCCCCACCTGCGCCCATGTGTCAGAAAATTAAGGTTTTGTTCAGTCTTTTTCCCCGTCCTTCTTCTCCAGGGCCTGTCTGAGCGCTCCGGGGCAGGCTTCCACCAGCCTTTTCTGGACCCTGACGGCGTTTCCGTAAAGGTCCGGAGAGAAATAGATCCTGCCTCCCAGATAGAGGGGATAGATGTCCGCGAATTTCTGATCGGACCCCTCCAGGCCCGTCTCCTCTTCCATGGTCCCCCTGGTAACGGAGGTCCCTTCGCTCCGCATCAGATCGGCCGAGGCCGAGCGGGCGATCAGATAGCGGCCTCTCTCCCTGCCCCTGCGGATCTCCTCCCGGAAGGCTTTTCCCTCATCGGAAAACTCCTCCCAGAGCTTTGCGGCTCCCAGGAAGGGAGCGTTGAGGATCTGCTGGCCTTTTGGCATGTTCTTGTACAGAAGATAGAGGTTGTTGCCCGCATCCAGGGTCTTCCTGTAGCCTTCCGAAGAAGGGCTCTCCTCCAGGTCCTGTCTGCGTCCCACCGCCCTTTCTTCAAAAACGGCGCTCCGGCCCGAAAGGAGCAGGGCCCGGTAGCCCAGGTCCACCTCGTGGAGCCCCCTGAAGTGGCGCTCGTCGAAAAGGCCGATCTCCTCCAGGGCCTTCATGGAATAGAGGGCCGCTCCGGCAGGGGCGAAGACGTGCTTTGCCTTCCTGCTTTTCTGGTCGTAGGCTCTTCCGAAGGCGCTGTACTGCCTGCCGCAGCTAAGGACTCTGCCGGGCTCTTTTTCCGACATGATCCTGGCCTGGACCGCGTAGCAGTCCGGATGGGCCAGGGCGCATTCGTAAAGGGCCGCGGCCATGCCTTTGCCGCAGAGGATATCCTGGTCCACCAGAAGAGCGTAGTCCGTGCGCACCGCAAAGAGGCCGCTGTTGGCCCCGTGGCAGTAGCCGGTATTGGTCTCCACGGGAAGGATCAGGACATCCGGAAAGTGTTTCCGGATCCTGTCCGGGCTGCCGTCGGAGGACCCGTTGTCCACCACCAGGATGCTGACGGGCAGGGTCTGCCTTTTCAGGGATTTGATGGTCCGGAGGACTTTCTTTCCTCCGTTGTGATTTACGATCACTGCCGTGATCCGACTGGCTTTCTCCATGAAAATTACTCTGTGCTCCTTCTGCTCCTGACAGATACGGTCATGGCCGGATCCCAGAGGATCAGATAGCCCTTGGCTCTGACTCTTTCACAGAACTGCAGGCTCTTTTCCCGGATCTCATAGGCCCTGCCCCGCATGGGCATATTGTAGGAGGATCCGAAGACCTCCTGGTAGAGACCGTAGAGCTCGGGCCGGATCCGCATGCACCTGGCGTCCACGGCGTCGGCGTTGCGGGCGGTAACGGCCCCTCTCTGATGGCCCTGGTCCAGCTCGTCCAGGCCCTCGAAGGCAACGCTGCCGTCTTCGTCCATCATGCCGCCGATGATCCTGCGGCGTCTGTCCAGGACCTTGCCTCCGATGACTCCGATCTCCTTGCGCACCGTAAAGATGTCAGGCAGGTAATCCACGTGCAGAAAGGCGCTGCTGCCTTCCTGGGTGACCCTGGCCCTGAGTCCCCGGACGCTGAAATAGTTCTCAAGGGCCGCTCTGGCGTCCCCCGAAGCGGACTTTCTTTCCGGGAGCCTCCGCACATGGTAGAGGACCCTGGGGATGTGGCAGATGCCGGACTTGGGGGCCCTGAGGATCAGATCGTAGTCCCTGGCCCCGTCAAAGCGGGAGCGGAAGCGCAGGGCCAGGAAAAGCTCCCTGCGGATCACCAGCATATGGGTGATGTAGGGGCTGGCAAATAAATAATCCTTGTTGAAATCGGGCTTGATGTAAGGGGCGGAGAACTTCCGCATGGCGCTGTCGCAGCAGTCCTCGTCGGAATAGAGGATCTCCGCGCCGGTGGCCATGATGGTCAGGGCCGTCTCGAAGAGGGCGTCCGTGGCCAGAAGATCTCCGTAGTCCAGAAAGACGATATAGTCTCCCGCCGCATGAAGGGCCGCCGAATTCATGGCGTCGGACACATTGGCCATGCCCTGCATCCTGAAATGCCGGATCCTGTCGTCGTCGTAGTCGGCCAGGACATTTCCCAAGGCGCTCTTCATGCCGCAGTCTGCAACGATGAACTCGAATCCCGCCCAGGTCTGGGAAAGGACCGAGATCATGGAATCCTCGAACCGGTCGGGCCTGGGCTCGGAGACGGCCATGATGACCGTGAAGGCGGGCACCTTGGCCGCCCTGCGCAGTTCTATGTCCCCGGAAAAGACCTCGGAGGGGCTTTCTCCCTGATGCAGGCGTTCGTACTGGGCCCTCTGGGAAAAAACGGTCCCGGGAGCAGGTTCTTCGTAGCGGTATGCTTTCTGTCTGGTAAGATTCTTCAGTTTATTCACGCCGGCGCGTGCCCCGCGGTAGACTGATCTCCCCGCCCGGGCAGACAGGCCGGTCACTCGGCTCACAAAAGACAAATCTTTTCTCCAAATTCAAAGCCGGCAGAGGATGTGACCGCTTGCGTCAGTCCTCTCCGTAGCTGATATTTCTGGCGTCCAGGATGAAGCGGGATTCGTTCACGTCCTGGGACAGATAAGGGTTGTAGTAGGGATCCCTGGCCGTAAGGGCGGGATGCTGCTGTCTTAAGGCTTCCAGTTCCTTCTCCCGCATGGAGTCCCGCAGGGCTCTGGTGCCCTCCACCGGAGCGGAGACCTCCTGATAGAAGAGGTACATGTTGTTGCGGACCACGTTGTAGTAGCCCATCTCGTGGACCCTGTAGCAGAAATCCACGTCGGAATAGCAGGCCGGGAAATCCTTTTCGTTGAAGCCTCCGGCCTTGGCAAAGACCGTGGCCCTGACCATGAGGCAGGCCCCGGTGACGGCCAGAACGTTGCGGATCCCCTTGTTGAAGCCGAAGTACTGGGTCTCTTCGTTGCGCCTGTACTGGAGCTTGCTGACGGGGGTCCCGGCCACGCTGAAGATGCCGGCGTGCTGGATGATGTTGGAGGCGGGATAGAGGAGCTTTACGCCCACCACGCCCACATAGGGGAGCTTGGCCTTTTCGGACAGATGGGAAAGCCATTCCTGCCTCTGGATCACCACGTCGTCATGCATGAAGAGCAGGAGCTCTCCGTTGGCATGGGTGGCGCCCAGGTTGTAGAAGGCGGACATGTTGAAGGGCATTTCCTCGTAGATATACTGGGCACTGCCGTGCTCGTTGAATTCCTCCACCAGCTCCTGCACCCTGCGGATATTGGCCGGAGTGCTGCCGTTGTCCACGATGATGAGCTCGTAGGGAATGCGGGTATGCTTTTCGATGGATCTGACGCAGCGGGAGAGCATCTCGGGATTGTCACGGCTGGGCAGAATGATGCTGATCAGACGGGAAGCTGCCGACTCGATGCTGTAGCGGCCGGTCAGGGATTCCTTGATCAGGTTGGAGTCCCAGGGCTGGGGCCTCTGGGAAGCATGGAAAAGGACCTCGGAAATATGGCCCACAGGAGGGATCTCTTCCTTCCCCTCCCTGACGGCTCTTTTCGAGAAGCCTCCGTCCGCCTGGGCCAGCTTCAGGCACAGCTGTCCGTAGATCCAGGATTTAAGAGCCTCGTCGGGCTCGTCCTTCCTGGCCAGCTGCTCCTCGATGGAGTCTGCCCTGATGGAGGCCATGGCCTCTATATCCGCCGCCGTTCTGGCGCCGGGATTGATCACGGACAGGGCAATGCTGCGGATGGCGAAGACGTTGCCGAAATAGAAGGTGGACAGGAAAGTATCCGGCGACCAGTCGGCCTTGAGCCAGGGATCCATGAATTCACCGTCGTCGGTGATCCTGTCCTCGTCTCCGTAAAGAAGATTGATCCCCGGATGGGCCGCGAAATAGTCCCTGATCAGGGTCAGGGCATAGTCTGTCAGACAGCCGTCGTCATCGCAGGCCACAATAATGTCCGGTCTTTCCTCTCCGGACAGAATATAGTTCTTCAGATGGGAATAGAGGACTACGCCGCAGGTCAGCTTTTCTCCTTCGCTGTGGTCCATGCCGGAGAGCTTTCTTTCGATCTCCCGGGCATGGTGAGAAAACCAGGCGTGGTAATAGCCCACGATCTGGCCTCCTGCCTGATCCTTTGTATTCTTTCTTCTGTAATACTCTTCTCCGTAACCAGTCATAACTTATGCCGGCGGCCTTTCCGCCTTTCCCTGCCTTTCCTGCTGCCGGGATCCGGATCTCCTTTAAAACAGTATTCCAGAGACATTTACGGGGCATTCCGTTTCCCTGCGCGGCAGGGCAGAAAATCCCCCTTCCGGGTCCGGCCCATTTATTCTATCTTACCCGTATTTTACAGTTTCTGCTATTAAAATACTATAAAATAATGCATGCGCCCGCTCCTGAATTCCCACTGCGGCCCATAATTAATATTCTTTCACAAAGAGAAGAAATTGGCTATTATTGACATCTAACACCAGTTGCAATAATATGTTATTAGGAAATTTTTCCATAATGTATCAATAAATCAACAAAATTGAAAGAAAGCAGGTGGACATTATGTATCAGGATGATTATAAACGCTGGCTGGCTGCGGATCTCGAAGATCCCGATCTGAAGCCCGAGCTTCTTGCCATTGCAGACGACGATGATGCGATCAAGGAGCGCTTTGCCGTAGCTCTGAAATTCGGTACTGCAGGTCTCCGCGGTACTCTGGGCGCAGGCACCAACCGCATGAACATCTGGGTCGTCCGTCAGGCCACTCAGGGTGTCGCAAACTGGGTCAAGACCCAGGGCGGCAACCAGACTGTCGCCATCTCCTACGACAGCCGCTTAAAGAGTGACGTCTTCGCAAAGGAAGCAGCCGGCGTACTCGCAGGCAACGGAATCAATGTCAGGATCTATGATGCCCTGATGCCTGTTCCCGCACTGAGCTTTGCGACCCGTTATTATAACTGCAATGCCGGTATCATGATCACCGCATCCCACAACCCCGCCAAGTACAACGGCTTCAAGGCCTACGGCCCCGACGGATGCCAGATGACAGACGATGCCGCAGCGATCGTTTATGCCGAGATCCAGAACACCGATATTCTGACCGGCGTCAAGAAGATGTCCTTCGCAGAAGGCGTCAACACAGGCCTGATCAAATATGTGGACGATGCCTGCAAGGATGCTCTGTATGAAGCCATCGAAGCAAGACAGGTCCGTCCGGGTCTCTGCAAGACCGCAGGCCTCAAGCTTGTCTACTCTCCGCTGAACGGCACAGGCCTGGTCCCCGTGACCAGGGTCCTCGGCGATATGGGCATCACCGATATCACCATCGTATACGAGCAGGAATATCCCAACGGCTATTTCACCACTGCTCCTTATCCGAACCCCGAGATCTATGAGGCAATGAAGTACGGCGTCGAGAAGGCCATCGAGATCGGTGCAGACCTGATGCTGGCAACAGACCCCGACGCTGACCGTGTCGGTATCGCCATGAAGTGTCCCGACGGCTCCTACGAGCTGGTAAGCGGCAACGAAATGGGCGCTCTGCTTCTGGACTACATCTGCGCAGGCCGTATCGAAAAGGGCACCATGCCCAAGAACCCTGTGGCTGTCATGTCCATCGTTTCCACACCTCTGGCTGACAAGATCGCCGAGCACTACGATGTCGAGCTGCGTCACGTCCTGACAGGCTTCAAGTGGATCGGCGACCAGATCGCACAGCTGGAAGCTGCAGGCGAAGTCGACCGCTTCATCTTCGGTTTCGAAGAGTCCTACGGCTACCTGGCAGGCCCTTATGTCCGTGATAAGGACGCCATCATCGGCTCCATGCTGATCTGCGAAATGGCTGCTTATTACAGAAGCATCGGCTCCTCCATCAAGCAGAGACTGGAAGAGATCTATGCCCAGTACGGCCGCTACCTGAACAAGGTCGACTCCTATGAGTTCCCCGGCCTCTCCGGCATGGACAAGATGAACGGCATCATGGCAGGCCTTCGTGCCAACGCTCCCAAGGAATTCGCAGGCAAGGCCGTCGTCAAGGTGGTCGACTATGCGAAGCCCGAAGAGACAGGCCTTCCCAAGGCAAACGTTCTGATCTACACTCTGGAAGACGGCGCATCCGTTATCGTTCGTCCTTCCGGCACAGAGCCCAAGATCAAGACCTACTTCACCACTCTGGGCAAGGATCTGGCAGAAGCACAGGCTGAAAAGGATGCTCTTGCAGCAGCCTGCCAGCCCATTCTGAGCTGAGAAAGCAAAACATAAGCTGATATAATTCAGCTGACAGGAGGGCGTGCCCCGCGGGGCGCGCCCTCTTTTTCTTTCCCGTTTTATTATTCTCCTTTACTTTCCCGCTCCTGCCGCTTTTCTTTATTCCCGTTTCTCTTATCCTTCGTCTTTTCCAGTCAAAAAAAACCGGAGGGCGCTGCGGCTCTCCCGCTGCCCTCCGGCTTTGTCTCATTTTACTGAAGCCAGGTCCTTTCCGGATCCTTAATCCTCATCCTTTGAAATGGAATCTGTTCTGAAAATAAATTTGACTTCATTATTTTCGTCTTCCAGGGCGCCGCCGTAACTTGTGTAGGAACCGGCTGCCTTTCTGATGGCCTCCAGTCTGTCGGAGACCACTGTCAGGCTCTCTCCCAGAAGATCCGTGATCTTCTCGATGCCCTCTTCTTTGTACTTCATAAGGCCGTCCAGAAGCTCCATGGCGCCGTCGTCCAGCTTTTTTGTTCCCTCGTCCAGCTTTCCTGCGCCTTCTGCCAGGGAAGAAGTGCCATCCTTCAGGCTGGATGCGCCTTCATCCAGCTTCAGGGCTCCGTCCTGCAGAGTCCCGATGCCGCCTGAGAGAGCGCCCATGCCTTCGTCGACTTTTGCGGCGCCCTCATTCAGGGAGCTGATGCCGCCCGCCAGTTCGCCGGACTTGTCATTTAAAGCGCTGATGCCCTGATCCAGTGCGGCGGCTCCCTGATTCAGCTCATTCGCGCCTTCCTTTATGTCCGAAGCGCCCGCTGCGACCTGGGAAGTGCCTTCCCTTTGCAGCTGTCCCAGTCCCTGGTCCAGAGCCTGGGCTCCGCCCCTGAGGGCCTCGGAACCTGCCTTTATGGTCTTTACGCTGTTACTGACTGTATGGATCCCTTCTGTCAGAGACTTGGTCCCTGCATCCATCTGATCCATAGCGGAAGAAAGGGTGGCCGCTCCGTTATAGACGCTCCTTGCGCCTTCCAGAAGTCCTGTCTCGTCCTCCTCCGTTTCGGGATCGTCCCGGGATTCCATGGCCGAAAGGATCCTGTCAAGGCCGCCTGCCGCAGCCGAAGCGCCCGCATTCAGGGCAGGTACGTTTCCGGCTTCGTCCAGAGCGGCCACTCCGTCCCTGATTTCTCCCATGCCTGCCAGCAGGTAAGGAAGTCCTGTCTTTTCATCGGACAGGGCGTGAAGGCCCTGTTTAAGGGCAAGCAGCTGGTCCATCTTTCCCAGCATGCCTTCCACCTGGTCTGACTGTCCCTTCAGTTCCGCTGCCTTTGTAAGAAGGCCGGAGAGCTGAGCGGCAGCCCCGGATGCACTCTGGGTATCAAAACCGGAGAGGCTTTCCGTCACTTCTGCCAGGGCAGAAGATGCGCCCTGCAGGGAAGCGGCCTCCGAAAGGGCCTTCGTATACTTATCTCTTTCCGCCAGATATTCCTCGCGGGCTGCCCTGTAGTCCGCCTTTGCCTTTTCGTTGTCCGTCTTTTCTCCGTCGGCATAGGCCTGCATTTTTGAAGCATAGTCCTTTACGGCGCCAATATAATCGTTGACGGCCTTTTCCATCTCATCCCTGCCGGCAACGCTCTTTTTAGTCACCACGGCGTTTCCTTCGCCGTCCAGACCGGCCTCCGCCTCTGCCTCCAGAGCGCCCAGCGCCTTCTTCAGGGCCTCCGCGTCCGGAGCGGTGGGAGCTTCCCTGTTTTCCGAGGATCTTACGCTCTCAACGGCGCTGTTCATCCTTTCCATGGCCTGGTCCATGGCCTTTTTATGGTCCGCGGCTTCCTGGCTGGCCCCGGCCGCCTTTTCGTCAAGGCCGCTCTTTTTTGCAGAAAGACTGGTCTTTAAGCCGGAAAGTGCCTGGGCTGCCCGGGACAGTGCCTGAGCCTTTTCTTCCAGGTCCTTTCCGTCCACATCGGAAAGAGCGGACAGGTTCTTCCTGATCTGGTCCGGGTCCATGGTGCCCAGTGCCGCACCAAGGCCCCGGTCCATGGTCTTTACGCTCTGGTCCACTGTGGACAGGCCCTGATAAATGGCCTCGGTGCCCTTTACAAGGCCGGGGGTATTTTCATTTCCCTCCAGAGCCTGCTGCAGGGCCTGTGTGCCTTCGGCGACCCTGTCCAGCCCATCCGAAAGTTCATTCAGGCTTTCGTCCACCTGGGAGATGCCGCCGTATACGCCTTTTGCACCGTCCTTCAGGTCTGCGGCCCCCTGAGAGAGCTGCCCGCTGCCTGCCATAAGCTGAGCTGCGCCTGCGTACAGAGTGGCAGGGCCTTCCTGATCAGGACCCTCCTCTTCAGAACCAATGCCGGCAAGGAGACGGCCGATGCCCTCGTCCAGAGCCCTGGTCCCGTCCACCAGGCCGCCCTCCTTTTCCACTTCAGACAGAACTGTCTGCAGGTTCTGGTCCACGGCGGCAGCTCCCTGGGAAAGGGTTCCCGCGCCTTCCGAAAGCGTGCCTGTGCCTGCATGGAGCTTTTCTGCGCCGCCTGCCAGCTGGGAGATGCCCCCGGTAAGAGCCGGTACGCCGCCTGCCAGGGCCTGTGTGCCCTCGGAAAGGGCCTTTGTACCGCTCTTTAAGGTATCCGAGCCTTTTTTAAGATCTCCGGCACCGCCTGCCAGGGCCTTCGTCCCTTCCTTCAGGGTCCCGGCGCCTTCGTTCAGTTCATCGGCTCCCTTCGAAAGAGCGTCGGTCCCCTCCTTCAGCTGGTCCGCTCCGTCTTTCAGAGCCTCTGTCCCTTCGACCAGCTGATTCGTGGCATCCTCCAGGTCCGAAACGGAATCTTTAAGACTGCCGCTGCCCAGATCCAGATCCAGGTCCAGCTGGTCCATCAGGTCGGAACCGGCCATGGTCATGGTCATTCCCAGTTCGAAGTCACTTGCATCCGCCGTGACCTCCACATAGTCCGGGATGTCCTCTTCCATCTCGTCCAGTCTTTCCTTCATTTTTTCATCGGAAAGATTCTCTTTCTCGGACTGCAGATTCAGGCTCTCCTTAAGGCCCGGAAAGGCCAGGCCAACCACTATGCTGTTTTCGCCTTCGGAGATCACTTTGCCGTTGGTGACTTCGATATTGCTGAAGTGGTCGGAGGGAAGGAGAGCGCCGCTGACCATGGCAAAGGGCACATAGATATTTTCCGTCTTACCGTTCACCAGGGCCTTTACGGTCTCATGATTTTCATAGTCGAAGCGGATGGTGACTCTGCCGCTCTTTCCGGCCAGGTCCTCGGGAGATATTTCCTTTCCGTCCAGCTTATAGGTCACCTTCACGTCCACGGGCAGGGCCCTGTCGGACTTTCCCCGGTAGTAGATATCGTTTCCGTCCGCGGCCCAGACCAGGGTCCCGTCTTCCTTTTTCGTAAAGGTCTCATAGCCTTCCACGTTTTCGATGTCCGTAAGGGAGGATCTGTCGGAGAGTTCTTTCTTTCCCTCTTTGTTTTTCAGCCATTCGCTGACGATGATCTCTCTGGATCTGCCCTGAGGATCCGCCAGTACGTAGACCGTTTCCTCTTTGCCGCTGCCTGCGGCATGGGACCTGTTTTTATCCTCTTCCGAAAGAAGAGCCTTTTCACTCTCTGTCAGCACCTGCTCTTCGCCGGAAGTATTCTCCGCTGCCTGCACCGTCCGGGCAAAGCTTCCAAACATGCTCATGCCCATGGTCACCGAGAGCAGGACGCTCAGTACGCGGGGGGATTTTCTTAAAGCCAGATTCCATCTTTTCATTGTATCAACACCTCTGTTTCATACGGGGCCGGCCTCACAGGGCCGGTCCGGAAAACTGCTGTTTTTAAACCGGTCCTTTTTAAACCGGTCACTGTTATTTTTTCTTATGTATCCTTATCTTTCTCAGGCTGTCTGCACTTCGGCTTCCTTCCTGTCCTTTTTCTTCCTGCCGCCTGCGGAGGTGGCCGTGATGACCCGGTCAAAGATCATCAGGAAGGAGGGCAGGATAAAGATGACGCAGCCCATGGAGATCAGGGCGCCTCTGGCCATCAGGGTGCAGAGGGAGCTGATCATATCGATATTGGAATAGAGGCCTACGCCGAAGGTGGCCGCAAAGAAGGCCAGGGCGGAGACCAGGACCGACTTGGCGCTGGCGTCCACGGCCGTAATGACCGCTTCTTTCTTCTCTGTTCCCTTCATCCTCTCTCTCCTGTACCTGGTGGTCATCAGGATGGCGTAGTCCACGGTGGATCCCAGCTGGATGGTGCCGATGACGATGGAGGCGATAAAGGGGATCACGGTCCCTGTATAGGCCGGAAGCCCCATGTTGATGAAGATGCCCAGTTCAATGACCGCCACCAGGATAAAGGGCAGGGAAAGGGACCGGAAGACCAGGAGGATAATGGCGAAGATCACCCCGATGGAGACGGTGGAGACGGTGGCAAAGTCATTGGCCGTCACATGGATCAGGTCTCTGGTGCAGGGGGCTTCCCCGATCAGCATGGCTGAGGGATCGAACTCCTTGATCACGCTTTCTATCTGATCGCACTGGGCGTTCACCTGGTCGCTTGCGATCTGATATTCGGATCCCAGAAGGAGCAGCTGCCAGTTCTCGCTCTCCAGGGCTTCCCTGAGGTTTTCCGGGATCAGCTCCCCGGGCAGGGCGCCGCCCTTTATGGTATTCAGGCCCAGGACATAGTTTACGCCGTCGATCTTTTTCAGCTGCCTGGCCATGGTCCTGACGTCCCTCTCGCTGACGGAGGAGCTGACCAGGATCATATCCGTGGCGCCTGTATTGAATTTCTCCGCCTGCTTTTCATTGGCCACGATGCCGGGCAGGTCCCTGGGCAGGGAGGAATCCAGGTTGTAGTAGACTTTTGTATGGGCGTAGCCGTAAAGGGCCGGGATCAGAAGAAGGAGGAAGGCCAGGAAGCAGATCCTGTAATGGTCCGTGACAAACTTTCCCATCCCCTTAAGGTCCGGCAGCAGGGGCTTATGTCTTGTCTTCATCAGGGCTCCGTGCAGGATCAGGATCATGGAAGGCAGAACGGTCACGCAGGAAATAACGCCGAAAAGGACGCCCTTGGCCATGACCAGGCCCAGATCCAGGCCCAGGGTAAAGCTCATGAAGCAGAGGGCTATGAAGCCCGCGATGGTGGTGACGGAGGAGCCTACCACCGAGCTGAAGGTCTCGTCAATGGCCTCCGCCATGGCGTCCTCCCTGGACCTTCCCTTCTCCAGGCATGTCAGATAGCTGTGCCAGAGGAAGATGGAATAGTCCATGGTCACCCCCAGCTGCAATACCGCCGCCAGAGCCTTGGTGACATAGGAAATGCTTCCCAGGAAGAAGTTGGTCCCCAGGTTGTAAAGGATGGCCAGGCCTATGCTGGCCAGAAAAAGGAAGGGGATCAGGAAGGAGTCCATGGACAGCATCAGGACCAGGGTGGCCAGGATGACTGCGATGATGACGTAGATAGGGGCTTCTGCTTCGGACAGGTCCCTGGTATCCACCAGGACGCCTGTCATGCCCGCCAGGAAGACCTTTTTCCCGGCGATCCTTCGGATCTCCTCCACAGCCGCCATGGTGCCGTCTCCCGAGGTGGACTCGTCAAAGAGGACGAACATCATGGTGGCGTCCCCTTCGTTGAAGGCCTCGTAGACCTCCTCCGGCAGCATTTCCATGGGGATCCTGGTGCTCAGGAAGGAATCGTACCAGAGGACCTTCTTTACATGATCCACCTGCTCGATCTCCTTCTTCAGGTCCGAGACATCCTTCTCCGGCATGCCTTCCACGATGCACATGGAAAAGGCGCCGGTCCCGAATTCGTCGATCAGGATATCCTGTCCCTTCATGGTGTCAATGTCCCCGGGCAGATAGGTCAGCAGGTCATAGTTGACCTTTGTGTGCAGGTAGCTGACCGCCGAAGGGATGGCCAGGACCAGGGCCAGGATCAGAATGGGGACTTTTAACTTTACGATAGTCTTACTGAATCCTTTCATAATAACCTCTTTCCGGCCGCGTCTCTCTCTGCTTAAGAGAAGTTAGCAGAAGAGAGATATCTGTAAATTATGGCCGCAGTAATAATTTTGTCTGAATTTTTACTCAGATTTTTCTTGCAAAGTGATAATAACTGGGGTAGATTATTTATGACCGCCGGTCATTTTTCACCTGCACCCGTGTTATAGCACTAAAATGACCGTTGGTCAATAATTTATTTTCCAGAATTTCCAGGTTTTGGGACACAAAAAGAAAACTGCCCGGAAAAGGGCAGCGGTACAAGGCGGCAGATATGAGAGAAAGAAATGCAAAGGCCCCCGGCAAAGCGGAGGCCAATAAGAGAATGAAAAAGGACGCCCTGCTGAATACAGCCTTCGAGCTGTTCACCAATCAGGGCATCCATGATACGACCATTTCCAATATTGCGGAGAAGGCAGGGGTCGCCAAGGGGACCTTCTACCTTTATTTCAAGGACAAGTACGATATCCGGAACTTCCTCATCGCCAGGAAGGCCGGCGAAGTCTTCGCCAGGGCGGACGAAGAACTGAAAAATACGGATCTTACGTCTCTGGAGGATCGGATCGTCTTCCTGGCGGACCACATCATCAGCCAGTTCTCCAAAGACCGGACCCTCCTGGTATTCATTTCCAAGAACCTGAGCTGGGCCATCTTCAAAAAGCAGCTCCTTTCCGCTCCCGACGAGGAGATGGATCTGCCCGGCATCATCCGAGAGGCCTTCGAGACCTCCCACACCCGCTACAGAAATCCGGAGGTCATGATCTTTATGATCCTGGAGCTTTTGTCCGGCACTATCTACTCTTCCATCCTCTATGAGGATCCTCTGCCCATTGATGAGCTAAAGCCCTATCTTTTCGACTCCATCCGGAGCATCATGCGCTCCCAGGAGATCTGAAAAAGCGTCAGGTGAACCACTGGATCAGAAGGACCGCCATGTAGAGCAGGGGCTGGTGCGCCAGATAGATCAGGAGGGAATGGCGTCCCAGGAAATCCAGGACGGGGATGCGGGTCCTCCAGAACTCGCCTCGCAGCAGCCCTCTCTCCCTGAGGAAGAGGTGGAGGCCGTAGCCGAACAGATAAAGGAAGATCCAGGGAAGGATGGGGAAGTAATCCGTGGACCAGAAGCCC
>ODAI010210247.1_pt1 | contig 14388 bp, 8 predicted proteins | sample 1539321 | NCBI WGS metagenome assembly ODAI01 (sample SAMN02144231, study PRJEB22623) | gut metagenome | biome: sheep rumen | host: Ovis aries | place: New Zealand
CGGATATTTAGACATGAAAATCTTGCACCTCTCGGACACTCATGGTTTGCATCACCGCATAAAAGATAAGCCTCAGGCTGATGTCATCGTTCATAGCGGTGACATCAGCAATAATGGCACAGAAGACGAGGTGCTTGATTTCCTGAATTGGTACATAGGACTGCCCTATCCGCACAAGATATTCGTTACCGGCAATCACGATCTCTGTCTTTGGGATGCAGAGGGGATAGAGGATTTGCCTAATAACATATACTTTCTCCAGGACTCAGGTGTTGAGATTGACGGAATCAAGTTCTTTGGATTGGCTTATAACCACCCAGAAGCCTTGATACCATTTGGCACAGACATTGTTGTTACCCATGAGCCACCTGTTATGATTCTTGACGAGTCGGTAGGCATCCATTGGGGTAATGCCCCATTAAGGAACCGCATCATGGAGGTGAAACCTTGTTATCACCTCTTTGGTCATTCTCATGGTGGCTATGGAACTGTTAAGCAGGACAACATTGTGTATTTACATAAACATTTGTACCTTGCTGTTTAGCCATTCCTATCATACATTTGTGGAACTTGTTTATTTGTAGCCATAAGGGGGCATAGACGGACTGGAATGTTTTTGGGTCCCAGGGTGGGAATATGTTAGTCCCAGGCTGGGACTGTTTCTGTCCCGCCTTGGGAATAACTTTTGGCAACGTGTTTGATGTGTAGCTGGGACGATTTACTATAGGCAAGCAAAGGATAGTGAGTCTTGGTGCCGAAATGAAAGACGGTCGGCGATATATCGTTTGCCACAACGCCACTTTGCCACTTTGCCACATTAAGCATCTGGCAATTAGCATGAAGATAGAAAGCATGGTATATATAAATATATAATAATTATAATTATTATATATTCTATTAGGGTTAGGGTACAAACCTTGAAGTACCTTAATGTGGCAATGTGGCAAAGTGGCAAAGTGGCGATATGTTACGTGTATGATAGCCCATCCTGACGGTCATGGACGAAACGTAATCTCTCTGGCGCGGGGAATTACGGCTTCGAGGGGCACGAAAATTACGGTTCGTTGAAAATGCCCTCAATTCGTGTTAGAAATCGGCCCAAATCGGGGGCGAAAATTTGGAGACGATGCGAAATTTCCGTACCTTTGCATCGTCGTTAAGAGATACTGAGGCGGTGGCCATTAAGGAGAAAAATTGCGAGGATTAATTCTGGAAATTGCGCGCATTAATAGGAGCAGGATTTTCCATTAACAGGCGTTGCGGAGGCGCTCGGAGACGGCAAGTGAGAGATGTACCAAAATTATTTACTAACTATTTAAACTGCTCAAAATTATGGCTATTAAGATAATTGCTCAGCGCCTATCGCCATCTGAGATGAATATAAAAAAGACACTTTTCGTTGGTGGTTTCCGACAAAATGATTAACTTTGCAGCCAATAATTTGGAATTAATTGTTTATGACTTCATTTAAAGACCTGGCGCAGATGCGCCGCAGCCATCGTAAGTTTACGAGTGAGGAAATCCATCCCGAGGCCCTCAAGTTGATACTCCGTGCAGCACTGATGTCGCCGACCTCCAAGAGTCAGCGTGCCTGGCACTTCGTTGTCGTCGATGACAAGATGGACCTCGAGAAGCTCGCTGATGCGAAGAATATGGGAAGCCAGTTCCTGAAGGATGCCCCAGTGGCTATCGTCGTGCTTGGTGACCCGATGCAGAACGACTGCTGGGTGGAGGATGGCTCCATCGCCGCTATCTCCATGCAGTATCAGGCAGAGGAACTCGGACTGGGTTCCTGCTGGATTCAGATGCGCGGACGCGGACTGGATGACGGGACGACTGCCGACGAGGTGATTCGTGGCGTACTTAACATTCCCGACAATATGAACTGTCTGTGTATTGTTGCCGTGGGTCATTGGGCCGACGAGCGCAAGCCTCAGTCTGAGGATCGCCTGAAGTGGGAGAACGTGCATCTGAACAAGTTTGAATAAGAGGGGATGATAAACTACGATTTGACAAAGATTCGGGCGATTATCTTCGATGTCGATGGTGTGCTGAGCTCGGAGACCATCACACTGAGCAGTGAGGGCGAACCGTTACGCACCGTAAACATCAAAGACGGCTATGCCATTCAGTTGGCTATGAAACTCGGCCTTCGCATCGTCATCCTCACGGGGGCGAAGACGGCCAGCGTGCGGAAGCGCTACGAGGGACTCGGCGTGGAGGACATCTTCCTGGGATGTGCCGTGAAGATTGAGACCTACGACATGCTGTTGGCTAAATACGGCCTCAAGGATGAGGAGATCGTCTATATGGGTGACGATATTCCCGACCTGGAGGTCATGCGCCGTGTGGGATGTCCCGTCTGTCCGAAGGATGCCTGTCCGGAGATCAAGGAGGTAAGCCTCTATGTGAGTGACCGTCTGGGCGGTCATGGCTGTGGGCGCGACGTGATTGAGCAGGTGCTGCGTGCCCAGGGTAAATGGGTTATGAATGCGAAGGCTTTCGGATGGTGAAGGCTTTGAGAGTGAATAGTGAATAGTGAATAGTTTGGAGTATAAGATTATATTGGCGAGCAATTCGCCGCGCCGCAGGGAGTTGCTTGCGGGGCTGGGCTATCCGTTCGAGGTGCGCGTGATGGATGGCATCGACGAGTCGTATCCAGCCTCACTGCCTGCGTCAGAGGTGGCGCGCTATATAGCTGGAAAGAAGGCTGCTGCCTATCGTGCGGTTATCAAGCCCGACGAACTGATCATCACGGCTGATACCGTCGTGATTGTGGATGATGATATCCTGGGAAAGCCGAAGGACGAGGCTGACGCTGTGCGTATGCTACGTGAGATCAGCGGGCGCACGCATCATGTGACGACAGGCGTCTGCCTGCTCACAGCCCGGCAGGAGCGTTGCTTTGACGTGACAACGGAAGTGACCTTTAAGACACTCTCCGACGAGGAGATTGCCTATTATGTGGCACAGTACAAGCCGTTCGACAAGGCTGGGGCGTACGGTATCCAGGAGTGGATAGGCTATATCGGCGTCACGGGTCTTAACGGCAGCTATTACAACGTCATGGGACTGCCCGTGCAGCGTATCTATCAGGAACTGCAGAAACTGGTTTACAGTTGACGGTTTACAGATGATTTAGACGCGGCCACAGATGGTGGCATACGGACAAGAGCGGCATCTGTCGCTGTCGTCGGTAGGATTGAAGGCGAGGTCTTGGTTGAAGATCTCGCTGATTTTTTGTTGCAGCAGTTCCATAAAACGCTCTGATTCCGTGGCGATGTCCCTGACGGGCTGCTTGCCGATCTTCAGGGTGGGGTCGTAGTTGTCGGCACCTGCATGCTGGATGAAGAGCAGGGCAGGGGAGACCGCCTCCTCTGCGTCCTGTCGCACGATCTGGCTATAGATGAACGCCTGCAGATAGTAGTCGCTGTGATCCTTGATGTTGGCAGGGTCGAAGATAGCCTCCACGTCTGGCAGGTCCTTCTGCTTGTGTGAGCCCGTCTTGTAGTCGATGACGCGGATGATCTCCTCGCCGCTCTCTGGGTCGGTGATGCTGTCGAGACGGTCTATGATACCGCCAATCTTCGTGTCTCCCAGTGGCATGCTTACGTATTTCTCCAGTCCGAGGATGGTGAAGGGCGTTAGCTTGCGGTCTATCTCAAGCAGCAGCCGTACGTATCTGATGATAACCTCACGGTTGATGAGTTGCATGCCGTCGAGGGGAGGCATCTTGCGCCTGGGGTCCTCGATGTGGAAGAACTCGGTGCGGAAGGCTTCATCGACAGCCTGTTCCACCTCCACCTCATGTTTCAGCATATCGTCGATGGCAAGGCCGGTAATGCGCTTGCCCGTAAGATTCATCTGTCGCTCATAGAGGTTCTGCACCGCCTTGTGGAAGATGTTGCCGAAGAGACGGTTGTCGATGCGTTCATCGTCGGTCTCGTCGGGTTCCATCAGGTTACACACGTAGTGGTAGAAGAAGCGCAGCTGGCAGCGCAGATAGGTGCTGATGGCTGTAGGACTGATGCCGCCGGCCTCGGCAGCGAAACGCTTCTGCATGATGGCCATCAGCTGGTCGGTCTTTTCCACCGCTTCAGCTTTTCTTCGCTGTATCTGCTGATTGGCCTTGAGGGAGAGGAAGCGGATGGGCTGAGAGCGCTCCACCATCAGCTGGAGCATGAAGCGCGACATCTCGCCCGTCTGTCCGTCGTTGGTGGAGTTGTTATACACGAGGGTGGCATCGTTGGTGCGCTGTAGCAGACGGTTGAAGTAGTGGGCGTAGATAGCCACCTTGTGATCCACGGTGGTAAGTCCGTAGGCCTTGCGGATGCTGTAGGGGATGAAGGAGGTGTCGTTGACACCGCGGGGCATGTTGCCGTCATTGCAGGAGAGTAGCAGCACGTGGTCGAAGTCGAGGTTTCGGGTCTCGAGCACGCCCATGATCTGGATGCCCTCCGCAGGTTCGCCGTGGAAGGGGATGGAGGTGGTCTGTATCAGTTGGGCGATGAGGCGTTGCAAGGTAATGATATCCACGTTCAGCACACCGCTATCGACGAGATCTGTGACGCGGTTCAGCAACGTGTAGGTTCGGAAAAGACTCTCTGTGGCAAACTCATCCTTCGCCCCTGGGGCCTTCGCTACGTGGCGTACGATGTCGAGCAGGGCGTGCAGCAGGCTGCTGTTGTCGGTATAGTGCTCGCTGTCGGCACCCTCGGGCAGTAGCTCGGCATAGGGATGGCGGTGCAGCATCTCAAGCCAGTGGCGGCGGAACGTGCCTGTCTTTGGCGAGTAGCCATTCACCTGGAGGTTGATAAACTGGGCTACGAGTGTGGCGGCTGCCGTCTGGTTCAGGGGATAGCCTGTGGTGACGTTCACCTTCTCCACGCCCTCCGGCAGACAGTGGATGACGGTCTGGAGCAGGTTCTCGTCGCAAAGCACGATGGCGGTGCGACGGCCTGCGGCGATGCGCTCTGGCGTGAGCCACTGGGCTACGTAGCGGGCCTGTATGTTCTCTGTGGGGGCCGAGATATAGGTCAGTTCGCGTGGCGGCACCTGGTCGTTGTCCTGATAGAATACAGCCTTTCCCGCTTCCTCCAGCCGTTGGAAGAGCCGGCGCTCCACCTGCAGCAGATGGTTGAAGCCGATAAAGACATAGGTGTCGTAATTGAACTTAATAGTCTCGTCTTCAACCACCTTCCGATAGAGGGCGCCCTCGTAGCAGAGCTGCTTCTGGGCGAGGCTATCGTTGAAGGTGTGGTAGATCTCACCGATATGGCTCCACAGACGCAGGAAACGCTCCTTCAGTTCGCTGTTGTGGTCTTCGGAGAAATTGCTGAAGAAGCGGCGAATCATCTCGCGCTGTTCTTCGGTGAGGTAGGATACGTCATCGAGTTCGTGGATATCGCGCAGGTTGGCGAACACACGGTCGGCAGGGCCCAGGTTCTTGTCGAGGTCGTCGAAGTCAGCGAGCAACAGCTGTCCCCAGCCGTAGAAATGGTCGAGGGTCTCGTCGATACCCGTACATTGTGTGAAGCACTTGTGGAGTTCGCATACCAGCAGGATCGGGTCGGCGACATTTAGTTCTGAGTGGTTGCGGAAGAGGTCGCTGATGGTGATATACGACGGACTCCAGATGGGCTTGCCAGCCAGTCGTGCGAGGTGCTCGTTGAGGAACAGCGAGGCACGCTTGTTGGGGAAGACGACGGCGACCCGTGAGAGGTCGGTGCCATATTTGGAGAGCAGGTCTTCTGCTACGTGTTCGAGGAAACTTTTCATACTTCTTCAATCTTATTGCTATATACAAACCACAGATAGCCGCGCACGTTGTCGTGTCCCATCATGTTGAGCAGGTCCTTGTATGCCTGCACCTGACTGCGGTATTCGGGTTTCGGCGAACCGAACTTGAAGTCAACGACAATCCACTGCTGCCCGTCGGTCATCACACGGTCTGGGCGCCGCTCCACGACCTCCCCGTTCTCGACGGTAAGAATGGTACACTCGTTGAAGAGCGTCCAGCGCGGCGAGAACCAGTCTGCCACGCGCGGGTCCTGCAGCCGCTTGCGCAGCATCCCTGCGATGCGCTCGGGGGTGATCTGATCGTCATACAGCACGCCTTCGAACTGCAACTGCCTGAGGGCGTCGTCGATATCGGCTGTGGTGCGGATGGTGGAGAATATCTGGTGGAGCACAGAACCCGTCTGGATGTAGTTCTGACGCTGTAGGTTCTCCTCGTCTTCCTCCTGGGTGAAGGCCTGACTGCGGTTGCTCTGTCGGAAGGACACCTTGCTCTCCTGGTAGCGGAAATCCACTGGCAGCGGCTCTGAGGGCTGCAGGAAGGGGTTGCTGCTGCCTCTGGCGGCTTCTCCGTGCTGTCTGAAGAGGTCTGCTTCGTTCGTGCCGAAGGTGAAGGAGAGCGGCTGTTGCACATCTTCGAGACCGGAGAGCACGGCCTTTGGCAGCTGTCTGGCCACGAGTGGCAGCGCTTGCTCGATCAGGGCCGAGCGACTGGATTTTCCGCCGCGCTTACCGATGACATAGAGACCGCGGCAGGCACGTGTGAAGGCCACATACAGCAGGTTGAGGTTATCCACCGTGTTCTGCAGGTGCTCGTGCAGGTAATCTTTCTCATAGATAGTGCCCATCATCTGTTTCTGGCTGTAGTCGATGGGGGCTATGGGCAGGTCGCTGAAAGGCTCTTCATCGGGTATGCACCAGATGGTGTTGCCGCTCTGCTTCTCGAGTTGCCAGTCACAGAAGGGACAGATGATATAGTTATACTCCAGTCCTTTCGACTTGTGGATGGAGAGGATGCGGATACCGTTGGTCTCGTCGCTCTGTATGGTCTTGCTGCAGAGCGCGTCGTCCCACTCGGCGAGGAAGGTGTCGATGTCGGCAGTGTTCTCGCTGACATACTTTGCAAGCTGGTCGTAGAAGGCGAAGATATAGGCACTCTGGTCGTTGCGTTTCTCGAGCGAGAAGATGGCGTGCAGCCGCTCGGCAAGTTCGTAGATGGGCATCTTGATGAGTTCGGCGGTGTGCTCACGGAAGTCCGCTGGCAACAGTGCGTCGAGGTTGCTGTCTGCGTGCAGCAGCTCGTTGTCTGCCGTCTGTTCTCCCAGCACATCGGTATGGTAGAGTTTCACGAGGGCGGCCTTTGCCAGTTGGTCGCTGGGGTGGGTGAGCAGTCGCAGTGCCTGTATCAGCAGGTTCACGGCGCACGAGGCATCCAGTCGGAAGGCCTCGTCGGAGATGATGCTTATCTCCGGCATCTGCTCCATGAAATACTGTGCGATGGTGGGGATGGAGGAATTGACGCGTACCAGGATGGCGATGTCCTTCTGGGGGATGCCTTGGTCGGTGAGTCGTCTGACGGTGTCTGTCATCAGACTGAGCGTTGCCTCCTCGTAGTCGTCGGCAGGCAGGAGGGTGATTTCCACCTCTCCCTGTGCAGGCTTGCCTTGCGGCACGTGCTGGGCCACGTCGGCATAAGCACGTTTCAGTTGTGCTGCCTCTGCCTCGTTGAGTTCCCTCTGGGCCTGGTATTCCAGTTCCACGGCCTGCAGGAAGAACTGGTTGTTGAAGTCGATGATATTGCGCTGCGAACGGTAGTTCGTCTGCAACGGCAGGGTCTCTATCTGACGGGCGTCAAACTGTGTCTCGATATTGTTCAGCAGCCGCCAGTCACCCGATCGCCAGCGGTAGATGCTCTGTTTCACGTCACCCACGATGAGGTTCGAACCGCCTTCGTGGCTCATGGCCTCGTCGAGCAATACGCGGAAGTTCTGCCACTGCACGGTAGAGGTGTCCTGGAACTCGTCGATCATCACGTGCTCCAGCTGGGTACCTATTTTCTCGAAGATGAAAGGCGAGTCACTGCCGTCGATGAGTGAGTGGAGCAGCTGCTGGGTGTCGCTGAGCAGGAAACGGTTGGCTGACTCGTTGAGCTGGTGTACCTTTTCCTCGATGCTGCCCAGCAGGCGCAGCTGGTTCAGGTGGCGCAGGGTGAGGTCTGCCGACTTGTAGAGCTTCCACTGTCGCGGTCTTTCTGCTACGGCATAGCGTAGGATATCGCCCAGCGTTGTCTCTGCCAGCGAACAGATGAAGTCACGCTGTGGATGGGTCTTGGCGCACCATTTCTCAGGCGACTCCAGATGATTGGCCACGGTGGTGTTTTCTATCGAGGCGTCGAAGGTGCCGTTGCGCAGTTTGTTGAAGAAGCTGGCGATACCCCTTCCCTTGTTGGCGAGGTCATCGACGGAGAGGCCTTCCCCTTCGAGGGTGTCGAAGAAGCTCTCGCCGATCTCCTTCATGTGGTCCTGTGCTGTCTGGCGCATCTCGCGCAGCCGGGTGGTGTATTGCTCGAAGAATCCCTTCTCGTTCATCTTCTGTTCGAGCTGTCGGCTCACACGCTTGTACTCATCCTTGAAGATGGTGCGCCCGAAGCTCTTTATCTGCGAGATGATGTTCCACGTCTTGTCGTCGCTGATGTTGTCCATGATGTACTTCAGTATCCACTGCAGCACCATGTCTGTCGTGCTCAGGTCTGCGATCAGCTGATCGACGGCCATGTCCTCCACCTGGTAGTCGTTGAGGCCGATGCGCAGGTTGTTGGTCAGGTCGAGCTCGCGGGCCATGTTGCGCAGCACGCTCTGGAAGAAGGTGTCGATGGTCTCCACGCGGAAGTAGTTGTAGTTGTTCAGCAGGTTTGTCAGCCCCATGCCTGCACGCTCGCTGATGAGCTTCGGCTCGTAGCCGGTCTGCTCGGCGATGCGCCGCATGTAGCTGTCGGATTCCGGCAGTTGTTTCCAGATGCCGTAGAGCTGGCTGAGGATACGCATCTTCATCTCCTCGGTGGCCTTGTTGGTGAAGGTGACGGCGAGGATCGTGCGGTAGCTCTGGGGGTTCTCTACGATCAGTCTGATATACTCGGTGGCAAGTGTGAAGGTCTTTCCGCTGCCAGCACTTGCCTTATAGACAGTCAGTGGCTTTCTGTTCATAGTATCTACCATCGTTTGAAGAGTTCAAAATCAAAGTTGAGGCCAACTTGTTGGACTTTCGTATTGAAGAAGCTGGCAAAGAGCCCCACGGAGACATAGCGGTTGGAGAACCCGTAGCCAAGTTCAAAGTATGGCCTTGTATGATCCAGTATGACCCCGCTGATGTAAAAGCGCTCTTTCTCGATGTATTTCCCGAAGTATGGCAGCCAGGTCAGGAAGAGCATGGGCGACTCGTAGGAGACGTTGGCCCTCATGTAGTACGCCGACTCGTTGTATGTCCGCCCGTCGAGCAGTTGGAAGTTTCCGCTCCAGTCGTCATCCCAGCCTACTGGCAGGTTGTTGTCGCGGAAGTTGGCATAGTCGAGGAAGTAGTTGTCACCGCGGTCGGTATAGAAGCCGTAGCCAGCCCTCATGTTGAGCAGTCTGAGTCCGGGTATTTTCTTCTTCCACTGGGCATCGATCTCGTAGCGTTCATAGTCGATGTTGGACTCGTTCACGCCTTTGATACCTTTTTCCCAGTCGAAGGAGATGACGGGCCCTCTGTTGAGCCAGGGGGAGAACTTCAGGCCTAAGACGGGTGCGAAGCTGCGGTAGGTGGTGGGCACGCCGTATTTGCGCATCACGTTCTCATCGAGGGCCTCGCGGCGGTGGAAGGTGAAGCCCGTCTCCAGGTCAAGCCAGTCGAAGAGCATGATGTTGTTGAAGACGGTGAGGTAGTTATCGACGAACTTGTCGATCTCGGTATTGTCGAAGTTGAGGGAGTCGCCGTGTGCTGACTGGATCTGGTCCATCACCGTCGAGTTGCTGATACGGTCGCCGTTGGCGTAGATAATCTCCGCATAGCCGTTTCGCTTCGGGTTGTAGGTCATACGCACGGGGATATGGAAGTAGAACTGCCGCTGCTTGAAGTTGTAGCCGAAGGTGGGATCGATGCCCAGGTAGCGGTGGGAGGAGAACACGAACTTCGTGTATAGCCGCATCTTGTAGGAGAGGCCTCTGCTGCCGCTGTATCTGAGGTAGAGGGGGTTGATGATAGGTGTCAGGTAGAACTCGGCGTTTTCCGACTCTGCCGATAGCGGTGTCACCAGGTTGTCGCCTACGGTGTGCCACCAGAAGTCGCGCCATCGGTGGGTCTTCTCTTTCACCGTGGTGTCTCTCTCGGCTTCCTCTGCTGCCGGCTGTGGCTGCTCTTTCTGTTGCTGGGCTTCATAGATACGGCGATCCGTTTCCGTCAGGGGGGCAGGGCGTATGGAGTCCATCAGTGCCATGCTGTTCGTGTCCTTGATGCTGTCGGGCAGCTGTGTGTTGCAGTCGTAGTTGGCATTGAAGATGGCTGCAATCCTGTTGCCCATGAACCGGAACCTGGCAGCCGTTGATATCTCCTGTGGCATCAGAGACTGCGGCCCTTTCTCTCCCAGCTTGATATGCGTGCGGAAGCTGATCATGTCGAACTCGCCGTTGAGCAGTGTCCTGATGATACGGCCGCTCTTGGTATCGACGAAGGCAAAGCCGTTCACGAGCTGTGTGTTGTATAGGCGGGGCTTGAACTCCAGGCGCGTTGTACCGTCTTGCTGGGGCTTCTGCTTGAAACGGTAGAACTTCCGGTTCACCTTGTTGAAGGGCGACAGCATGTGCCCGTCGTAGAGTGCCACGTCGTAGATGTTCGGTGTCGCGTAGTCCAACAGGGTGGGCATGGCCTTGCGGTTCTTGCGGATCGTACCCGTCACCACCTGGTTGTCGATGTTGAAGTGGTGGGAGTCCTTGAAGGTGACCTTGCTGAAGGATTCCCTGATATACTCTCTCGGGTCCTTGGCCATGACGTACATCGTCGGGATGAGCCACAGCGTCACGTTGCGCCGTTCTACGTTGAAGCGGAACTTTGCATAGACGTTGTCCTCGATGTCCTTGATCTCGGTGTTGTTGGCTTCGTGATATTGGTAGATACGGTCCAGTATCTGCAGCGAGTCCTTCTTGGCTGCAGCGATCTCTCTGCTTGTGCTTGTCATGAGGAGGCAGAAGAGAATGGTTTTGAGTAATGGTTGACCGTATTTCAATATCGTTAGGCTAAATCAGTTTCTCTTTGAGGTATCTGCCCGTCAGGCTGTCCCCGCATGCCGCAATCTCCTCGGGGGTTCCCGCTGCTACGAGTTCACCGCCCTTGTCGCCTCCATCGGGTCCCAGGTCTATCACGTGGTCAGCGCATTTGACGACCTCCAGGTTGTGCTCGATGACGAGGATGGTATGCCCGCGCTCGATCAGTGCGTTGAAGGCATGGAGCAGTCGCTGTATGTCGTGGAAGTGCAATCCCGTCGTGGGCTCGTCGAAGATGAAGAGCGTGGGCTCCTGCCTCTCTTGTCCGATGAAGTAGGCCAGCTTCACGCGCTGGTTCTCACCACCGGAGAGGGTCGAGGAGTTCTGCCCGAGCTTGATATAGCCGAGTCCGACGTCCTCCAGTGTCTTCAGACGCTTCACGATGGTATCCTCCTGGTGCTCGCCGAAGAACTGCACGGCCTCTGAGATGGTCATGTTCAGCACGTCGTCGATGTTCTTCCCGTAGTAGTTCACGTCGAGGATGTCTTTCTTGAAGCGGTGCCCGTGGCAGGCCTCGCACTCCAGCACGAGATCGGCCATGAACTGCATCTCCACGGTGATGACACCCGCACCCTTGCACTCCTCGCAGCGCCCACCGTCGGCGTTGAATGAGAAATACTGTGGCGTGAAGCCCAGCTGCTGTGACAGCGGCTGCTCGGCATAAAGGTCGCGGATGGCATCGTAGGCCTTCACGTAGGTGGCAGGATTGGAGCGCGTTGACTTGCCGATAGGGTTCTGATCAACGAATTCCACATGCTTCACGGCTTCGATGTCGCCGTCCAGGCCGAGGTATTCGCCTGGTGCATCACAGACCTCTCCGAGACGGCGCTTGAGGGCAGGGTAGAGGATACCCTTGATGAGACTCGACTTGCCGGAGCCCGACACACCCGTCACCACCGTCATCACGTTCAGCGGGATTTTTACATCGATGCCGTGCAGGTTGTTCATGCGTGCTCCCTTGATGTTGATGCTCTGGTTCCAGGGTCTGCGTGTCTGTGGCACGGGGATCTGCTCCTTGTGCAGCAGGTATTTCACGGTGTAGCTCTTTGGATATTTTTCCAGCGATTGCTCGTTCACGTCCTTCGCATTGCCGTCGAATACGATCTCGCCGCCCAGCCTGCCTGCGTCGGGACCGATGTCGATCAGATGGTCGGCGGCACGCATGATCTCCTCGTCGTGCTCCACGACAACCACCGTGTTGCCCAGCGACTGCAGTTCCTTCAGCACGTGGATCAGGCGGTCTGTATCACGGCTGTGCAGTCCGATGCTGGGCTCGTCGAGGATATAGAGTGAGCCCACGAGTGAGCTGCCGAGGCTGGTGCAGAGGTTGATGCGCTGGCTCTCGCCGCCGGAAAGGGTGTTCGAGAGGCGGTTCAGCGTCAGGTAGCCCAGTCCCACGTCGAGCAGGAACTGCAGGCGGCTCGTGACCTCTGTCAGCAGGCGCTTGCCAACCTGGGCGTCGTGCTCGCTGAGTTCCAGCTTCCGGAACCATTCGGCCAGTCTTACCACGGGCATCTGCACGAGGTCGGTGATGCTCCTGCCGCCGATCTTCACGTAGTCGGCCTCTGGCTTCAGACGTGTTCCATGACAGGTCGGACAGGTTGTCTTTCCCCTGTATCGTGCCAGCATCACCCGGTATTGGATCTTGTACTGGCTCTCCTTCACCATCTGGAAGAACTGGTCGATGCAAGGTTTCTCCTTCTTGCCCTTGTCCGAGGGCAGTCCGTGCCAGAGCCAGTCCTTCTGCTGCTGCGTCAGGTTCATGTAGGGCTCGAAGATCGGGAAGTCGTCGATGGCAGCATGGCGTATGAACCACTGCTGCCACTCTTTCATCTTATCGCCGTGCCAGCATACGACGCAGCCGTCGTACACGGAGAGGGTCGTGTTGGGTATCACCAGCTTCTCGTCGATGCCGATGATGCGCCCGAAGCCCTGACACTCAGGACAGGCACCCACGGGCGAGTTGAAGGAGAACAGTTGGTCCGACGGCTCCTCGAAGGTCATGCCGTCAGCCTCGAAGCGCATCGAGAAGTCGTAGCTGATGTTCGATGGCGGGAAGATGAGCCGCAGCTCGCCGCGCCCCTCGAAGAAGGCCGTCTCTGCCGAATCCACCAGTCGGGCGATGACATCCTTGGCATCGTCAACGGCCATGCGGTCGATCACGAGCCACAGGTCCTGTAAACTGTCAACTGTAAACTGTAAACCGTCACCTGTCAACTGTAAACCGTCGAGGAAGTCGTCGATGCGCGTGAAGTCGCCGTTGACGAAGATTCTCACGTAGCCCTGTTGCACGTACATCCTGAGCTGCTGCTCCAGCGTGCGCCCCTCACTCAGGCGGATGGGGGCCATGATCACGAAGCGCGTGCCCTTGCTGTACTCCAGCACCTTCTGCACCACGTCTTCCGTAGAGTGCTTCTTCACCTCTTGGCCGCTGATGGGCGAGAAGGTGTGGCCGATGCGGGCAAAAAGCAGGCGGAGATACTCGTAGATCTCCGTCGTGGTGCCCACCGTCGAGCGCGGGTTGCGCGAGATCACCTTCTGTTCGATGGCGATGGCGGGCGGTATGCCGCGTATATAGTCGCACTCTGGCTTGTTCATGCGGCCCAGGAACTGGCGGGCATAGCTTGAAAGGCTTTCCACATAACGGCGCTGACCTTCGGCATACAATGTGTCGAAGGCCAGAGATGATTTGCCGGAGCCACTGACTCCGGCAATCACTGTGAATGAGTTTCGGGGTATCTCGACGTCAATGTTCTTGAGGTTATTGACCCTCGCCCCCTTGATTTCTATTGAATTATTCATTCCTTTTGGTTTACAGTTTACGGTTTACAGTTTACAGTTGAATACCTTGCAAGCCTTTTCCGCTTTTAGTGTAATCATCTGTAAACCGTAAACTGTCAACTGTAAACTAAATAATGCTCTTGACAGCTTCCAGCATGCCTACGCTCTGGATGAGGTCGAGATCCTGCTTCACCATGACGTTCAGACCCGGAATCTTGTTCAGGTTTTCCTGCCAGATGAACTCAGCACCGAGCACACCGTCGGCCACCTTCTGCGTGTCGCCTGTAGCCCACAGTTCCTTCAGCAGATCCATGATCTTCTGGTCGTCGTTGGGCACGATCTCCACACCGTCCTCGCGCTTGCCACCCTTGTAATAGGTGATGATGGCTGCAAGTCCGAATACGAGACCCTTCGGCAGCTCGCCCTTGCGCTCGAGATAGGTCTTCACGCCGGGCAGGTCGCGGGCCTGGAACTTCGGGAACGAGTTGAGCATGATGCTGGTCACCTGGTGGTCGAC
>ODAI013316456.1_pt1 | contig 14388 bp, 1 predicted proteins | sample 1539321 | NCBI WGS metagenome assembly ODAI01 (sample SAMN02144231, study PRJEB22623) | gut metagenome | biome: sheep rumen | host: Ovis aries | place: New Zealand
AGCAGGTTGATCTTCTTCAGGAATTGTTATGCTACCACCAATTTGAGCAGCATCAGTGAAATTATCATCACCAACATATTTAACAGATACACTGTAAGTACCATTACCTAAATACTTGCTCACATCAACAGGAGCCAAAGCCTGAGCATCACAGACAAAACTAATATCACCAACAGTCACAATAACATCACCAGTAGCAGCACTGTTAATGGAAACTGTGATAACAGAATCTTCAACAGCTAATTTAAGTTCAGGATCTGCTTTTGTTTTTTCAGAGATTGTGAATGTATCATTAGCATTTGCAGCATTATACATTGAATCTCCAGCATAGGAAGCAAATACTGTGTAATTGCCAGGAGTTAAATCATCAACGACTAACTCTTCGCCAACAGCTTTAGTGTACTGTTTATTATTTACAAAGTATGTAATAGTACCGGTTGTTGGAGTTAAAGTAGATGTTATAGTAACAACATTATCTGAAACTTCCGCTTTAACCTTTAAATCAGCATCGACTTTTGATAATGTAACCGTCTTGTTTTTAGAAACACTGGTGTAATTTTCATTTCCACCGTAAGTAGCAGTTACATAATACTTGCCTTCACCCTGATTGGTTAAGGTGAAAGTAGTGTTGTCCTTGTTTAATTTGTATTCATCACCATTGACATTAACGACAATATCCTCATCAATGTCTGTGTTAATTGAAATTTCCAATGTTGAAGTAGTGTTTACAACATCCAAAGTCAACTCAGGAGAAGCCTTAGTTATTGTTAAAGTAGCTGTAGCAGAATCATTGGTGAATGTATCATCCTCATCATAGATTACATTGATTGTGTATTCACCAGCAACAAGATTATTGAATGTTGCAGTACCTTTAGTCAATTTAGAATCAACCAACTTGCCGTTTTTGTCATAAATGCTGACATTAGCTTCATTAGCAGTTTGAGATTCCAATTCAATAGCTATTTCAACCGGCTGATTATATTCAAACTCCAAATCATCCGCAGTAATGTTTAAATTAGGAGACAATTTAGGAACAGTCAAACTATAGTCACTGCTTAAAGCATAATACTTCTCACCAAGATAACCACTGATAGTACCTTGGATAGTATCTCCAGGAGTAGCAGCAATAGGAGTAGAACCCCTACCATCAGTTACTTTGACGACAGTACCATCATCCAAAGTCAAATTACCATTATCAGAAGTATTTAAAGTAAATACTAAATTAGAATCTTCTAATGAAAGAGTTATGTTTGTTTTAAGTGGATAATTGCCTGCAAGGAGGACATGATTGAAATAAGGGTATTTGGAGTCAGCATTTGGTTCAGTTACATAAGCCCCATAATCACCATAGTACATTTTACCATTTTTATTGACCACAATATAATTATCCTCAAATATAAAATTCTTTGAAGGTTTTATTTTAAAAATAAAATCATTTGAATAAAAAGTATTATTTGATATAACTGCACTCGTAGCAGATATTCCCAAACTATTAATAAATGTACAACCATCAAAAACAATATCAGGACAATCTAAGTAACAGTTCAAATTAATAAAAGTACAATTGATAAAGTGAAACTTTCCTAAATCCTGACGTGACAAGACATTATTTCTCCAAGAATCAAAATTCTCAAATGTACAATTTACGAAATTTATACAATCCCAAATTGAAATATCATTCAAAGAAATTAATACAGATTGGGAACTAAAATTGATGAATTTAAAATTTTTTACAGTAGAATTGAATTTAACTGTTTTTCCATTAGGATACATATTTGCATCCTGAACTATATTAAAAACATATAGACAATTCGTATATGGATCGTTAAAATTATTTGCATCAATAACAGATCCATTACCATCAAAAGAGAGACTATTATATAAATTTATAGACCGGTAATCATAATACTCATGAATGTCCCCAACTTCATCCTCATTAAAATAGACATAACAATCCTTTTCTTCATCATAGTGATATAATAAAAGATTATTGAATAAAGTTAAAAAAGCTCCATTATAATCATCACCACGTTTATAATAACCTTTTGGTATAGTTATTGTATCTTTAAAATTGGAGTATATGAGCCAATCATATAACATTTCTTCAATTTCTTCATATGACAGTTCATTTCCATATACATCACCCAAGTTTAAAGCACCCATAGCTTCAAATAAATCAAAAAGATCACCACCCCATTCAGTAATACCATCTTCTTCTTCAGTTGCCCAATCAGACAATATTTCATCATCCATTCCACTAAACATAACATCATCAAGAGACAATCCCAATAATGCTTCATTTTTAGGGAAAGCGTTTAACAAAGAATTTGGAAGAATTTGCTCATTTAATCCATGTAAAATACCATTAATGTCAATTACATATATCGCACCATCAACAAGGACAATAGAACTGAAATTATAACTGGAATTGAACAGATTAATTTCAGAAATATCATTTCCATTAATTATTAATTTCACAATAGAGTTGTTAGTGGTTGCATAAACTGCACCTTCAGCATCAATTACAATAGTATTGAAATTAAGATTTTGATTAGTGGCATTAACTGTTAAATCCATATTAAATATCGCAGTTCCACTTGAACCAGTGAGATAAACTTTATTATTAATCTCATCTAAAGCAATGAATTCACCAGCATAAACATTATTTGAATTGATTATACTGCCTCCAACTGTTACTTCACGAATATTACCAGTACTATTTAAATAATAAATTGTATTATTAGAAGATACGACAGGCCTTACATCAGAAGTATTATTAACAATAATTTGAGAAGTTTTTGATGTTAAATTTACAATCACAAGACCATTAACAGTATTAACACAAACTAATTCATCATTAATAAATATTGGTGAGCCTGTTGGAGAATTGTTGCCAATATTAATAGTAAAAATTTCATCACCAGTCATCCATGTGCTGTATGGAACAATCACTAAATTATAATAACCCCAATCTACCTGATATTCACCACTTACATAAATATTGGCATTTTCATCAACTATTGGAGCATATAAACTAGAAGCTTGCCAAATATTGGCAGTCGAATAATCTTTACCTGTGAAACGATTGATTAGATATAGTTTATAACCTTCACGAGGCGCAATGATTACATCGCGTGAAATTGCTAAACCTGAAAATGTTGAATATCCGGAAACTTCGTATCTCCATAATAGAACTCCATTATTATTGTATGCATAAATAACGGTACCATTAGCCACATAAACATTACCATCACCATCAACAACTGCATTGGTAATATCTTCACCAATAGTTACATTCCAATTTTCACATACATCTGTAATACCAACATAATCTGATTTTCCCGTGTTAAAATCATCATATCCAATCATACTATACTGTGAATCGTCATATAACATGAAGAATGTTGAATTTGAAGATCCATAATAGACACTATCTCCAGGATAAGTAACATGTATATTGTATCTTAGATTACTTTCTAAATTAGAAATAATATAAGTTCCAACACCATTAACACAATTTAAAATAGTATCTACGCCATTAATTGTTAAAATAACATCACCAGTGATATTTACAGGAATATTAACGACAACAGTTGCAGTATTACCAATATCTTTAACATGAATTATTGTATAGGAATCAGATTTTAAACCATCAACACTGCAAATAAATGAATAAGTATTGTCATAATAGCTAGCATTAACTGTGAAAATGTTGCCAGTTACATTATAAACATAAAAAGAAGCAAAACCGTCATCCAGACTAACAATTGAATCACTTACTATACCATCATCAACATAAATACTCAAATCAATAACTGGAAGATTTGATGCATCAACATCAGATACAATGGAAGAAGCATTATAGTAATTATATAACCTTAATGATGCAAATTCACAATCTTCAGCATAAGTAACAGAAGATCCACTCAAAAACAACCAATTATCAACAGTTACACCATTATTTACATTAGGACTTGAAGTTATATCCCTTGCAGTATTACCCCACCAGTTATCATTAGCGGTTACACTTAAAGCAGCATTAGTATTAACACGATTAAAATCATATGAAATACCATTAATAAAATTTATTATATTCTTTATAACATCAGAAGATGTTGTGGTACGACTAGCGATATAAATAGCTCCACCATTAGTAGCAGTATTATTTACAATTAAACAACCATCAACATTGACATTAGTAAATTGATTTGCATTGATTGCACCACCATTACTACTTGCAACATTATTAACAAATGAAGAATTAATAATATTGAATGTATTAGCGGAACCATACAAATATAAAACACCTGTTGTAACTCTATTGTTAATAAAATTGGAATTGATTACATCACCAGAAACGAAATAAATTGATCTAGCATTATTAATGAATGAAGTATTTTCTATTAAAAATGAAGATGCCCTCATAAGATAATTGGAAGTTAATGCATTATCCTTAACAGTACAATTGATTAATGTTAATTTTACGCCAGAAGATGTTGAATAAAATACAGATTTTTTTGAATTAACTAAATTAATATTCTCAAAACTACATTTTACCTGACTTGTTGATACTCTAAATTCATAAGAAGCACTTAAAGAACTTGCATCGAAAACAACATTACCTAAACCAATAAAATGAATATCAGTAGTAATAGTAATCATACTGGAAATACTATAAGTTCCACTATTAACAACTATAGTTGAAATTCCTTTATTTTTAGCCAAAGTAACAGCTTTACTAATAGTTTTCACAGGCCTTGTAGATGAACCATCATAGTTATCATTACCTGTGGTAGAAACATAAATTGCTTCTAAAGGAATAGTAATAGAACCGGAAGTTTCACCAAATACATCAGAAGTAACATACACAACACGACTACCACTTGTAGTATTGATTGTAAAATCAATTGTAGAAGTCGCTTCATTATAATCCGCACCAGAAATAGGAAAAACATCATTACCATCATGCACACTATAATTAGAAGACTTAATTAAATCAATATAACCTAAACCTACAATTTTCAAATGACAAGTAGTAACATCACTAAAACTATAATCAGCACTCAAATCAAAATCAGATAACTTTATCATACAATTGTCATAAGAATTATTTTCAATAGTAAATGAACTGGCAGATAAACTTACAGTATTATCACCTAAAGCACCATTATGATTAACAAATGTATTATTTACAAAAACAACATTTGATAAACTACCTGCATATATAGCTTTACCATTTTTTGCATCATTATTTTCAAAATAATTATTAGTTACAGTTAAATCTCCACCAGACATGGAAATAACTCCACCATTACCATAAGTATTATTATTAGTATTATTAATGAAAGTGGAATTATCTAAAATTACGGTTGGTGGTGTTTGACCCCAATAAGCTAAAACACCAATAACTCCACCGCCGGAATTAGTAGTACAATTATTGCCAACAAAAGTAGAATCATAAACACTTAAAGTACTATAAGTGTATAATGCTCCACCATTCCATCCAGCAACATTATCAATAAATCTAGACTTACGAATAGTGGTGTTAGCACCGATATGAGTATGGATAGCACCAGCCCACCAAAAAGCATAATTATCACTGAAAGTAGAATTTAAAACAACTAGTTGACCACAATTATTAATACATCCGGGTTCGGTATTTGCATAATTATCACTGAAAGTAGAATCTTTAACAGTCATATGAACAGCATCGACACTATTTTCATTATAATTACTTACAGCACCATAACTCGTATTACATTCAACAAAAGTACAATTATCAAGTAATGCAATACCAGAATTCAACCAAAGAACAGATTGGTGAGACCCAGTTGCATTTATGTTTGTAAAAACACAATTTTTAAACACATAATTTCCATTACCTGCAACCTTAATTAAAATATTATCGGCCAAGTACTGGAAAGTAACATTCTCAAATACAATATTTAAATTAGAATCAGACAAAAATGGAATATATGCATATTTTGAATTACTTGTATATGCAGACCAATTTTCATGTCCCACATATGATCCATCCAAACCAACAATAGTCAAATCATGATTAAAAACAATTTGATCAGCACTATTGCTTGATGGAGCAATATTAGTTCCATTTAAATATATTGTATCTATATTATTATTCACTGCATCTGCCTGCAAATCAGACCAACTATTAACAGTTGAACTTAATCCACCAACAGATAAACTTCCATCAGCATCATCTACACTTAGTGCAGAAACATCTGTTGTCTCATCAATATTTTCAGCAAAAACCCCATTGATTCCAACCAAAAATATTAAAAAGACAAATAAAATCAAATATATCTTTGACTTCATATGTCATTTACTCCTTTTTTAATAAAAAAGTATGAAATTCATTTAAATTTATTTTAATATAATTCTTTCATACCTGATAAACTATATTATAATAACATATATATAAATTAAATTGAAAAAGTATTAAATATATTTTAACAGGATTAATTTAAAAAATTTATATATTATATAATTGCAAAGACCGGATGAATGATAAATATGAATATGAAAAACATACTAAAATTATTAATTATTCTAATAATAATGATAAATATTACAAGCATTCATGCAACAGACAATAGTTCCGAAATATTAAATGAACAAAATAAATACGATATATATGTAGATTCAAATATTGGAAACGATTCGTTCACAGGAGAAAGTTGGCAAACACCAGTCAAAACAATAGAAAAAGCAATAAATATAAGCAATACAAATTCAACAATAAACATCTATTTAAATAATGGAACATTTAATGGAAATAACAATACCCAATTAACAATCTCAAATAAAAATACAATAAATATAATCGGATCTGCAAACACCATAATCGATGGAGAAAACAAAAACAACATATTCACAATCACCAACAATACAAAAATAACCCTGCAAAATATACAATTCATAAATGCATACATAAACAATACCATCAGTAAAGGACCAGCAATTAATCTAGAAAACAATACAGAAATACTGATTGAAAATTGCCGCTTTATAAACAATACTGCAGAAGGAGAACAAGTATCAGGAGGAGCAATCAACATAGAAAATACAGAAAAAACCACAATAAAAAACAATGAATTCAAAAACAATACAATAAACCTGTACAACAATACCTATTCAGCATATGGAGGAGCAATAAATTTAAAAAACAATACAATAATAAAAATAGAAAACAATACACTCACACAAAACAACATAAAAAGAAACACAAACATTCCCTTTGAAATAAAAACAACAATAAATATGTTATGGGATGATAGAAAGAATACTGGTAAATTTATATCTTACACCACCCATAACTGCACAATATTAGAAAAAATTAACAATTACGGTAAAGCAATAAATATAAACAATAGTGAAAGATTAGAAATCATAAATAACATAATAATAAATAATTCAAATAGCAGCGGAGATACACTACATATCAACAATACAAAAAACATAATATTTTACAATAATACAATAAGTAACAACACATCCACAAAATTAACATTAACAAAAATTAATCCTAACACAATGTTTCTAGATATAGTTAATTTTATATTGACTACGAATGGAACAGTAAATATAGAAAATAGCGAAAACTTAAAAATAATAGACAATACTTTAAAAAATAACATAATAGAAAATGGAAATGGTGGAGCATTTTACATTGAAAATATCAATCAGACAACAATAAAAAACAACACCCTAACCAACAACACTGCACTATGTGGTGGGGCAATACTAATAAACAATTGCAATCAAACCGAAATCAAAGAAAATAAACTTTCAAACAACAAAGCAACATATAAAGATAAAAGTATAGTTTCCTGCCAGACATACAATGAAATTGATTATTTAACAATTATAGAAAATGCAAAATTAGCTAATTTAAAAGTATATACATCAATCGAGAGCCAGGAATATTATGACTATGCTAAAGGAATATTTAAAAATAAACTCGCATATAGAATAAACATAGTAAAAGGAACTGTCGCAACTGGAGGTGCAGTTCATATAGAAAATTCAAATAAAACAAAAATTAATAACAACACATTCCTAGAAAATTATGCGACTGGGGGAAGCATTTATATAACCAACTCTAAAAAAATTGAAATAAACAATACAATAATTAAAAATAATACTGCATTCTGGTATAGAATCTCAGGTTGGAACGATATATATATGTCGGGTCAAGGAATCATATACCTCAATAATACGACAGCAAGCATTGAAAATTGTAATATAACTGGAAATTATATGAATTTAGCCATCACAGACTATTTAACTACATTTAGTATAATTCAAATTGAAAACTCAAACACCACAATCAAAAATACCCATTTTACAAAAAATAAAGTACCATGCGGGACAATACAAAACAATGGATACACTGAAATCTTTAATTGTACATTTCAAGAAAATATTGGAAAGCATGAAGCACCAACAATTGAAGCAACAATCAAATACGAAAAAGGAAACGGAGCAGACATACACAACAAAGGATACTGTAACATAATAAACACTACATTTAAAAACACCAAAGTAAATGCAGGCTCAATAGGAGGTTCAATATATAACAATGGAACCATTATATTGAAAAATATTGAAATATCAGGAATTAAAAGCCTTCACGTTGGACATGCTGTTGGTGCTGCAATTGCAAATATAGGAAACCTAACAATAATAGACTCAACAATAAAAGACAACCTTATACGATCTACATATAATACAAGATTTCAAGGCACAATTCACAACGAAGGTTTATTAACAGCAAGAAGAACAATATTCATGAACAACACAGCACTTAATGGAGGGGAACATCCTACTGATAAGGGAATAGATGTGAAATCACTAGATACTGGTAGTGGAAACATATACAATTTAGGAGGAACATTAAACATTACAGAATGCATATTTATAAACCCACAACAAGGAATATTATACCATGACATCGCAAACTTAGGTGGAACTATAATAAGCCTTGAAAACAACTACTGGAACGGAGTAAACCCAAACATATACAGAAACACAAATGCCAACATACAAAAATATATTATTTTAAGTACAGAACCAGAATATTCAGCACTAAAAATAAATGAAAGCATAAATATTACCGCAAAATTCCTATCAAATACCCTCCAAGAGTTAAAAGACATAAAATTACCATTTGAAAAATTAAATCTAACATTCAAAACAAAATTTAATGGAAAAAATATTGAGATTGCTAAAAAACCAATGAACAATACAGCAACATTCATTTTTAACTGGACTCAGGAAAAAGGAACATTTCCATCAAATATAACATATGGAATAGAATGTAAACCACTCCTGGTAACATACCAAGAGCGCATAATTATAAAAACACCAATAACACCAAGTAAAGAGGTATTAATTGAAGTTGGAAAAGACTTCACCAACATGAATGTGGAAGTTAAAAACATAACTTATGGAGAAAATATTACAGTGAAAATAAATATAACCGGAAATGCATCACACCAGCCAACAGGAAACATAAGCATATACCTGCTAAACTACGAAGGATACCAAACATTAAACAAATACATAACCCATATTACAAACGGACAAGCAGAACTATCCTTCCAATACAAAGGCCTAGACAAATATATGCTAAAAATAGTATATGAAGGAGATGAATTATACTGCAAAAACTACACAAGAACATACATCAGCATTGGTGTAAAACTGAACATGACACTACCCGAATCAATATATGTTGATGAAGCATTAATCATTAACATAAGTAAAACACCTAAATCACCAAATACTAAAGGAACAATATATGTTGATGGAAAAAAATTCTCAACAGTATCATATAATAAAGACAACATTACATTAACATATAAAAATTATAAAAGATTCCAAACCGAAGGAACATATAACATCACAATAACCTACAACATAAACAATTACGAAACAAGCACTTCAAAGATGCTAATAATAAAAAGACATGAAACCAATCTAACGCTTAACACTTCAGACATCATGATCGGCCAAAACCTACTAATCAACATGAGCATCACACCAGAAGAAGTCGGAGGAGAAGTAAACATAACAATAAACAACCAAACACTCACACCAGCATACATAAACGGAACAAAAACCTGGACATACAACATAACCAACCTAAAAGCAGGAACATACAACATAACAGCAACATTCAACGGAAACAAAAAATACGCACCCACAACAATTACAAAAACAATCACAGTACACAGATACCCATCCAACCTAACAGTAAAACAAACAATAAACGACAACCTAACAGGAACAATCACCACACAAGCCCAGGGAACAGGAAACATAACAGTCTGGATAAACAACAAAAAATACACACAAAAAAACAACAACACTAACATCTTCAACGTAGAATACATCAACGGAACCAACTACATATACATACACTACACAGGAGACGACACCTACGACTCTGCAACATGGAACACCACCATAAACATAACATACAAATACTTCCTAAAAGCCGAAAACATAACATACTACCAAAACGAAGAATTCAACTACACAATAACACTCCTCGACGGCAAACTAAAACCACTCGACGACTACGTAAACATCACATTCAACAACACACAATACAAAATAAAAACAGTAAACGGAACAATACAATTCCCACTCAAACTACCAAAAGGAACATACAACATCACAATACAATACAACCAATCCACACTAACCAATACAATAAACATAACAACAGCAGACACCAACCCGAACATGACAATAAAAACAAACAACATAACATACACCGAAAAACTACAGGTAACAATAAACATTACAAAAGGCGCAACAGGAACAATAACAATAAAAATACACAACCAGACACAGACAATAAAAATACAAAACAATAAAGTCACAGCAACATTCGAAAACATACCAGCAGGAAACCAGACAGTAACAGCAACATACAACGGAGACAACAAATACAGAATAATCACCAAAAACAAAACAATACAAATCAAAAAAGCACAATCCACCATAAAAATAACAACAGGAAACATCACAATAGGCGAAAACATATTCATCTACGCAACAACAAACAAAGGAACAACAGGAAACGTAACATTCAGAATCATCGGACAATACAGCCCAAGAAACCGTACTTTAGAAAACAATAAAGCAACATGGTACATCAGCCCACTAAACAGAGGACAATACACCATAACAGCAATATACTGCGGAGATAACAACTACAACCCATCCAACACAACATACACCATAACAGTTGATCCGGAAATAAACCTAACAATAAACACACAGGATACAGAATACGGCGAAGAAATACTCATCCAGACCAATGTAAACCCAGAACTGAAAGGCCAAATAAACCTCCAAATCGCAAACATTAACCAGAACATAACAATAGAAAACGGAAAAGCAACACTAAAAATACCAAAACTGAATGCAGGAACATACAATATAAAAGCAACATTCCTCTCAGAAAACTTCCAATCCACACCAACAAACAAAAAAATAACAATAAAACCAACAAATCCAATAAGTGATATATACATCAAAGATATTTTAGCCGGAGAAGATGAAACAATACAAATAACACTAAAAAACGATTCATTAAAATACAAAATATTCATCGACAATAAACAATACAATAAGCTAAATATCACCATTCCAAAACTAACAAAAGGCGAACACACACTAACTATTGAAGTTACAGGAAACAACAACTACAAAAACCAAACACAAACAATAAAATTCTACGCAAAAACACAAACATCAACAATAAACATAACAACACAAAACATAACATACCACGAAAACCTAAACATAAAAGCAACAATAACCCCTAACGCAACAGGAACAATAACCTACAAAATAGCAAACAATACAATAACCACACAAGATAAAGAAATATCAATCAAAAACCTTGCTGCAGGAACATACACACTAACAGTAACATACAACGGAGACAGCTACTACCAGTCATCCAACACCACAACCACAATCACAGTATACAAGACAACACCAACAATGAACGTGGAACTGAACGCATCAACACCCGAAGATCCAGTAAACATAACCGTAAAAATAAACACAGACGCAACAGGAAACATCACATACAGAATATACGGCCTATACAGCCCAAGAAACAAAACAATAATAAACGGACAAAGCAACTGGCTAATAGAACCACTGGAAATGGGAGAATACGAACTAATAGTAATCTACAACGGAGATAACAACTACAACCCAACAAACATAACAAAAATCATAAACATAAACCAAATCAAATCATACCTAACACACAACATAACAATAAACCCCGACAACAGCCTAACAGTAACTGCAAAACTAACAACAACAGAAAACAATACAATAAACACAGACATCACACTAAGAATAGGAAACAAATTCTACAGAATGAAAATCACAAACAACACCGGACTATTCACAACACCCGAACTAACACCAGGAAACTACAGATACAGCCTCGCCTATGCAGGAACAACAGAAATATCAAGCTCAAACAACAACGGAGAATTCACAATAAAAGAAACAGTAACACTAGAATCAAACACAACAGTAAACAACAACACAGCAACAATACAAATACACTCAAGCAAAGACAACATCAACATAACACTAACAATAAACAACACAGAATACCCAAACATGACAATAAAAAACAACACAGCAACAATACAAATAGACCTAAAACCAGGACAATACACATACACAATAAAATATGACGGAAACGAACTTGCAAAATCCGCAAACACAACAGGCACATTCACAATAAAACAAACACCAGAAATCATATACACCCTTGAAATCAACCCAGACAACAGCATAACACTCCACATAAACTCAACAATAAAAGACACAAACCTAACACTAGAAATAAACGGCAAAAACTACCTAATAAAAATAACAAACGGCACAGGACTATACACAACACCAGAACTCAACCCAGACAACTACACATACCACATAATATACGATGGAGACAAACTAACAAAAGGCATAGAAAAATCAGGACAATTCGAACTAAAAAACAATGCACAACTGGACGTCAAAAACCTAACCAAATACTACTCAAGCACAGACAGACTAAACATGACACTAACACAAAAAAACAGACCAATAGCAAATGAAACAATATACATAACAATAAACGGAGCAACATACAAAAGAACAACAAACACAGAAGGAAAAACATCAATAGCAATAAACCTGGCCAGCGGAAACTACACAGCAACAATAACATTCAACAACACACAATACAACCCAATAACCAAAAACATACAAATAAACATCAAAAACACAATATACGGAGATGACATAACAAAAGTATATAAAAACGACACACAATACTATGCAATATTCACAGACAACACAGGAAAACTACTCAAAAACACAACAGTAACATTCAACATAAACGGAGTATTCTACCAAAGAACAACAAACACAGAAGGAATAGCAAAACTAAACATCAACCTACAACAAGGAACATACATACTAACAGCAACAAACCCCGAAACAAATGAACAATACTCAAACACAATAACAGTACTCTCCAAAATACAGGAAAACAGTGACCTGACAAAATACTACAGAAACAACTCACAATACACAGTAAAAATAATAAAAAGCAACGGCCAAACAGCAAAAACCGGAGAAAAAGTAACATTCAACATAAACGGAGTATTCTACGAAAGATACACCGACGAAAACGGATACGCAAAACTAAACATCAACCTCCAACCGGGAAACTACATAATAACAGCAGAATACGACGGATGCAAAGTATCAAACAACATAACAGTACTGACAATACTAAAAGCATACAACCTAGCCAAAAAATACGGAACCACAATACCATTCACAGCAACACTCCTCAACGGCGAAGGAAACCCACTAGCAAACGAAAAAATAACATTCAACATAAACGGAGTATTCTACCAAAGAACAACAAACAACCAAGGAATGGCAAAACTAAACATCAACCTACAACAAGGAAAATACATAATAACATCCAGCTACAACGGACTGAATATAGCAAACGTAGTAACCGTACACTAAAAAAACACCCATAACCATCACCACTATCAAATATATTTTTTCACAGAAACACCTTACAATATTAATTACTACATAAAAGGCGATTCAAAAATGATTTATACTATTGAAGAAATTTAAAAAAAAAGCAATCCCCATCTTATGCACATGACATTAATAGTAAGAGTCCTTTGGTCCATATAGTCATAGCAAACCAACAGAAAAAAGTAATAATAACTTTTTTATTAATCTAGGAAAAAGTCATAATGCCCAGCAGAATGATTTTTCCACTGACCACAAAATGGTAGCCACTTC
>ODAI011039858.1_pt1 | contig 14387 bp, 11 predicted proteins | sample 1539321 | NCBI WGS metagenome assembly ODAI01 (sample SAMN02144231, study PRJEB22623) | gut metagenome | biome: sheep rumen | host: Ovis aries | place: New Zealand
CCCAGGTGGACTTGTCGGCAATGAAATAGCGCTCGAAGGTTGTCATCTTGTCCTTGTCGTAAAGCGGTGAGTCTTCGCCTTCCCATAGATAAAGAAGGTAATCCAGAGCGTTCTGCTTGGCTTCTCCCACGCCGTAATATGCCTCCCGCACGACTTCGTCGATACGCTCCATGAGCCGTCTGCCGGAACACTTCTCGCCGCAGACATTCACTTCCCTGAACGAGCCGTCGGCATTGAGAGGAATGGATGCGTGGTAGAGCAGAAAACCGTTCCGCACCAGATGCAGGGAACCGTGCTTATACAGCATCCTCAGGTGTTTCTGCATCTTTTCCGACTTGCGGAAAGAGCGCGCTAACTGGTTCATCAGATCCTGTTCCTCAACACTGAGGGCATACGGATCATCGGGGTTGAGTGTCGGCAGGTTGGTATCAAGCAATGAATATGTCTGCGAGGATAAAGCCTCACCACAACAGAGTTGCACTGTCCCTTTCTCAAGGTCAATCTTATCCAGCACCAGCCTGTGATCCATACCCCATTCGGGGTGGCGGCGGACTGTCTGACCTTCGAGTTTGAACTGGATGATAGAGATCGCTTTGTGCATCTTTGCCATAAGCTGGGCGGAACGGGTGAGACGCGGGTTGTTCTCAAAATCACGTGTCTGCCAGATAGCGCACGGGTCATCACCGTAGGTCTCCATGGCAAAATTCGCCAGCGGCAGGAGGTTTATGCCGTATCCCTCTTCCAGGGTCTCTATATTGGCATAGCGGATGGACACACGCAGTACCGTAGCTATCAAAGCCGGGTTGCCTAACATCGCTCCCATCCACTCGATGTCATGGTTTCCCCACTGGATATCATAGTCGCGGACAGTAGAAAGAACATCCATGATCTTGGAGGCTCCTGAGCCGCGGTCGTATATATCCCCCACTACGTGCAGGGTGTCAATGGTAAGGCTATGGATGAGATAGGAAATAGCGATAAGCAGCTGCTCCGCCGCATTGGTCTCTATGATCGCATTGATAATGGCATTGTAATAGGTGTTGCGGTCGCGCTGCTCGAGACTGGATTCATGAAGCAGTTCTTCGATGATATAACTGTACTCTTTCGGCAGCATTTTGCGGACCTTCGAGCGGCTGTATTTGACTGTCACGGCACGCGCCACCTCCACTTCCTGGCGGAGACGGTGACGGTACCATTCTCCGATGGAGGAGAAACAGAAACCTTCGCTGAACGGAGGAACGGTATCCCCCTCGCAAAGGCGCTTGACCAACTCGATGCGCTCGTCCGGATAGTAGATCAGTGCACATAGGGCACGTTTCTCCTCCTCCGCCAGGTCGGGATAGAGGTCGTCCACTTTACGGCGCACTACGCCCGAAGCGTTTTTAATCATGTGAATGAAAGCGCTTGACTCGCCGTGAAGATCGCTGATGAAGTGCTCCGTCCCTTTGGGGAGACTGAGGATGGCACTAAGGTTGATGATTTCGGTTGTCACTGCGCTATGATCAGGAAACTTCTCTGCAAGCAGACGCAAATATCGGTCACTAAATTGAGCCATGGTATATATTTCACGAATTTTGGCGCAAAGGTACAAAAAAATTTGCACATCTCCAAAAAATGTAGTATATTTGCACCAAATTTTATAAAAATCAACAGATAACATCTTATCCATGAAACGAGACATTGAGATTTTTGACCTCATCCGCCGCGAGCGCGAGCGTCAGACAAAAGGCATCGAGTTGATAGCCAGTGAGAATTTTGTAAGCGACCAGGTGATGGAAGCCATGGGCAGTGTGCTTACCAACAAGTACGCTGAGGGATACCCCGGTCACCGCTATTACGGCGGATGCGAGGTAGTGGACATCGCGGAGGATGTGGCTCGAGCAAGACTGAAAGAACTGTATGGTGCCGAATATGTGAACGTACAGCCGCATTCTGGTGCACAGGCTAACATGGCGGTGTTTATGGCTTGTCTGAAAGCCGGTGACACATTCATGGGTCTGAACCTGAGCCACGGTGGTCACCTCAGTCACGGTTCAGCGGTCAACTTCAGCGGTTTGATGTTCAATGCCATCGGTTATGACCTGGACGAAGAAACAGGACGGGTGGATTACGATGATCTGGAGATGAAAGCGCGTACCCACAAGCCGAAGCTGATCATCGCCGGCGCAAGTGCCTATAGTAGAGAATGGGATTACGCGCGCATACGCCGTGTAGCGGATGAGATAGGTGCAATCTTTATGGTGGATATGGCTCATCCTGCTGGACTGATAGCGGCCGGTTTGCTGGACAACCCGCTTAAATATGCCCATATTGTCACCAGCACTACGCACAAGACGCTTCGCGGTCCGCGCGGAGGTATTATCCTCATGGGCAAGGATTTTGACAACCCCTGGGGCAAGACCACTCCGAAGGGGGAAATCAAGAAGATGAGTGCCCTACTCGACTCTGCCGTTTTCCCCGGCACGCAAGGTGGTCCGTTGGAGCACGTGATAGCTGCCAAGGCAGTAGCTTTCGGAGAGGCTCTGACTGAGGATTTCAAGACCTACCAACAGCAGGTGAAGAAAAACGCCGCCGTGATGGCTGCAGCCTTTATGGACAAGGGATACAAAGTCATCTCAGGCGGTACGGACAACCACTCCATGCTGATCGACCTGCGCACGAAATACCCTGAACTGACAGGAAAAGTGGCAGAGAAAGCCTTAGTGTCGGCGGACATCACCACCAACAAGAACATGGTGCCGTTCGACAGCCGTTCGGCTTTCCAGACTTCGGGACTGCGCTTTGGCACACCTGCCATCACCACCCGCGGACTGAAGGAGGACAAGATGCCTTGGATCGTAGAACTGATCGACGAGGTGCTCCAAGCGCCCGAATCGGAAGCAGTAATCGCCAAAGTGCGCGCCGAAGTGAATAAAGAGATGAATCAATACCCCTTATTCGCATGGTAAGCCTTCTGGGCAAAACAATCATGGAACTGCAAGAGGTAGCCTTGTCAGTGGGGCTGCCTCGTTTTGCAGGAAAACAGCTGGCTGAATGGCTGTACAAGCGGCGTGCCAAAAGTTTTGACGAGATGACCAATATCTCCCTCAAAGGCAGAGAGGCGTTGAAGACCCTGTACACCATTGGCAGACATGATCCTGTCGCGCACGCCGAGTCGGTGGACGGAACCAAGAAATATCTCTTTGAGGTGGGGGACAAACAGTATATCGAGACTGTTTTTCTGCCGGAGGAGGATCGCGCCACACTGTGTGTATCCACGCAAGCCGGATGCAAGATGGGATGCAAGTTCTGCATGACAGGCACGCTCGGTTTTCACGGGCATCTGCCGGCAGGCGAGATACTCAACCAGATTTTCTCTATTCCGGAAAGTGAGCAGCTGACCAACCTCGTCTATATGGGCGAGGGGGAACCGATGGATAATATCAACGAGGTCTTACGGTCATTAGAGACCATGTGCGCCGACTGGGGGTGCGGCTGGAGTCCGCACCGGATCACAGTATCGAGCGTGGGCTACACCAAAGGTCTCCGCCGCTTCTTGGAAGAAAGCGAGTGCCACTTGGCTATATCGTTGCATAACCCCTTTGCCGTGGAGCGCAAAGAGATCATGCCCATAGAGCATAGCAATCCACTGGAGCAAGTGATCCAGCTGCTCCGTCAGTACGACTGGGGACACCAGCGGCGACTGAGTTTTGAGTATATCTGTTTTGGAGGTCAGAACGACACTGTACGCCACGGAAAAGAACTGGTCAGAGTGCTTAGGGGACTGAACTGCAGGATCAACCTCATACGCTTCCACGCCGGCGTTGATCAGGCGTTCAAACCCTCGGATGAAAAACAAATGGTCTGGCTCAGAGACTACCTCACAGAGAAAGGTATCACCACTACCATCCGCCGCAGTCGCGGCGAGGATATTCTCGCCGCCTGCGGAATGTTGGTTAACTCCTTATCTGCACATCCATGTGAGGATAAGCAAAAGTAAAGCCCTTCGGCGGGAGTTCTGTATAGAAACGCTCGGTCAGGTCATATTTGGCGCCCCAATAGTCCGAGGTATGCACCCATCCTCGCGCAAGGAAAGTGATGTCATTGGAGTTGAGCGTGTCAAGCACTACTACGGGATCATAACTGATTTTACGGACACCTTCGGGATCTACCAGAGGTGTTTTCTTTTGCCCTTTGGATTTCTCGGTATGCGGCGGATAGGTCTCGTTGGAGAGGATGCGCGGATCGGACTTCATGATCTCCAGAATCGTCTGCTTGCACGCCGCGGCATCCACGCCGTAGTCCACACTCACAGGCCACTCCAGACGCAGTACGCCCTGACCCGATATATTCTCTATATTACCGGTAAAGAGGTTTCCGTTAGGCAGGATCACAACCTTGTTGCTGTAAGTAAGGATCTTGGTAGAGACAATCGAAACCTCTATCACAAAACCCTCTTCCCCCTGTGCCTTGATATAGTCGCCGGACTTGAACGGGCGGAAGATAAGGAGCATTATTCCTCCGGCGAAGTTCTGCACGGTACCCGACAGCGCCATACCTAAAGCCATACCGCCGGCGGTGAGCAATGCGGCAAAAGAGGTGGTATCCACACCGAGGGTACCTATGGTCGCAATAATGAGCATCACCGTAAGGGTGATCGACACCAGCGAGGAGACGAATGACGCCAAGGTACGCTCGGTCTTGCGACGCTCAAAGAGACGGATGATCAGACGTTTGATATACCGGATGATCCACGAACCCACAAAATAGATAAGTAGCGCAGCCACTACCTTGAGTCCGAAAGTGGTCAGATCCTGCAATGCCGAGTGCCAGAAGCCTTCGGGGTTGGTCTGCACTTGCTGGATTACCGTCTGCACAGCCTGGTGCACCGAGTCAGGAGACAATTTCTGGGCTTTCTCTGCAGCCTCTTCAGGCGTAATACCTAATTCTTGTAATAAAATCATATAACCTTGTATTATGGTTTAACGTAAGCGGTCTGCTGCCCGTACAAGTGCCTCATCCTTCAGTATGCGGCGCGTAGCCATCAGGGTCAGCACCAGACAGATAAGCGGTATTGCAGCCCAGAAAGTGACATGCCAGTCCACATTGAGGTTCATCTTCGCAAACCAGACAAAGGTGCCTATAATAGCGTAGTATCCGGCACAAAGACATACCTGGAATATATTGAGGCGCGCCTGGAGGATTCGCTTCTTGAACAGAAAGATATCCGCCAGTGCAAGCACCGGGATAAGTACCGTTGTGAGAGACAGCACCCAAGTGCCGCTAACAGCAGGCACGTCGGAAACCATTCCGAGGGTGAAAACTTCGTTAGGCGGAGTCAGGGTATATAACTCCACTGCGGGCATAAAGCACAATGTGACTCCCAAAGCCACTACCAAAAGTAAATAAAGGGTTTGTATTCTCTGTATCATACTAAATCTCAAATATCAAATTTATCCTTTCATCGCTTCTTCAAGGGAAGCGCACTTGTCTCCATGGGCATTAACCCACCCTGTCTGGCGTGCGGGATTGCCTACCATCAAAGCATATGGCGGCACATCCTTGGTCACCACCGAACCGGCTCCGATGAGGCAATACTCGCCTAACTCATTGCCACAGACAATAGTGGCATTAGCACCGACGGAGGCGCCACGGTGAATGATTGTCGGGCGGTATTCGTCCTTACGGCTGACGGCTGCTCGGGGGTTGATCACATTGGTAAAAACCATCGAGGGACCAAGAAAAACATCATCCTCACAGCGCACACCTGTATAGACCGAGACGTTATTCTGGATCTTGCAGTTACGCCCCAATACTACGTCGGGCGAGATGACTACATTCTGACCGATATTACAGTCTTCGCCTATCGTGCAGCCCGACATTATATGGCTGAAATGCCATATTTTGGTGCCCTTGCCGATTTGGCATCCTTCGTCCACGTAGGACGACTCGTGTACAAAATAGTCCATTAGTGTATTTATTCTTTTAATAGTATCGTTGTTCTTGTCTGGGTGATGAAGACGCCCAAACCATTGGTAATGTTACAATATAGCGGAGCCGGTTCCTCGACACCTATCATACCGGAGAGAGCCGCGCCGAGATCGAACTCTTCGCTATTGCTGCGGTTCAGTCCCCGATAAGCCTCCATCGAGGCCTCATAGAGGTCGTATGCCTCACTGTTCATGGTGAACGCTATAGCGCAGGAGTCTATGCTGTAAGTGGAGTAGATGATGGTATCTCCCGCTTCTCTTATAGAGTCATATGCCCGGCTGACAGGAAAAAAGAACTCCACTTCCCGGTTTGGGTTGTTGGCTCGGAAAAGCAACGTGGGAGAAGCTACATATGCTCCGGAATTATTGTAGTAGGTATTGCCCAGACCGGCAAACATCTCATCTGCTGACTGGAGATCGGGCAATGCACGATGCTGGACGAGAGTATCTATCCGGACAAAAGAACCGTCACTGCCGAGACGGGAGATGATATTTGTCTGGGTGACATACAGTTTGCCGGAAACAGAGATGAACGCTTCCGGGGATATATACTGTGGCAGGCGCACTTTGACACGATAGAAATTCTCGTTTGGCGTGGTGGATTTATCCCATTGGGTAGAGAGCACTTGCGGCTTGTAGTCCGGCACAAGAATCTCTTGAGCCTCAGCCGTTCCGTACTGCGGTTGTGAGACTGTCAGACGCAATGTGTCGCCTGCCAGAAGCGGACGGGACAGTTTGAGGTAATGTACCCGTTCCGCAACCGAGTCGCTCAAAATATCATACCCGCCGGAAGAAGCAGAGAGGGTGATTGTAACGTCATCCGGCACCTCCGGGTTTTGGGGTTTGGAGTCCAGGAAGAAATAGGACCTTCCTACAAAACAGGTAAGCGAGTCCACACCGGCGCAAGCATATGCCTCCACCACGAGTTTGGCATCCTCATACTCGCCGTTATACGGTATTTCACGCTCGCAGGAAGCGAACAGAAGGAACGGCAGGATAATATATAGTATTCGTTTCATCGGACTCAGAACTTAAAGGTATAACTCAAACTCGGCAAGATCGGAAAGAGACTCAGCTTGTATAACTTATTCCCGCTGGGATAAACCAGGAAGGGGTTAAAATTGCAATACACATTATATACCGACATATTCAGAATATGCTCCCAATCCTTATGTTTCTTGTCCGGCAGATGGCAGGTCGCACCGAGATCGAGACGGTGGTAGTCCGGCATCTTGTAGTTGTTGCGCTCGCTGATGAAATTGACGGTAGAGGTGCTTGTACGGGAGGTGAACATGTTGTTATAAAGCCAGTCATCGTATTTCTGGAGTCCGATTGTACCTCGTGTACCGGTGCCATAGACAAAAGTAGCGGCGATATCCCATTTCTTGTTGATCTGGTACTGGAGGGTGATACTCAGGTCATGCTCGCGGTCATATTTGGCATGAAAAGGTCTTCCGAAATTGATCATCTGTCCCTCTTGGTCAAACTGCCTCATGGTGCGGCTCCAGGTATATCCTATCCAACCGGTCACTGGACCCATTTTGCGCTGTGCCAAGAACTGCACGCCATAACTCCAGCCATTACCTACTGCCACCTGTTCCTGCCAGTTCTTACCGCTCATATAAGAGGCTCCGTCCTTGTACTCCAGGAGATTGATCATCCGTTTGTAGTACCCCTCAACAGACAACTCTACCTGATCAAGGATGTTATAGGTAATACCTGCCGCCACCTGCATCGACCGCATCGGAGGAATCTTGGCGGTGACAGGCACCCAGAGATCTGTCGGCAGCGACACGGAACTGTTGGAAAGCATATGCACGTACTGGGACATGTAGGCATAACTGAGTTTGATCGCCAAGTCTTTGTATGGCAAGAAGCGGAATCCCACGCGCGGTTCAATAGAAGGATACGTTGTGTTATCGGTATGATACAAGCCGGCATGCAGACCAATATTCATCTTAAACCAGCGGCAAGGCGTATAAGTATCTTCTATATACAGACTGGCTTCGTGCGTATGGTTGGTGCCGCCGACAGAGAAGGTCGTGTCAATCTTCGACTCTGTGCTGTCGGAGAGGGATATGGCATCTATCCTTCCCACTTGCGGACGGAAAATGTGATAAGTGTAGCTGCCGCCGAAATGCACCTCGTGTCTGGTGTTGGGACGCCATTCGAAATTGGTTTGCGCCATCAGATCCATGATATAGGAGTCGTACTCCAAACCGATCTCGTTTCTTTCGTGCGACTTTTTATCATTCATCACACTGGCCACACCTAATTTGTATTTATACCGGGTGTAACTGACTTGGCTGGTATTATACAACCGGCCGGAGAACCGGTGCTCGTAGTTGACTGCCGCGAAGAGGTTGCCCCAGTTGTAGCGCATACGCATGTAAGAGTTGTCGGCCTCCTTATCTCCACGTTCGCGAAGACGAGCATAGATGACATCATCGCCGATATAGAACGAACCGCTCAACTTGTCGTTTTCCGAGAAAGTGTGAGTCAGTTTGGCATTCACATCGTAGAAATAGTACCCTCCGGTAGTCACTTCTTCGCCATCTGTCTCTCTGGATGTAACGATAGCGGCAATCGGTGCCATAAAGAGGTCATACAGAGTCCTTCGGGCGGAGATATTGAACGTTGTCTGCCCTTTGACAGTCTCATGGTTGCGGTACTTCCGATAGTCTTCCTTCTTCCAGTATATAGGACCTTCAGCACTGAGTTTTGTCGATACCAAGCCGACAGTCAGATTTCCGTGATAGCCGTATGCGTCGCCGTCTTTCTGCCTCACATCGATGATGGATGACAATCGTCCGCCGTAACGCGCAGGGAAATTACCCTCGTATAGTGTCACATTCTTGACGGCATCCGCATTGAATACCGAGAAGAAACCCAACATGTGATTGACCGAATACAACGGCACGCCGTCCAGCATAATCAGGTTCTCGTCCGGTCCGCCGCCACGCACATACATGCCTGCCGAACCCTCCGATCCCGATTGCACACCGGGCAGCAGTTGGATAGCCTTGAGCACATCCACTTCTCCCCCGATGGCAGGAATAGCCTTGATCTGTGTCACCGGCACTTCGACAGCCGACATCTGCACCGAATGTACGCCGGATATTGACTGCTGTCCCTCCACCACCACTTCGCCTAACATATTAGAGGAAGTGATCTGCAGTTCGACAAGGGTGTCTTTCTGCAGAACGAAAGGCGGAACCGTACTGTGCTCGTACCCCACATAGCCCGCCTGCAGACGGATTTCTCCGGAGGGGAGAGAGAGCGAGTAGAATCCGTGCACATTCGTTACCGTACCGGCTCCTGAGAGGAGATCCACTACGGTGGCACCTATCAGGCGCTCGCCGGTTTTGGCATCTGTTACATAACCGCTGACAGTCGGGTTCTTGGCGAATGCTACCAGCGGAAGAAGATACAGTAATATGGCTAAGCCTTTTTTCATATGATATGTGCGTTGTTCTACTCTCAGAAGAAGAATCGCAGAATATCATTTCCGTTAGCGAAGATCAGCAATGCCAATAAGAGCCAGAAGCCCACTTGGTTAGCTGTCTCTAAGAACTTGTCGGAGGGTTTGCGCCGGGTGATCATCTCTACAATCAGGAAGAGTATATATCCGCCATCCAAGGCAGGGATGGGCAGGAAGTTCATAAATGCCAGAATGAGCGACAGGAACGCGGTCATGTACCAGAACGCGTACCAGTTCCATACAGGCGGGAACATACTACCGATAGCGCCGAAGCCGCCTACAGAACGTGCACCCTCTTTGGTAAAGATGATACGCATCTGTCCCACGTAGTTCTCCAGAGTCTCCCATCCGTGTGCTATACCTGCCGGAACAGCCTCCAGGAAGCTGTAGTCGGTATGAACGACTTGATAGAACTGCGTCTTATCCTTCATCACCACGCCCAGTTTGCACTGGTCGCCTACAAAAGCGGCAACTGTCCGATACTCTCCGTTTCGGTAATAGCCGATAGTGATGCTGTCGAGCGGATGCTTTTTCAGTTCCAGCTGCACCAGTGCCTGACAGTCGGTCTTGACGCTGTCAATGCTGACGATGCTGTCGCCGCGCTGCAGACCTGCGAGGTCTGCCACGTTTCCTGGCAGAACCGAATCCACCACGAATGGCACATATTCCTGAATCAGAACATAACGCGAACGCTGGTATTGGTTATCCTGGCGCTCTTTCTCCCGCTCGATGCGGTCGTTCTCGTTGATGACAGCCAGACAGCGTGTACCTAAATCCTCCGACATCGTCAAACGGACGGTGTCTTGTCCACGGAGGACAACCACATTGCGTTTCCCCTCAAGTACCACCCACTGGACAATATCTGCCAATTCTTCGGGTTCTTCGCCGTCAATGGAAAGGATCTGGTCATGCTGGCGGAAACCCTCATGAAGCAGTTCCTGGGAATAGTAGAGTCCGTCCGTCACATTCTTGAGCGGCAGGGTATCCGTTCCCCAGCTCCAGATGATCAGCGAGAAGATCACCATCGCTGCAATGAAATTAACCAATATACCGCCGAGGATGATAAAGAACCGCTGCCAAGCGGGTTTGGAGCGGAACTCCCATGGTTGGGGTTCAGCCGCCAGGTCCTCGGATTTATGGGTCTCGTCCACCATGCCGCCGATGGCGCAGTAGCCGCCGAATGGCAGCCAGCCTATACCCCACTCTGTATTGTCCGGATAGCGGCGCCAGTCGTCTTCAGGAAGGGTCGTGAGATCCGTATCCGGTGCAAGATCTTCCTCGTTCTTCGAAAAGAACCGGAAATGCCACTTGCCGTTGAATTTCTTCATCTTGAAGAGACTGAGCCATGGATTGAAGAACATATAGAACTTCTCCACTCGTACATGGAATATCTTGGCGAAAGTGAAATGTCCAAACTCGTGTATCAACACCAGAAAGGACAAAGCCAGTATCAATTGAAGTGCTTGTATCATATAATTATTTCTTGTTGCTGATTACTAGTTCTTCTGCTATCCTCCGTGCGGCGACATCGGTAGCCACATAGTCCTCGTAAGTCGGAGTGGCGATAAACGCCGCTTGGGTCATCGTCTCGGCAATGATATCCGACATTCTCAGAAAACTGCATCTTCCTTCGCGGAAGGCGAGATTAGCCACCTCGTTGGCGGCATTGAGTACGCACGGGATATTTCCGCCGCGACGGGTAGCCTCATATGCCAAACCGAGATTAGGGAAGCGTTTGAGGTCGGGCTGCTCGAAGGTCAGTTGTCCGAGAGCGAAAAGGTCTGCACGCGGAAAATCACTCGCCAGACGCTCCGGGAAAGAGAGGGCATACTGGATCGGCAGCCGCATATCGGGAGCACCGAGCTGTGCCTTGATGGCGCCATCGGCAAACTGTACGGCAGAGTGGACAATCGACTGCGGGTGCACCAGCACCTCTATCTTCTCTACCGGCACGCCAAAGAGCCATTTGGCTTCGATGACTTCAAAACCCTTGTTCATCATCGAAGCCGAGTCGATGGTAATCTTGGCACCCATTTCCCAGTTGGGATGCTTGAGGGCGTCTGCTGCCGTCACATGCTCCATCTGCTCGTGACTGAATGTGCGGAAAGGTCCGCCGCTTGCGGTAAGCAGAATCTTCTCTATCTCGTTTCCATCCTCGCCTACGAGGGACTGGAAGATAGCCGAATGCTCGCTATCCACGGGCAGTATCGGCGCGTGGTGCTCCATCGCCAGACGGCACATCAACTCACCTGCTACCACCAGCGTCTCTTTGTTTGCCAAGGCGATAGTCTTACCGGCTTTGATCGCTTCCATGGTAGGACGCAGCCCTGCATAACCTACCATCGCTGCCACTACAACATCAATGCTCGGCATCGTCACCATCTGAGCAATCGCATCTGCACCTGCCCATATTTTGCCTTCAAACCCGACTGCTGACAACTGACGGCCGAGTTCTTTGTAGAGGCTCTCGTCAGCGATGCAGACCACTTCCGGGCTAAACTCCTTTGCCTGCTCTACCAGTTTGTCTACGGAGCGATGGGCGCAGATGGCATAGACCTGATACAAGTCAGGGTGCTGACGGACGACATCCAGGGTCTGGGTGCCTATCGAGCCGGTGCTGCCTAAGATGGCTAATTGTTTCATTGCTTGTGTTTCTGTTCGTATGTGTGTTCAAACTTCTCGGTAGCCGGTGTTTTCTGCTCAATGAGTTTCTCGTGTTCCAGAATCCTCATGGAGTCCAGCGGAGGTGTCGAGTCTTTCTGATCCTGTCCGGAGAGAGCCTTCCGGATACCTTCCAGATACTGGCTCTGCCGCTCTACGGCGCGTTGCATCGAGTCCAGACGCATGGTCTCGTCGAGCAGATACCGGCGTTCGTCCTCTGTCACCGTACCCGGCAGAATAGTGCGGATAGGTGTATAGAGGATCAGCGTCGAGCATAACGCCAGCGCAATCAGAAACACCAGCAGCAGGAGCAGCGCGGCACGAAGCTTACTCACACGGAAATGCCAGTGTACCTGCATCGTGTCCTCGTTCTCCAGCGTCAGACGGTACTTATACCGTATCCGCTTCCACCAGCTGTCTTTCTTCTTTTTTTCCATCAGAGGATTGTGCAACCCGTGCAGGGCTTGAGTTGTTTGAAGAAGTCGTTACCTTTGTCGTCCACCAGAATGAAGGCGGGGAAGTTCTCTACCTCGATTTTCCAGATGGCTTCCATACCCAGTTCCGGATACTCCACGCACTCGATGGACTTGATGTTGTTCTGTGCCAGGATAGCGGCAGGACCTCCGATAGAACCGAGATAGAATCCGCCGTGTTTCTGGCAGGCGTTGGTCACATCGATGGAGCGGTTGCCTTTGGCAAGCATGATGAGCGAGCCGCCATGCTCCTGGAACTCATCTACATACGGATCCATGCGTCCTGCAGTAGTCGGACCCATCGAACCGCAAGCCATACCTGCCGGAGTCTTGGCAGGACCGGCATAGTAGATAGGATGGTTCTTGAGATACTCAGGCATAGCCTCGCCGGCATCCAGACGCGCTTTGATCTTCGCATGGGCGATGTCGCGGCCTACGATGATGGTGCCGTTCAGGCTCAGACGCGTACCGATCGGATATTGGGTCAGGATCTTGCATACATCGCTCATCGGCTGGTTGAGATCTATCTTAACGGCATCGCCTTCGCCGGCATTGCGCAACTCCTCAGGGATGAGGGAAGCGGGGTTGTTGTCCAGTTTCTCAATCCATATACCGTCTTTGTTGATTTTGCACTTGATGTTACGGTCTGCCGAGCAGCTTACGCCCAGACCTATCGGGCAGCTGGCACCGTGGCGCGGCAGACGGACAACACGTACGTCGTGCGCCATATACTTGCCGCCAAACTGCGCACCCAGACCGATCTTGTATGCCTCTTGCAGCAACTGTTTCTCCAGCTCCACATCGCGGAAGGCTCTTCCTGTCTCGTCGCCGGTTGTCGGCAGCGAGTCGTAGTAATGGGTGGAAGCCAATTTGACCGTCAGCAGGTTCTTCTCTGCACTCGTACCGCCGATCACGATGGCGATATGGTACGGCGGACAGGCTGCGGTTCCGAGAGATTTCATCTTCTCCACAAGGAAAGGAATGAGTGTGCCCGGATTTTGGATACGCGCTTTGGTCTCCTGATAGAGATAGGTCTTGTTGGCAGAGCCGCCGCCCTTGGTCACACAGAGGAAACGGTACTCCATGCCTTCGGTAGCTTCCAAGTCGATCTGAGCCGGCAGGTTGCATTTGGTATTCACCTCATCGTACATCGTCAATGGTGCATTCTGCGAATAACGGAGGTTGCACTCGGTGTAAGTATTGAAAACACCGCGGCTGAGGGCTTCCTCATCCGAGATCTCCTTTGTACCTTGTACTTTCGTCCACACTTGCTGTCCTTTCTCGCCGTGAATGATAGCCGTACCGGTATCTTGGCAGAGAGGGAGTTGTCCCTTGCATGCCACTTCGGCGTTGCGCAGGAAAGTGAGAGCTACGTATTTGTCATTGGCGGAAGCCTCCGGGTCACGAAGAATCTTCGCTACTTGTTCATTATGGCTGCGGCGCAACATGAAACTGACGTCATGAAAAGCCTGCTGAGCCATCATCGTCAGCGCCTCAGGTTCTACTTTGAGGATCTCATTACCTTCAAAATTAGCGACTGACACATGGTCTTTACTGAGCAGATAATACTCTGTCTGGTCTTCGCCGAGTTGGAACATCGGCGCATACTTGAATTCCATTATATAGTATATTTTTTTAGTTAACTTGCAAAAAGCATATAATCCGCTGCAAATTTACTGCTTTTTTTTGACATATGCAAATTATTCTGCATTTTTTATATCAAATGCCCTTCCCGCGCATCTCTCGTGCATCTTGCGCATCCTTGCCATATACCGCTGCACTTAAAATTGCCGATTATTAAGA
>ODAI013273783.1_pt1 | contig 14387 bp, 7 predicted proteins | sample 1539321 | NCBI WGS metagenome assembly ODAI01 (sample SAMN02144231, study PRJEB22623) | gut metagenome | biome: sheep rumen | host: Ovis aries | place: New Zealand
CCATTAATCTACGAATGTAGGCGTGCAGGTCAGTGCACCGGGTGCATTCTTAACAGTCTTAGTAAGAATAACTATACCGTTAGGAAGATCTCCTGCCGCATTGTAGCCTGTATAATAGGTTGTTGTTGTGCCTGTTTTAGGAGTTCCGCCATTGTAGCTGAATGCAAACTCGCAGGAACTATGCTGCAGAACGTCAGTAAGCTTTACAAAGTACAGACATCTTGCATAAACAACACCGTCATTGTCATAGCCATACTGCATTACTGTTGTGCCTGCTGTAACAGAGCCGGAGGTAAAGGTATCGCTCTTAGGAACGGAGATAGGCTTAACGGTTACAGTAGTACCTGCATTTACCCACCAGAGCTGCAGCTGTGCACCAGAAAGAGTACCACCAGGCTTCAGCGCAAGAAGGTCAGACGAAGCTGACAAATCATAGCTGTTGGATATCCATTTATTATCACCGCTTATAGCATCATCGTTTCCACCAAACGCACCGTTTGAATATCCATCAACAGTTATTTTAACAAGTGCTGCTCCACACTCACCATTAAGCTCTGACAGATCAAGTGCAGGAACTCCGGTATTGGTACCACCTGCAACAGTAGCTGTATAAGTATACGTACCGTCGCTGTTCTTTACCCATACATCTGTAGTAGGAGCTACATATGATGTGTCTACTGTTACTTTGGTATCAGCGTATCCATCATTCCAAAAGCCTAATCTAAATTTAGTATCAGTAGTCCAATCACTGCCAACTACAGCTTTATACTTAGCCTTCAAATCACCAACAGTAACTGTTTTTACATCCGGTTGAGCTTCCGTTGCACTTGTATCAATGTTATAGGTTAACATACAATTGTTACCCCAATTCGTCATTTCATCACTTAGCTCAACAAGAAGAGTAGGCCATTCCTGTGTAGATCCACTTTTGCGATACGTAGAAACACTAATGAGATCATCATCGTCCAATGCAGTAATATCAAAACTATAATTGATCATTCCGTACTGATCAGGCGTTCCGGTATAATCATAAATCTCTGCGCTAGCCTCAAACACAGCCATGCTAGCCATAGTTGAAACCGCCATAGCCGAAGCAACGAGGCCTGCAAATAACTTTTTCAATTTCATAAAGGTTTAACCTCCTTAATTATTATTTCAAAATAATTATATTACTTTTTTAATGTGGGGTCAAGAGAATTATTGACATTTCAGACAAATATACAAGGCAAAACAAACTTTTTTTTGCAAAGTGCACAAATCTCACAAAAGAACACCGCAGAATGTAGTATCTGCGGTGTTGAAAATCACAATATATAGGAAAATTCTTTTATTCCGTCCTGAGCGCGACAACAGGGTCCTTCTTAGCAGCGCTGCGCGAAGGGATAAGGCCTGACATCAGCGACAGGAAAATACTGATGCAGATAAGAATTATCGCAGTAGTTATCGGCAGATAAGCTTTAAGGCCGCCTATCTCGGTCAGCTTATAGATGATAATGTTGATCGGTATGCACAACAGCCACGTCACAATAACGCCAAGCGCGCCCGACGTAAACCCTATGAGGGCAGTTTCCGCGTTGAACATATTGCTGACATTTCGTTTCGATGCACCCACCGCACGCAGGATACCGATCTCCTTAGTTCTCTCCTGAACGGATATCAGCGTGATAACGCCTATCATAATTGACGAAACTATCAGCGAGATACTAACAAACGCTATCAGCACATAAGTTATCGCATTAAGTATCGTAGTGATAGAGCTCATCATCAGCCCTATATAATCGGTATAGCTTATCTGGTCGAGCTCCTCCTTGCCCTCGTTATACTCATCTATCACCTCAGTGATGATATCCTTATCGGCAAAGCTCTTCGCATAGAGGTTTATCCTTGTCGGCTCCTCAACATCAACATAGCCCAGCGTTTTAAGGTTCAGCTCATAGGTCGAGTTCGAGAACTCCATAACAGAGTCATAATAAGCCGCCAGCTGAGCCGTATCCAGCATAGTTATCATCTGGTCAAACGCCGCCACAGTCTGCTCATCGGTCAGCTTACCCAGCTCCTCAGCTATCTGCTGGCCGTACTGCGCCTTAACGCCCTCTATTATCATATTTGAGAACATCTCATTGAGCTCATCATCGCTCATATTCGCAATATAGCTCTTCACCTGATCCTCATCAACATTCATCTGTGTTACCAGCGTCTGTATCAGCTGAGCCTCAATGTCCTCTCTTTTAAGTCCCTGCATACCCTCAGCCAGTGCCTGATCGAGCACCTCCTGCGGCGGAACGCTCATCATCTTTCTGTAAAGCTCAGGCTTCTGCGCATCACCTACCGATGCAAGATAAGTCTTGAAGGCAGCTGCCTTGTCCTCATCGGTAAAGGTAGAGCTCTCCGGCTTGAACGGCAGACCCGTGATAACGTCCATATCTGGGTTATCAAGCTGTGCCTTTATAGTATCCGAATCCTTCTGCTGCTCGATAACATAGTCGGTCAGCTTCTTCGTATAGCCGATAGTTCCGTTTATCATAGCCACGGTAGCGTCCTCGCTCGGCCTGATGATACCGGTCACCTTCAGCGGTATAGCATTGTCATAAAGGAAGCTCTTGCCCGTATCGGTTTCTCTTATATCGGAATAGAGCCCCGTAGCAGCGTCATAATTATAGCAGTCAGAATTGAGCACAGCCCTGAATTCCGTATTGCATATATCCTCATATGACCAGCTTACGTCCTTCTTGTCCTTTATCTTTTCTCCGTTCATAGCGGCGCTCATTACCTTGTCTACCTCTTCTTTTGACTGCAGACCCAGAGCATAAAGCGTAAGGTCATCAAGCTCATTGTTCTGGTCAACAACAAGAACTATCTCGTTATAGTCATTCGGCCATGAGCCGTAGATAAGGTCATACTGCTTCTCTATCAGCGGGCTGATAAGTGAGCCGTCCTCACCGGTGAGCAGTTCCGTCCACATTCCGCTGCTCATTCCGCCCATCATCATCCCGCTTGAGCCGAACTGTGCGCTCGCACTCTCCATAGCGGCCATATCGATATGCATATAGTCTGAGATTATCTCACGCATAAGCTGCTGAGTATCAGACTGGATAATGTCACCGTCAATGTTCTTAGTGTAGATCAGAAGGTCGAAGTCGTACTTATACTGTACGCCGTTCAGTGCCTTTTCAAGCTTTGAATCGGCATTTGCCCTCTGCTCTTCAATAAATGCCCTGAACGATCTGAGGTCATTTTCCTTCTGCTCGTCCTTGCTGACAACGTTAATGATGTCATAGATAGCAGACCTCGGATAGATAGCGTCCTTTTTGTGGTCTACCTTGCCCTCTCCGGCCTCCATGAAAACCTCCATGATATCACCGAGGTTGGTCTCCGTCTTCTGGATAGTGAGAGGATAGCTTGATAAGGTCTCCTCCTGAACGGTATCTATGTAGGTCGAAAGGCCCTGAGATATCGCATAGATAAGGGCGATACCGATAATGCCTATGCTTCCTGCGAAGGAGGTGAGCATAGTTCTTCCCTTTTTGGTGAAGAGGTTTTTGAGTGACAGCGAGAACTGCGTCATCAGTGACATCGAAGGTTTCTTTTCCTTCTTCTTGTTTTCGCGCTCCTTCTGGATAGCGTCGTCTCTCTCCTGCTCAGCCTTTATCTCCTCATCGGTAAGCGGCATAGAATCATCTGTGATGACGCCGTCGAGCATCTTGATTATTCTTGTGGAGTAGTTCTCGGCAAGGTCAGGGTTATGTGTTACCATAACAACGAGACGCTCCTTAGCTATCTCCTTCAGTATATCCATTACCTGAACGCCAGTCTCTGTATCAAGGGCGCCGGTAGGCTCATCTGCAAGAATAATATCAGGGTTATTAACTATCGCTCTTGCGATAGCAACTCTCTGCATCTGGCCGCCTGACATCTCGCCCGGCCTTTTATTTAGCTGGTTACCGAGTCCAACGTCTTCAAGTGCCTTTTTAGCCCTCTCGCGTCTCTCTGACTTTGAAACGCCGGAAAGCGTCAGCGCAAGCTCAACGTTCTGCAGCACCGTCTGGTGAGGTATCAGATTGTAGCTCTGGAATACAAAGCCTACGGAATAGTTTCTGTAAGCGTCCCAGTCTCTCTCCTTGAAATTCTTGGTAGACCTGCCGTTTATAAGAAGATCACCGTCAGTGTAGTGGTCGAGACCGCCGATTATATTGAGCATCGTTGTCTTACCGCAGCCGGAAGGGCCGAGGATACACACAAGCTCAGACTGTCTGAATTTGATGTCGATACCCTTCAGGGCATGAACGGTATTCTCACCCGCAAGGTAATCCTTGGTTATGCCTTTCAGTTCGAGCATTTATCCGTCTCCTTTCAGTTATACCATTATACATAACATATAGAATTATCATAACACGCAATGTGTATAATGTCAATCGCCTATCTGCCGAAATTGTTAGCATATGTTAACAGTTTTCCGAGCATTTTGCTGATTAAAATTGACATTCATCAATCTTCCGGAAGAAATACAGCTCTTGACAGATAGGTGTTTAAGGTGTATAATATCTATGTGTGCAGGCGTATCTGTGTACGTCTGTTTTATTGACTGAAAGGCTGATCCTATGGATATATATATCAGAATGATTGCGGCGGCTGTTGCTGCCGGTGTTTTATGCTGCGGCTGTGCGGCGTCTTCACGGGGCGCGTCATCTGCTGCGGAGAGCTCAGCTGTACAGACTGAGGAGAGCTCTGCAGAGGAAAGCACCGCAGAAGAGTTTGTGGCTGAGCCCATACCGCCCGAGGAGCCGGGAGAGCTCTTATCGAAGGCGGCTGAGGTGTTCCGCTCAGGCACCTACAGCTACAGGTGTACTCTGACGGACAGTGAGGGCAACGTTACCGAGATAGTAAGGGACGTGGCACCCAATAACTATTACCAGCTGCAGACTAATAAGATAGGCACTAGCGGAAGCGTCTGCGAGAACGGCGAGGCGTATGACTTTGACAACGTGTGCAGGCTCTGCGCTAAGAGTACTGAGACTGCCCTTGACAATATAGTGCTCGATGTGTACAATTCAAGGCTGCCCCACACCTCTAACCATATAAATGCGGTGGAGCTGCAGGAATACGACATTGAGGAATACACCTACACGGGCGAGACCTACATAACCGCCTTCGATTTCTATTTTGACAAGAACTCAGGCACGCTTAAAAAGTGTGTTACAACCTATTCCGTTGAGGGTGCCGACGACATTATAGAGACAAGAGAGTTTTCTGACATCAGCGGCGAGGCTGATGAGTCTCTATTCAATCTCGGTATCATATCAACGCTCACCAGGTTTGACGAGCTCACTCAGGACGAGTGTCAGGAGCTTTTTGAGCAGCTTTGCGACAATGCCGGCATAACCGACAGCGACATCGTCAACTACGGCATAACAAGAGACAAGCTCGGCAGGCTCGATTATGACGAGATAGTTGAGCTTATCTACACCTGCGGATACAAGACCTCTTACGAGACCGAAGATCAGGGTCAGTCCTACAGCAATACCGAAAATTTCTGAGCAAGAGGACGCACAAATGAACATATTACAGCTATTAAAGCCAAAGGCTACTATAGATTACGTTTTTGATGACAACACCGCGAGACAGGCTCTTGAAAAGATGAGGCACGGCGGCTTCACTGCAGTGCCGGTGATAGACCGCGAGGGCAGGTATGTAAAGACCCTTGCAGAGGGCGACTTTCTGTGGTTCATGCTCAATAACGGCATAACCGATATGAGAGAGCTTGAGCGGTATAACATAGCGCAGATAACAAGGCGCGTAAATATGAAGCCCGTATATGTATACAGCACTATCGAGGATCTGATACTGCTTTCGATGGATCAGAACTTTGTGCCCGTCATCGATGACCGTGAGGTCTTCATCGGGATAGTTACCAGAAAGGACATACTCGATTACTGTTACAAAACGATAAACAACAACCGGCTGAAAACCGGACAAAACTGAAAGGAAAGATGAAAATGCTTAGAAAAAACCACAAGGGCGGAGCCGCTGCCGTTGCAATAATGGTGATAATAATGATAGTGGCCATCGCATCGGCCGTACTGATCGTCACGGGAAGATTTTCTATAAAGAAAAGCAACGTTGAGCAAACAGTATCCCCTGTTCAGAGCAAGCCGGATCAGTCCTCGGAGACTATAAGCGAATCCGATCTGTCATCGGTAGCTGAGCCTGCGCCCATCAACCTTTACCCGACACTTGCGGCTGACTATCAGGACGTAAACATCAAGGGTCTTACAGCCGGCTCTTCCATTCTGGTAGATGCTGACACCAATGAGATCATTGCAGGGTTCAACTATGAGAAGAAGATCTATCCTGCATCTCTTACAAAGATACTTACCCTTATGGTAGCTGTTGAGAATATCGACGATATGAGCGCTACATATACATTTACAGATGATGACATCGATCCCCTGATCGAGGACAATGCGTCTATGGCAGGATTTGAAGCAGGCGAGAGCGTAACTATGGAGGATCTGCTCTATGCGTCTATCCTTGTTAGCGGCGCTGACGGCACTATCGGCCTTGCTAACAGCATTGCAGGCTCTGAGGAAGCTTTCGTTGCCCTTATGCAGCAGAAGCTCAAGGATCTCGGCCTTGACAGCACTACAAACTTCGTAAACGCAAGCGGTCTTCACAATAAGAACCACTACACCACAGTTCAGGATATAGCAGTTCTCACCAGAGCTGCCCTTGAGAGCGAGACCTGCAGAAAGGTGCTCACAGCATCTACCTACACAACAGGCAAGACAGAGCAGCACCCTGACGGAATTGAGCTCACAAGCATAGTAGCATCAAGATTTGAGGGCTACTTCATCGACTGTGACGGTGACGGCGAGGCAGACAGCGATGTTGAGATACTCGGCGGAAAGACAGGCTTCACCGATGAGGCGCTTTACACACTTTCCTCAATTATCGAAAAGGGCGGACACAGATACATCTGCGTAGTTGCAAGAAGCAAGAGCGAGTTCGAGTCAGTTGAGGACGCGATCGCTATCTACGAGAAGTATCTCGGGCCGAACAAGACCAAGAAAACAGAGCTGAACATAGACACCGAGACCGAAGAGGACACCGATGACACCGAAAATGACACCGACACTCAGAAGGTCGACGAAGGCGCTACCGTAAAGGTAGAGAATGACGACGCCGCATAAAATATCCAAATAAAAACAAACCGCAGTACTTGCATCGAAGTGCTGCGGTTTTTATTATGTCCATAACAGCCGCCAAGAGCTATAATACTCAAAGCGGCTGTTATTATCATATGTTAGAATATCCCATCAGGAACCGGTCTACCTGCTTTGCACAGTCTCTTCCCTCGCGGATAGCTCTTACTACCAGCGACTGACCTATGTGCATATCGCCGGCAGTGAAGATGTTCGCAGAAACATGGTTGCTGCCCTGCTGCGTCTTCACGTTTGAGCGGTCGTCAAGCTCTGCATCAAAGTCCTTAGCTACATAGTCATCGCTCCCGAGGAAGCCCGCGGCGATAAGGCAAAGCTCACAGGGGAGCTCTTCCTCGCTGCCCTCTATCTGCTGCGGCTTTCCGCTTGAAAAGTCAAGCTTAACGGTAACAACTGCTCTCAGCTTTCCGTTCTCGTCAGATCTGAACTCCTTCACAGTGGTGCAGTAAAGCCTGGGGTCATGCCCGAAGACCGCGATAGCCTCCTCCTGACCGTAGTCTGTCTTGCACACTCTCGGCCACTCAGGCCACGGGTTGTTCTCAGCTCTTGTATCGGGCAGCTTCGGCATCATCTCCAGCTGGGTGACTGATGCGCAGCCCTGCCTTATGCAGGTGCCTACACAGTCGTTACCGGTGTCTCCGCCGCCGATGACTATAACGTTCTTTCCCTTTGCAGCGCTCAGCCCCTCGGCATCGTCTGAGAGGAGAGCCTTGGTGGTTCTTTTGAGAAAATCTACCGCAAAGAAGATGCCGTCTGCCTCTCTTCCAGGGGCAGCTATGTCTCTCGGCTTTGATGAGCCGCAGGCGAGCACCACAGCGCCGAACTTCTCGCAGATCTCGGCACCGGAGGTGTTCTTTCCGACGTCAGCCCCGTAAACGAACGTGACGCCTTCCTCCTCCATAAGCTTTATCCTGCGCTCAACGATACCCTTGTCAAGCTTCATATTCGGGATACCGTACATAAGCAGACCGCCTGCCCTGTCCTCGCGCTCAAACACTGTTACCGTGTGGCCTCTCTTGTTGAGGGTGTCGGCTGCCGCCAGCCCTGCAGGGCCAGAGCCTATCACGGCAACGCTCTTTCCGCTCCTGACTGCCGGTATCTGCGGCTGCATAAGGCCGTTTTCAAAGCCGTATTCTATGATCGCGTTCTCATTGTCCCTGACGGTAACAGGCTCGTCGTAAACACCGCAGGTGCAGGCCTTTTCGCAAAGCGCCGGACAAACCCTCGATGTGAATTCAGGGAAATTGTTCGTCATAAGCAGCCTTTCAAGTGCAAGCTCAGGGCGCTGTCTGTAGACAAGGTCGTTCCACTCAGGGATAAGATTGTTGAGCGGACAACCCGATATCATACCGCAGAGCATCTTACCGTTCTGGCAAAACGGCACTCCGCAGTCCATACACCTTGCCGCCTGAACTCTTCTCTCCTCCTCAGGCAGCACACGGTGGAACTCATCGTAGGACTTTATCCTTTCAAGCGGCTCTACAGCCGTGTTCTCCGTCCTTGTATATTCAAGAAATCCTGTTGACTTTCCCATAGCTCACGCCTCCTTTTCCAGGGTGTAGAAAGCTTCGATCTCGGCCTCGTCATGACTTCTGCCAAGCTCCTCCAGCTCGATCATCGTCTTCTGCATCTTGGCGTAATCGTTCGGCAGTACCTTTTTAAAGCTCGGCAGATACCTCTCGAAGTCATCAAGTATCTCCTTTGCCTTCGGTGAGCCCGTAGCCTCAAAGTGCTCAGTGATGAGCGAGCGCAGCTCTCCGATGTCATGCTTGTCCTTCACCTCGCTGGAGGTTACCTGTGACTTGTTCAGCTTCATATAAAGGTCTCTGTCCTCATCGAGAACATAAGCGATGCCGCCTGACATTCCTGCCGCAAAGTTCTTACCGGTTCTGCCGAGGACTACTGCTCTGCCGCCTGTCATATATTCGCAGCCGTGGTCACCCACGCCCTCACATACGGCATATGCGCCTGAATTTCTGACGCAGAACCTCTCACCTGCAATGCCGTTTATGAACGCCTTGCCCGATGTAGCACCGTAAAGCGCAACGTTTCCGCAGATGATATTGTCCTCAGCCCTGAAAGCGGCACCCTTTGGCGGTGAGAGCGTCAGCTTTCCGCCAGAAAGGCCCTTTCCGAAATAGTCGTTAGCATCACCGCTGAGCCTGAGTGTCAGACCCTTAGGTATGAACGCGCCGAAGCTCTGTCCGCCGCTGCCCTTGCAGTTGACGGTAAAGGTGTCATCATCAAGGGTATAGCTGCCCCACTTTTTCGTTATCTCTGAGCCGAACGAAGTGCCGAAGGCTCTGTCAGTATTGATGACGTTGACATCGATAGACTTAGGCGTTTTGTTTTTAAGCGCCGTGCCAAGCTTCTTTATAAGTATCTTCTCATCGGCAGTTTTCTCAAGCTCAAAATCATACACATCTGAGGCCTTGAAAAGCTGACCCTTAGTGTCGATACCGCTTGTAAGTATCTGAGAGAAATCTATTCCCGCACTTGTATCCCTGCAATAGAGAAGGTCTGTTCTGCCTATCAGCTCATCGACCGTTCTTATGCCGAGCTTAGCCATATACTCTCTGAGCTCCTGAGCTGCAAAGTGCATAAAGTTTATGACATATTCGGGCTTGCCTGCAAAGCGCTTTCTCAGGTCTGGGTTCTGTGTTGCGATACCCATAGGGCAGGTGTCAAGGTTGCACACCCTCATCATAACACAGCCCATTGTTACCAGCGGCGCTGTAGCAAAGCCGAACTCCTCGGCACCCAGCAAAGCTGCAACAAGAATATCGCGCCCGTTCATAAGCTTGCCGTCAGTTTCGAGCACAACTCTTGTTCTCAGGCCGTTTAGTATCAGCGTCTGGTGCACCTCTGCAAGGCCGAGCTCCCACGGCAGACCTGCGTTATAGATAGAGCTTCTCGGTGCGGCACCAGTACCGCCGTCATAGCCCGAAACAAGTATCACCTGTGCGCCTGCCTTTGCAACACCAGCCGCAACAGTGCCGACGCCTGCCTCTGACACGAGCTTAACTGAGATACGCGCATCGCGGTTTGCGTTTTTAAGGTCGAAGATCAGCTCTGCCAGGTCTTCTATAGAGTAGATATCGTGGTGCGGCGGCGGTGAGATAAGCCCCACGCCTGCCGTTGAATGACGGGTCTTTGCTATCCACGGGTAGACCTTATCCTTAGGCAGATGACCGCCCTCGCCGGGCTTTGCGCCCTGAGCCATTTTTATCTGTATCTCCTTGGCCGATACCAGATACTCAGACGTTACACCGAATCTGCCCGAAGCTACCTGCTTTATCGCAGAGCCCTTTTCGGAGCCAAGTCTTTCGGGGCTCTCTCCGCCCTCACCGCTGTTTGACTTTCCTCCGATCCTGTTCATAGCGAGAGCAAGGCACTCGTGCGCCTCCTGCGAGATAGAGCCGTAGCTCATCGCACCCGTCTTGAACCTGTGGCAGATGCTCTCAACGCTCTCTACCTCATCTATCGGGATACCGCCGTTTTCATCGTATTTGAAGTCAAGCAGACTTCTGAGCGTAAGCCTGTTATCCTCAGCGGTAAGCTTGTTTGAATACTCTTTATATATCTCATAGTCGCCAGTGCGTGTAGCCTTCTGCAGAAGATGTATCACCTCAGGTGTGTAGAGATGGTCGCTCTTTGAGCTTTTTAGCTTATGCGCACCTAAGCTTGCGATCTCCTTGTTGGTCTCCAGTCCCAGCTGATCAAAGGCAGCATTGTGGAGAGCTTCTGTTCTCCTGCTTATATCGGCAAGCGTTATTCCGCCTATCCTGCTGACAGTGCCCTTGAAATACTTATCTATCACCTCAGGTGAGATGCCTACTGCCTCGAACAGCTTAGAGCCGTGATAAGACTGGATAGACGAGATACCCATTTTGGAAGATATCTTTACTATTCCGTCAAGCACAGCCTTGTTGTAGTCGTCCTCAGCAACGTAGAAATCCTTGTCAAGCAGTCCCGTATCTATCAGGTGGCGGATAGTCTCCTGTGCAAGATAAGGGTTCACGGCGCAGGCACCATAACCCAGCAGCGCCGCAAAGTGGTGAACCTCTCGCGGCTCGGCGCTTTCAAGTATGATAGCAACGGCAGTTCTCTTCTTAGTCGAGACAAGGTGCTGCTGCAGTGCAGCCACTGCCAGAAGAGACGGTATAGCCGCTCTGTATTCGTCAATATCTCTGTCTGACAGGATAAGGATATTTGCGCCGTCTCTGTAGGCCTTATCAGCCTGGATAAAGAGCTTTTCGATAGCAGTTTCAAGAGATGTGCCTATATAATATGTGATAGGTATTACAGCAGAGCGAAGCCCAGGAGTTGTCAGGCTCTTGATCTTCAGAAGGTCAGTGCTCGTAAGGATAGGATTTCTGACCTTGAGCACATGGCAGTTCTCAGGCCTGTCCTCTAAAAGGTTTCCGTCCTTGCCTATGTACATACAGGTGTCTGTAACTATGTGCTCTCTTATAGCGTCAAAGGGCGGGTTCGTTACCTGCGCGAAAAGCTGCCTGAAATAAGAGAACAGCGGAGGCATCTGCTTGTCAAGCGGCGGCAGAGGTATATCACTGCCCATTGAGGCTATCGGCTCAGCGCCGTTTTCAGCCATCGGCAGAATGCTGTTCATTATCTCCTCATAGGAATAGCCGAAAGCCTTCTGCAGCTTTTTGAGCTCGTCCTCAGTATAGGTCTGAACGTTTTTGTTCGGGAAATGCAGGTCGTGCAGTCTGACAAGGTTGCCGTCGAGCCATTCACCGTAGGGGTGGCGCGATGCATAGTAGCTTTTAAGCTCCTCATCGTCGATGAGCCTGCCCTGCTTTGTGTCAGCAAGGAGCATCTTGCCGGGGCGCAGCCTGTCCTTTTTGACTATCTTCTCAGGCGGAACGTCGATACAGCCCGTTTCAGATGACAGGATAAGATAGCCGTCGCTTGTAAGGCAGTATCTTGAAGGCCTGAGGCCGTTTCTGTCAAGCACGGCGCCCATTACCTCACCGTCTGAAAACAGTATAGATGCAGGGCCGTCCCAGGGTTCCATCATTGTTGCGTAATACTGGTAGAAGTCATACTTCTCTTTAGCAATGCTCCTGCTGTTGCTCCACGGCTCAGGGATAGCTATCATCACTGCCAGCGGAAGCGGGATACCTGACATTACCATAAATTCAAGCGCATTGTCAAGGCGTGCCGAGTCAGAACCGTCTGCATTTATAGCAGGCAGTATCTTGTCCATATCGTCACCGAAGGCCTCACAGTGCATAGTCTCTTCACGGGCAAGCATCTTATCGGCATTGCCTGTGATAGTGTTTATCTCACCGTTATGCACCATAAGCCTGTTCGGGTGAGCCTTCTGCCAGCTGGGATTAGTGTTAGTGGAAAAGCGGCTGTGCACCATAGCTATCGCCGAGGTATACCTCTGATCCTGAAGATCAAGATAGAACCCCCTCAGCTGACCCACAAGAAACATTCCCTTATAAACGATAGTTCTGCTTGAAAGGGAACAAACGTAGGTGTGCTCGTTTGCCTGTTCAAAAATACGTCTTGCTATATAAAGCTCCCTGTCAAATTCGAGACCTCTGGCTGCCTTTTCAGGCCTTTTCACAAATCCCTGCATTATAAAGGGCATACTGTCAAGCGCCTTCTGTCCAAGCGTAGCAGGACATGACGGTACCTCTCTCCAGCCGATAAGCTCCATTCCCCTTTTTCTGAGTATGACCTCAAACATCTTGCGCGCCTGATTTCGTTCAAGCTCGTTTTGCGGAAAATAGAACATTCCTACGCCGAAATCTCCGTCTTCACCTATATCAAAGCCCAGCTTTTCACATTCGCTCCTCAGAAGTGCCGAGGGTATCTGCGTAAGTATGCCTACGCCGTCACCGGTCTCTCCTCTTGCGTCCTTTCCTGCTCTGTGTTCAAGCTTTTCAACGATCGAGAGCGCGTCCTCTACCACCTTTGCAGACTTCTCGCCCCTGATGTTCACAACGGCTCCTATACCGCAGTTCTCATGCTCAAATGCAGGGTCGTAAAGTCCCTGTCTTGCGAACGGCGCCTCTCTTCTGAAATCATCCATTTTCTCACACCCTTGATAGTATAAACAAAAAACGCCCATAAAAGACCATAAGTCCCTTATGAACGTCATTGCTCAACAATATTCTATATCTGCATTTTAGCACATCAAAGCGCAGATGTCAAGCGGTAAAAGTCTGATATTTTACGTATTTTAAAACTTTGTATATTTTGAAAAAAGATAATTCACCGCCGGCATTAGTTTTTGTATCATAAAACAAGTACTTTTGCCTTTATTGACTTATTGTTCCCCTTGTGATAAAATAAAAGTGGTAAAATAATTATAAGAAAGGATCTAAAAATGCCCGAGATAATAGAGATAAATGACCTTTCCCTGCCTGAGCTGGAGCCGTATGTCAGCACGAATGAGGTGCAGCTCAAGCACTATTATGAGCCGGAGGAAGGCATCTTCATAGCAGAAAGCCCCAAGGTGATACGAAGGGCTATCGCAGCCGGATATAAGCCTGAATCGATGCTCTGCGAAAGAAAGTATATAAACGGTCAGGCAGCAGACATAATCAACGCCCTGCCTGATATCAAAGTTTACACCGCAGGCAGCGATACCCTCACAAAAATAACGGGGTATAAGCTCACGCAGGGGGCTTTGTGCGCTATGAGAAGAAAAAAGCTGCCCGATGCCGAGGAAATACTCACAAAAACAAAGCGGATAGCCGTGCTTGAAGACATAATGAACCAGACAAACATCGGCGCAGTTTTCAGAAGCGCCGCAGCCCTCGGTATGGACGCAGTAGTGCTCACGCCCTCATGCAGCGACCCTCTTTACAGACGCTCTGTAAGGGTAAGCATGGGCACGGTCTTTCAGGTGCCGTGGACTTATCTGTCACAGTCATCGCCAGAATATGTGCGCTTTTTGAAAGGGCAGGGCTTTGTCACCGTTTCAATGGCTCTGAGAGACGACACGCTGTCACTTAGCGATGAGAGGCTTAAAAAAGCCGAAAAGCTCGCGGTAATACTCGGCACAGAGGGAGAAGGCCTTAAAGCCGAAACGATAGCCGAGAGCGACTACACCGTGAAGATACCAATGGCTAACGGCGTAGATTCACTGAACGTTGCGGCCGCAAGCGCAGTAGCTTTTTACGCGCTGAC
>ODAI012796734.1_pt1 | contig 14386 bp, 10 predicted proteins | sample 1539321 | NCBI WGS metagenome assembly ODAI01 (sample SAMN02144231, study PRJEB22623) | gut metagenome | biome: sheep rumen | host: Ovis aries | place: New Zealand
AACCTCCTCCACAGCGTGAACGGGACAGAGAATCTCTTCGAGGATGCGATCTACGTCTACACCGGGAGCGGCTTTGAGGTCTACCAGAGCGGTATTTACGGGATGATGGACGCCGTCGAGACGGTATATACCAAAGAAAAGACGCCGGAATACAGCTACCTGTGGGAGGGCTCTTCGGTATCCGAAGCGGGCTACAGAGATGCGCTGCGCTTTATCTATGATGAGCAGCGGGCTGTGGATGCCTCGAAGGTCACGACAGCCAGCGCGGAGGAGTTCCTGAAGGAGCTGAAAGAAAGTAAATGAGCATATATAGGGGCATGCCGCATTTAGTATGGGAGTCACAGAGATGATGTGAAATCCTAGGAGAGGATGCGGCATGCCCTGTTTAAATTACATTGAATTCACAGGGATTCACTCTGATTCTTTCCTTCGCTGCGGAGGGAACCGCTCTTCCTCAACTCGACGTCCGCTCTGATGACCGGACGTCTCAGACAACGGGCTTTCGGGCGGCATTTGTGATGCCGCCCTCATTCCCTCCTCCGCTCGGAAAGAATCAGGTTCATCCTCTGCTCATTCAAAGTAATTTACCCAGGGCATGCCGTATCTTCTCAGGATCGAATCATTTCAGGCAAAACCAAAATTGCAGGGCAAAATGCCCTGCAATTTTTTTATATTGTGAACGGAGCTCTTTGGAGTACGGTTTTTGTAGAATTCAAAAAAGGGGACTTGTACATCGGGCGTCAGGAATTGATTTGAGCCGGGGGTCATGCTCTGGATAAACTGCTTTGAATGAGCGGCTGGATGAACCTGATCATTACCGGGGAGAGGCGGGAATGAGGGCTGCAGCTCCTGCAGCCCGAAAGCCCACATGTCTGAGACGTCCGGTCATCGGAGCGGACGTCGAGTTTTGGAAAGGCGGTTCCCGCCTCTGCCCGGGAAGGATCAGAGTGAATCCCCGCGAATTCGATGCAGTTTAAACAGAGCATGACGCCCCGGCTCAGAAATAATCTCCGCCAAATGTGTCATGCCCTCTTACAATTGTCCACTTTAATTGTTGATGCCGTGATGGCATGTTCGCGATTCGCTGGTGATCGGCAGGAAGGTATAGCCCTCTTTCAGCGCGTCGGTGATGAACTTGTCCATCATCTTAACTGTGAAATCCTTGATGTCGTGGCACAGGATGAAGGAATTTTGATAGGTGTGGATTCCGTTCATCATATTCTCGTACATAACATTTCCGTCTGTCGTATCTCCTGCGTCGCCGCTCGTGACGTTCCAGTCCACATAGACGTATCCTTTGGCTTCGGACTCCTGCGCGAGTTTTGTCATGATCCCCTCGCAGTAGTTGGCGCTGATCGTGTTGGAACTGCCGCCCGGGAAGCGGAAGATGTCGGTCCGGCATCCGGTCTGCTTGCGGATGATCTCCTGCATGGTGTTGAAATCGTCCCAGTAGGCCTCGGAACTGGCATAGATCTGCGCGTAATCGTGCGTGGCCGTATGCACGCCGATCGAGTGTCCGGCTTTGTACTCGGCCTTGATCAGGTCCTGGTAGTCCTTGTAGGCCGCGGTAACGAAAAAGGTGGCCTTTACCTTGTGCTTCTTGAGAATGGCGAGAAGTTCTTCGGTGTAGGGACCGGGGCCGTCGTCAAAGGTCAGGTAGATGACCTTCTTTTCATCCATCTTCTTGGGGGTGGACGGCTTGCGCTTAACTGTCACATATCTCGATTTCTCAGCCACATTGCCCCACTCGTCGGAGACCTTGTAGGTTAAGGTGTAGGTGCCGACCTTGGTGGTATCGACTTTGCCGGTGACCTTGACGTTCTTGGTCACGTCGCCGTCTGCGTCGTCCTCCGCGTAGTAGTTGTCCTTCCAGGTCTCGCCCTTGAAGAGGAAGCCCTCTTCTCCGGAAGGGAAGTGGAAGACCGGCGCGTTCCGGTCGTCGTAGAAGATCTCGCGCTCGGCCGTCGCTGTGTTGCCGGCTGCGTCCGAGACGCTGTAGTAGACGACGCCGTCCCGCTCCTCGCTGGTGACGCGGGAAGTGATATCTCCGTCGTGGTTGTCGGTGGCTGTGAAGCCCTCCTCCTCGTACTCGTGGTGCGGAAGAGTGTAGTAGTCATCTATGTGCGCCAGTTCGATCACGGGAGGGGTCGTGTCGACGATCACGACGCTCCGGATATCGGTGGCGCTCAGCCACAGAAACCGGGCGGTATAAGTGACGGTATAAGTGCCGGGTTCGTGAATGTTGACGCCTTCCGTGGAGACGGTGACCGGAATCGGGTGATGGACAAAATCCAGGATGGAGCCGGTGACTTCCGCGGAAGCGCCCGGATCCTTGTAGGGATCTCCGCACTCGCTCGTCACAGGGGATTCGCCGTTCAGGGCGAAATCGATCCGCCATTTATTGACACCGAAAACAAAAAATGCCAGGGCTCCGGCAAGAAGCACAAGGATGATCAGCGCATTCCTCACGGGATGTTTCCTGCGCCTTCGCCTGGGAGAAGGAGAAGAAGGCCCGCGTTTATCATTGGCTGCTGGCATATAAAATCACCTCCTTTGCAGAATCTTACTATACTTCTTTTGACGGACAGGTGTCAACTCGGATGGGGAGCCCCGCATCAACGCAAATGGGGGAGTCCCCGCACCCATAAAGACGGCGTGTGTAACAGTATTCTTACAAAACCTGAAGTTGCGCAGACCGGGTCGATTGGGTAAGATAAGAGAAATCCTTAATGAAATTCTTCGGGCCTGAGCGGAGGAAAAGAACATGGAACTGACGCCGGATCGCAGGGAAGTCGTGCGGTATCTGGGGTATCGGGGCATTACCCCCGACGAGACGATCATGGGAGAAATAGAGAGCTGCATCCGCGATCTGCAGGAGGCGGTCACGCCGAGATTTGTCTATGACAGATTTCCTCTGGCAGTCCGGACGTCGCCGGAAGGAGCGGTCCTGACGCTAGGGGCGCTGACGATCCGCAGCCGGGACCTGGCAAAGAATCTGGACGGCTGCTTCGGCGCATACCTGATGGCGGCAACGCTGGGACCGGGCCCGGATCTTCTGGTCCGGAGAGCCAGTATCGGGAATATGAGCCGGGCTGTGATCCTTCAGGCGGCAGCGGCCGCAATGACGGAGGTGTGGTGCGACGCAGTCAATGACCGGATCAGCAGGGAGGCCGCGCGCGAGGGCCTCTATACCCGCCCGAGATTCTCTCCGGGCTACGGGGACCTTCCGCTGGAGCTGCAGCGGGAGATCAGCCGGATCCTGAACATGCCCAAGGAGATCGGCGTCAGCCTGACGGAGTCGCTTCTGATGACGCCGAGCAAATCGGTGACGGCACTGATCGGAGTCTCCGATCAGCCCGCGCAGTGCGTACGGACGGGCTGCGGGCAGTGCGATGCAGTGCAGTGCCCCTACAGGGCATAGGAGAGCGGCGGACACGAAGCGCGGTTTTGAGCCGGCAAAAAATCTTTGAAGGTGAGAGTATGATGAAAAAGGACTTGCTTGAGCGTCTTGGCAGAGAGTGGCTGTTCTGCGACGGCGGGACCGGGACCATCCTCCAGTCCAAGGGACTTAAGGGCGGGGAACTGCCTGAGACCTGGAATCTGAGGAGACCGGAGGACATCATTGACCTGCACTGCGGGTATCTGTGTGCGGGATGTGATATTTTCAACACAAATACGTTTGGGGCCAATGCGCTCAAGTATCCGGACGATCTGGAACAGATCGTGACGGCGGCTGTGGAGCTGGCCAAGGAAGCCAGGCGCCGGACAGGACGTGAGGACGCCTATATAGCGCTGGACATCGGACCGACCGGAAAGCTTCTCGAACCTCTCGGGGACCTTCCGTTCGAGCGGGCAGTGGAACTGTTCGGGGAGGTGGTCCGCTATGGAAGCGCAGCCGGGGCGGACCTTGTCCTGATCGAGACGATGTCGGACAGCTACGAGGCAAAGGCAGCTGTCCTCGCGGCAAAAGAGAACTGCAGTCTTCCTGTCTGCATCACCGTTACGTTCGACGAAAAGGGAAAGCTCCTGACCGGCGGAAACGTGGACTCCACGGTGACGCTTCTGGAGGGCCTTCGAGCAGATGCGATCGGCGTGAACTGCGGCCTGGGACCGGAACAGATGGTCCCGATCGTAAAAAGGCTCACAGAGGTCTGCAGTGTTCCGATCATCGTGAACCCGAATGCGGGACTGCCCAGGACGGAGGGCGGCAGAACGGTCTACAACGTGGGACCGGAGGAGTTCGCCCGCAGGATGGAAGAGATCGCCGCGATGGGCGTTCACGTGGTGGGCGGCTGCTGCGGCACGACGCCGGAGCATATCCGGCAGACCGCACAGAGAGTCCGGCAGCTGCCGTTTAAGCCCCCGGTCCAAAAGCATATTTCGGCCGTCAGCTCATTTTCCCGGTGCGTGGAGATCGGCAGGATCCCGCTGATCATCGGAGAGCGCATCAATCCCACCGGCAAGAAGAGATTCAAGCAGGCGCTCCGGGACAACGACATCGAATATATCCTGCGCGAAGGCCTGGGACAGGAGGACTGCGGCGCCCACATACTCGATGTGAACGTGGGACTGCCTGAGATCGATGAACCGGCTATGATGGAAGCGGTTGTACAGAAACTGCAGAGCGTGCTGGCGCTCCCTCTGCAGATCGACACGACGGACCCGGAAGCGCTCGAGCGCGGCATGCGCATTTATAACGGCAAACCCATGGTCAACTCCGTCAACGGCAAAAAAGAGAGCATCGAGGCGGTCTTTCCGCTCGTGCGCAAGTACGGAGGCGTCCTCGTGGCGCTGGTCCTGGATGAGGACGGGATCCCTTCCGACGCGGAGGGCAGGATCCGCATCGCCGGAAGGATCTACGAGGCGGCGGACCGGTACGGCGTACCGAGAGAGGATATCCTGATCGACGGCCTTGCCATGACGATCTCGTCGGACAGCACCTCCGCCCTGGTGACGCTGGAGACGCTGCGAAGAGTCAGGGACGAGCTCCATGGCCACACGATCCTCGGTGTCTCGAATATCTCTTTCGGGCTTCCCAGGAGGGCGCTGATCAACTCGTATTTTCTGGCAATGGCGCTGCAGAGCGGATTGTCCGCCGCGATCATGAATCCCGCGAGCGAGGATATGATGCAGGCCTACAGGTCCTACTGCGCGCTTGCCGGCCTGGATCCGCAGTGTATGCGGTTCATAGAGGCGTATGGAGGGACCAAAGACCCGGCGCCGGCAGCTGCCGGAAGAGCGGCGGTTTCCGGAGAGAAGCCCGGGACGGCAGCGGATCCGGGAAAAGGCGGGAAGAGCGGACCGGCGGTCATGAGCCTCTCCGAGAGCGTCGAGCGCGGGATGGCAGAGAGCGCGGCGGCGGCAGCCAGAGCCGCTCTCGCGGACACGGAGCCCCTGGAACTGATCGACAGAGAACTGATCCCTGCGCTGGACCGCGTGGGTAAAGGGTTCGAGAATGGGACAGTATTCCTGCCCCAGCTTTTGATGAGCGCGGAGGCCGCCAAGGCGGCATTTGAGGTCGTCAAGGAGCGGATGCAGGACAAGAGCCAGGAAGTGAAGGGCAGGATCATTCTTGCCACGGTCAAGGGCGATATTCACGACATAGGCAAGAACATCGTCAAAGTCATGCTGGAGAACTATGGATATGAGGTGCTGGATCTCGGGAAGGATGTGGCCCCGGAGGTCATCGCTGAGACGGCGTGCAGGGAGGACATCGCCCTGGTCGGGCTGAGCGCCCTGATGACCACGACTGTGGTGAGCATGGAGGAGACGATCCGGCTTCTGCACGAAAAAAAGCCCGACACCAAAGTGGTGGTGGGCGGAGCAGTGATGACGCAGGAGTATGCGGACGCCATTCACGCGGACTGCTACGCAAAGGACGCGATGGCGACTGTACACTACGCGGAGGAAGTGTTCGGCGGGTGACCGCCGGCCAGAGCGGACGGCGGCAGGCAGAGGATCCGCAGAGCGGAGCTCAGCCTTCCACGATCAGGTAGCGGCCGTCCCCGATGTCAAAGACCTCGGAGGCCTCCAGAATATCGCCGCCGGTCATGTCGACGCCGGCCTCTTCAAAATATTTGCGGACGGCCCGCTTTCCCTTCACGACGACGGCAAACATCATCTCGAGAAAGTCGTCGGCCTCTTCGGGCGTCTCGGCGACCTTCTCAGGGAAAAGCTGCAGCTGGTTCCGCAGAAAACAATCGAGCACTTTTTTGTCATAATTAGCCATAGGAACAACCTCCTTATATCTGGTAAAATCATCTCACAGACCGGGTAAAAAAGAAAGTCGTCAGATCACAAATTCCGCTGCCCGGAAGGCGCGGAGGAAAGGAATACATATGATAGATATCAGCAAAATGACGGAGAAAGACCTGTGCTTTATGTTTGATCACACCAATCTCAAGGCCTTTGCGTCGACCAGGGACATCACGAAGCTCTGCGAAGAGGCCAGGGAGTTCGGCTTCCGGATGGTCGCGATCAACCCCCTGCACACCGCGCTCGCGAGCAGGCTCCTCGAGGGCTCCGATGTGCACGTAGGTCCCTGCGTCAGCTTCCCTCTGGGCCAGAACACGATCGAAGAGAAGTGCACGGAGACGCTTCTTGCCATCTCCCAGGGCGCCGACGAGATCGACTACGTGACCAACATCACAGCTGTCAAGGACGGAAACTGGGACTATGTCGAGCGCGAGATGAGGACCATCGCGGATATCTGCCGCGCAGCGGGCGTTCTCTCCAAGGTCATCTTTGAGAACTGCTATCTCACGAAGGCGGAGATCGAGAAGCTTGCCAAAATATCGCTCAGGGCAAAGCCCGATTTTATCAAGACGTCCACCGGGTTCGGCACGGGCGGCGCGACCGTCGAGGATGTGGCGCTCATGAAGCAGACCGTCGGCGACGAGGTCGAGGTCAAGGCAGCGGGCGGCATCCGCGACTGGAAGACCTGCAAGGCTATGATCGAGGCCGGCGCGACCCGCATCGGCTGCTCGGCCGGCATGCAGATCCTGGAGGGATTCCGGGCGGAAAGAGGATAATAATACAAAAGATCGGCCGGAGGGTTTTCCCTCCGGCCGATCCCTTTATATGGTCTGTTCTTTTTAAAGCGTCAGCAGATATTTCTCTACGCTCGTGACGGCATTGGCGCCGTCCGCGACAGCCGTGACGACCTGCCGCAGCTGCTTGGTGCGGACATCGCCGGCGGCGAAGACGCCGGGGACGCTGGTCGCGCCGGTCTCGTCGGCGACGATGTAGCCCTTCTCGTCCATGGCCACGTGATTTTTGGCAAATTCGCTTCTGGGCGTGATGCCCACGGCGATGAAGACGCCGGATACGGGGATCGTGCGCTCGCTCTGGTCCAGCTTGTTGACGACGGTGGCCTTTTCGACCTTCATGCCGCCGGTGATGGACTTGAGGTTGGAGTTCCAGACCATCTCCACGTTGGGCAGGGAGAGAAGATTCTCCTGCAGGACTTTGGCCGCGCGCAGCTCGTCCCTGCGGTGGACGACGTAGACTTTATTGCATCCGCGGGCCAGGAAGATGGCGTCCTCCACGGCGACGTCGCCGCCGCCGACGACAAGGACATCCTTGCCGCGGTAGAAGGCTCCGTCGCAGGTCGCGCAGTAGGATACGCCCATACCGCCGTATTGGTTCTCGCCCTCTGCGCCGAGCTTGCTGTGTGTGGCGCCGGAGGCGATGATGACGGCTTTGGCTTCATAGGTGCCCTCGTCGGTCACCACTTTTTTGACAGGGCCGGTCAGGTCCAGGCTCTGGACAAAAGCATTGACGGTCTCTGCGCCGAGCTTTTCGGCGTGCTCCGCCATCTTCGAGGCCAGGTCCATGCCGGAGAGTCCGGGAAGACCGGGGTAGTTGTCGATCTCGTAGGTGTCGATGATCTGGCCGCCGTTCACATAATTCTGCTCGATTACGATGGCGCTGAGCCTGGCTCTGGAGGCGTAGATCGCTGCGGAGAGGCCTGCGGGGCCGGCTCCGATGATGATCAGGTCGTACATAAAAATCTCCTTACTGTTTGGTCAAACAAGAGCACACAGCCTGACGCCGTGTGCTCTGTCAATCCTTGCGTTCACAGGCCGCCTGACAGGTCAGGCGTTCTTCTCGAATTTCTCCTTCATGGCGGGCTTGGGAATGGCGCCGACAACGCGGTCGACGGGCTCGCCGTTCTTGAAGAAGATCATGTTGGGGATGCTCATGATGCCGTATCTGGCAGCGAGATCGCCGTTCTCGTCGACGTTGACCTTGCCGACCTTGATCTTTCCCTCGTACTCCTCTGCCAGCTTGTCGATGACAGGGCTCATCATCTTGCAGGGGCCGCACCAGTCAGCGTAGAAATCTACAAATACGGGGAGATCGCTCTTAAGGACCTCAGCCTCGAAATTGCTCTCATCAAACTTGTTAACCATATTCAAATCTCCTTTCATAAATCAGTGAGTTAAAAATGTTCGTGCAGGGAGTCTTCTGTTCGATCGACTCCGGCAGGCGCGCCCTCTTCGGTTGCCTGCAAATAAATTTTACACAACCTAACGACGTCTGTCAACACTATTCTTTGGTGATTTCGCAAGGCAGTTGTTGTATAATACCACTATACGATAAAACGACGCGGAAGCGGAAAACTTCGCGCACAATGATGCGGAAAATTTAGGATCGGAGGAGTACGAAATGGGTTATGCTGAAGAATATAAGCAGAAACTGGTGACAGCGGAGCAGGCGGCGGCAGTGATTCAGGATGGCGACTGGGTGGACTACGGCTGGTGCGCGACGACCAGCGTCGCGGTGGACAGAGAGCTGGCAAAGAGAATGCCCCAGATGCACGACGTGCAGATCTACGGCGGTATTTTGATGCACGCCCCTGAGATTTTCAAAATAGAGAATCCCCAGGAGCACTTCACTTGGAACAGCTGGCATATGAACAGCGTAGAGAGAAAGGCAGCGACGACCGGGCTGAGCTTTTACGGCCCCGTGAAGTATTCCGAGCTTCCCCGCTACTATCTGGACAGAGAGGACCCTCTGGACGTGGCGATCATGCAGGTCGGTCCCATGGACAGACACGGCTATTTTAACCTCGGACCCAGCGCCAGCCACACTTACGCAGTGGTGCAGATGGCCAAGAAGGTCATCGTGGAAGTCAACGAGAGCATGCCGATCTGCCTGGGCGACAGAACTGCCTATGTGCACATCAGCGACGTCGACATGATCGTCGAGGGCGACAACACACCGATCGACGCGATGCCTCCGGCAAAACCCGGAACGGACGTCGACAAGGCCGTCGCGCAGCTGGTCGTCGACAGAATTCCCAACGGCGCCTGCCTGCAGCTGGGCATCGGCGGAATGCCCAATGCCATCGGCAAGATGATCGCCGAGTCCGACCTGAAGGATCTGGGTATCCACACGGAGATGTATGTCGACGCGTTCGTGGATATGGCGGAAGCCGGCAAGATTACCGGCGCGCACAAGAACATCGACAGAGGCCTGCAGACATATGCCTTCGGCGCAGGCACAAAGAAGATGTATGACTATCTGGACGGCAACCCGGAGTGCAAGAGCGCATCCGTTGACTATGTCAACAATGTCAGGCAGATCGGCGCGCTGGACAACTTCATCTCCATTAACAATGCCGTCGACTGCGACCTGTTCGGACAGATCAACGCAGAGAGCGCAGGAACCAAGAACATCTCCGGCGCAGGCGGACAGCTCGATTTCGTGATCGGCGCTTATGCGTCGAAGGGCGGCAAGTCCTTTATCTGCATGTCCTCCACCTTCACGGACAAGCAGGGCAATCTCGTCAGCCGCATCCGTCCCACGCTGGCTAACGGCAGTATCGTGACCGATACGCGCGCCAACTCCATGTATATCGTGACAGAGTACGGCATTGCCATGATGAAGGGCCGCACAAGCTGGCAGAGAGCAGAGGATCTGATCAATATCGCGCATCCTCAGTTCAGGGATCAGCTGATCGCGGAAGCGGAGAAGATGCACATCTGGAGACGCAGCAACAAGCGGTGATCAGAAGGAAACAGGGGACTGTCGCATTAAGCGCAAGGAGCAGGTTCTTGAGCGGGTGCGGCAGGCCCCCTTTTTTAGCAGTTATTGGGAGACAAATTGTCGGCTAATTACTGAAAATACAGACAATTATAAAATAATCGCGTTATTGATTGACAATTATGGCGAGCCGAGTATAATAAAAGTATCAAATAAATCCAAGGAGGTACGGTCCAAAGTACAACTAAATATTTATCCTTAGTGTAAATTTTTTTAACGGAGGTACAATCCATTGGACAAGAACCACTGAGAAGGGATGTTGAGCAGCTCGTTCGGCATCCCTTCTCGCATGTATGGAATAAAGAAGTCGGATGGAGTATAATGACAGATAACATGAAGCACAGGTTGTGACAGGTTCATGCAGGGAGTCTTAAGGGGCATTGATGAAGGATACGATATTGATGGTAGAGGACGATCCGGATATACGCGAGGTCGTCACTATTTTGCTTAAAAGAGAAGGTTTTAATGCGCTGCAGGCGCAAAATGGAAAGGAAGCGCTGACACAGATCTCTGAGGCGCCGGATCTGATCATACTGGACGCCATTCTGCCGGACATGGACGGCTTCGAAGTGTGCCGCAGGATCCGCGAATCCTCCAATGCCCCCGTGCTGTTTCTGTCGGCCAAGGGCGGAGTGCACGATAAGACGGAGGGACTCGAGGCAGGCGGCGACGATTATCTGGTGAAGCCGTTCTTTCAGGAGGAACTGATGGCCCGGATCAGGGCGCTGCTCAGAAGATATGAGAAATATCGGGGCAAAGAGCAGGAGGAAGAAAAGGAGCAGTACATTGAGGCCGGATGCTTCCGCGTGAGCGCGGACTTTAACGAGGTCATCAAGAACGGAGAGCTGATCAGTATGACGGATATTGAGTACAGGATCCTCAAGCTCCTCATGAAGTACCGCAACAAGATCTTCTCCATTCGCAATATTTACGAGAGCGTCTGGGAGAAGCCCTATTTTTACGACGCAAACAACACAGTTATGGTCCATATCCGGAGGCTGCGCATGGCCATAGAGGATGATCCCAGACATCCAGCCTATATCCGCACGGAATGGGGGAGAGGATACCGGTTTGTCAGTGAATAAGTGGACGGTTATGAAGAAGCTCAGCGCGCTGATCATTCTTGCTTTGGCAGTGGCGGTGGGCTTCTTTATTGCTGCATACAATATAAGCGGCCGCATTGTCAATGAGAGAAACCCGCGAAGACCGGTCGACGGAAGAATGGTCATGGAGCTGCACAGGTATATCAGAACGAATCATGTCAGGTCGGACGACAAGGAAGCTCTGAAGAAGTGGTGCGCGGACAACAGCGACGTGATCATGGAAATCTTCGTTGACGGGCAGCTGGTATTCAGCTCGATCGTCGACGTGGGAAGTGAAACCGATGTCATCAGAGAGACGAATCAGGAAAAGAAGGTCTCGTTCCCGTTCAAGTTCGAGGACGCGAAGGCAGACATCGTATTCTATGATTATATGTCCGACTTTGACAAGGCGCTGGCCGCGGAACTGGTGGTCTCAGTGCTGCTGTTCTTCCTGACAATTTTTCTGGGGATCCGCCACGAGGTCAACTATCTGCGCCTTCTCAACGAGGAGATCCAGGTGCTGGAGGGGGGAGACCTGAGTAAGGAGATCACGATCAGAGGAAACGATGAGATCTCTCAGCTGGCAGAGAGCGTCGACGAATTCAGAAAGAGTATGAAAAACCAGCTCAGCACGATCGAGCAGCTCGAGAGGAGCAACCGCCTGATGGCCGCGGAGATCGCGCATGACCTGCGGACGCCCCTGACATCCCTGATCATGTATCTGGATTTTGCCGGAGCAGAGCTGAGCGGAGACGATACGCCGGCCGTGGAATATGTGGCAAAAGCGAGAGAGAAGTCCGTCAGACTCAAGACCCTTTTAGAGGAAAACTTCAACTACATGACGATCCCGGATTACTTTCTGGCAGAGAAGCAGACCGTGCAGGCCTACGAAGTGCTCAGCGGATATATCGGGGACATGCTGACGCTGCTCGAGAGCGAAGGCTTCAACGTGCACTCGGACGTGAGCTTCGGACAGTGCAGGATCATCACGCAGAGAGAGGCGATCGGCAGAGTGTTCAGCAACCTCCTCTCGAATATTGTGAAATATGCGGACCGGGACGAGGGAGTCTTTATCCTTTGCCGGGACAAGGGAAAGCACATGGAGCTCCGGATCGAGAACAGGATCCGGGTCTTCGACGGCGGAAAGCCGGACAGCACGGGATTCGGGTCCAGGATCGTCCGCAGACTCATGAAGGAAATGGACGGAGAATACGGCGTCGAAGAGACGGACGGCGCGTATATCACGATCCTGCGCTTTCTCAAAGCGTGAAGAATATCAGTGCAAAACAGCATCCGTCCAATACGGCTCTTGGCAAAAAACTGAGACAATGCTATAATTATGAAGGCTGTATTACAAAATGATTGAATGCAGCCAATAATTGAGAAATAATTTTGTGAGAGTCAGCAGATCTGCCGCACAAGTACAGGTGCAGGCAGGTTTGAAGTGTGCATTGAGATAAGCGGAGGCACCGTGAAGAAGAAGACATTACTTAAAAAACTGGGAATAATCGCCATTTCGGCGATGGTCATGACGGGAACTCTGACGGCACCGACGATCCGGGTACGGTCGGCCGAATCCGGAGATACCGGCTCCGCGCCGGAAGTGGAACCGGAGTCCGGAGGTGACGAAGGCGGCTCTTCGGGCGGCGACGAGGGAGGTTCCTCAGGCGGAGACGAAGGCGGTTCTTCAGGCGGCGACGAGGGCGGTTCCTCGGGCGGCGACGAAGGCAGCTCTTCAGGCGGCGACGAGGGAGGTTCCTCGGGCGGCGACGAAGGCGGCTCTTCAGGAGGCGACGAGGGAGGTTCCTCGGGCGGCGACGAAGGCAGCTCCTCGAGCGGCGGAGGCAGTTCCACCGGCGACGATGGCGGTTCCGACGACGAGGATTACATAGACGCGAAATATGATGACGGTAAGGGAGGCACCGGTTCCTCCGGCAGCGAAGGCTCCGGAACCGGCGCAGGGAACGAAGACGACGATGATTATATAGACGCGAAGTACGATGACGGCCACGGCGGCACCGGGGGTACGAGCAGCACGGCGGCGGCCGGCAGGACCGAATCCGCGGAAGCGGCGGCGACCGGAACGACGGCGGTTCTGGGCGAGCCCGAGGGCTACAAGGAAGCCGACAAGTACAACGGCACCAACGAAGAGCTGATCGCGCAGCAGCACATTGTGACGGATCTTCCCGAAATCCGCAAGGATTTCCGCTTTACCACTGTCGATAAGGTCTATGCGTTCAGCGCGGGCGAGCTCGACATCCTTGAAAAACGAAGCGATGATGCCGAAGTCGTCGGCACGATCGTGGAGGACGGTGTCCTCTTTGAACTCGAGGAAGAGGAAGGCGGCTGGATCTACGTGGAGTCCGGCAATGTGAGAGGCTTCGTACACGGCGAAGACCTGATCCGCGGCGAGGAAGCAGAGGCGCACCTGGAGGCCCTGAAGGATCAGGCATCCAGAATCTCAGCGATCCTGCCTGCAGGCGTCTCCAGAGAAGTGTATTTCTTCACGGCGCAGGAGTCGGTTCCCTACTATGAGAACGATGCCTACGCATATCGAAGGATCACGACACAGGACACGGTGATCGAGAAAAAGGCCGTCCTCGCCAAAGAAGACACCTCCGTCAGGGAGGAGTGCGCAGAGGATGCCAGAGAGACAGGATTGCTCTACGAGGGCAATCTCGCCTATGTGATCGAGGACGCCGGTGACGGCTGGCTCTTCGTAGAATCCGGTGACGTGCGCGGATTCGCGCGCGCGGAGGATCTGGACAGCAGCGCCGCAGCGCAGAAGACGATCGAGGAGACCGGCGAGGACTCCCTGTCAACCGCCCTGGAACTCATCCGGCCGGAGGACAACAAGTCGACCTACTACTCGATCAACTCGATCAAAGAAGGCGCCAAGTACAACGAAGTGAGAGAGAAGATCCTGGAGAAAGCACTCTCCTGTGTCGGAAATCCGTATGTCTGGGGCGGCACCAGTCTGACAAACGGTGCGGACTGCTCCGGTTTTGTGCAGACCCTGTATTCCCTGTTCGGATATCATCTTCCCAGAGTGGCGGACGCGCAGTCCAGAGTGGGAACACAGATCCCCGTCAGTGATGCGGCGCCCGGCGACCTGATCTTCTTTGCAAGAAACGGTTATGTCTATCACGTAGCCATGTATGCGGGCGACGGAAAGACCGTCGAGGCCTACAGCACCGCTTACGGCATTATTACCAAGGAACTCAGCGAAAGAAATGCTGTCTGGGCGACCAGGA
>ODAI010762552.1_pt1 | contig 14384 bp, 12 predicted proteins | sample 1539321 | NCBI WGS metagenome assembly ODAI01 (sample SAMN02144231, study PRJEB22623) | gut metagenome | biome: sheep rumen | host: Ovis aries | place: New Zealand
AGGGGAATACATAATTGTTGAGATCGGTCGAAACTACGTGGCCAATCTCCCCGTCAGAAACAGTCTTTCCTTCCTTGTTTACAATCTCTACGATGCAGTGTTCTTCCCCGATATGCAGGCCCTCATGCATATAGCATTCATGGGCGGAAACACCACCGTCAGAGGCACCATATCCATCGAATACAGGGGCCTGAAAGATCTGCTGTATTTTATATCTATACTTTGGGTGCAGTTTTTCACCAGTCGTAAATACCGCCTTTACCCGGCAGACGGGCAAATGATTCTGTTCGATGTACCTTGAGAAGAAATACAAGGAAGAAGCATATCCTCTGATTGCTGCAGGTTTGCACTTCATCAGTGAATGATAATAACCTTGTAATGCTTGCGGGGTTATGTCTGTGCAATCATGTTTTTCATTTCTCATAATCATCCTGTCGTACAGGCCTTTCTCAATCCATTTTCTTCCCCCAGTATTCTTCTTGATAAGAGAGTTCCCTGCAAGGGTGAACATTTTTTCTCCGACATGGAAACCGGCCCAACTCCAGCCACGGAAATTCAAGGCTCGCAAGCTATTCCAAGAATTGACATCCTCTTTGAATCTCATGGGGATTCCTGTACTTCCTCCTGTAGAGCCCTCGATAGCCTTTCTGGAATAACTGTCCGAAGAAATCAGGTCATTGAAATTGTCCTTAATAATCTGTTTGGTCAGAACAGGGAGTTTTGCCAGATCATCCCTGGATCGGATATCATTTGGCGTGATTCCCAATTCGTTGAAGACCCGTCTGTAGTAGGGCACATTATTATAACAGTGCTCTAGCAGTAATCTTAATTTCTTACATTGTAGCTCAAATAGCTCCTCCTCGGAAAGCCATTCGGAGGAGGAGAGGAATCGGATAGCTCCGGTCAGGTCCCGGCCTTTCAGCTTTTCGGCAAAAGGGATGATAATCTTCTGGTCAATCAGACTATAAAAACTCATCGCGATATAATTCTATTATCCTGTCAGCTATTCTCTCAGTTGAAAGCCCTTTTCGAACAATCTCGTCCCTCCCATGTGTGCGCCCTTTGAAGGCAAGTGCTTTACGAAGACAATTGCAGATGGAATCCGGGTCATCGTGGTCGGCGATATAAGTGCCTTCAACGTTTTCAGTAACCCATCTGACATCGCCTACATCAGTGGAAACAATGGGGCAATTACACGCCATTGCCTCTTTAATGACATTTGGTGAACCCTCGCTGACAGATGTTAGAAGAAGTGCGTCCGCGGCGCACATGTATCGTACTACTTCATCGTGCGGCTGGCCAAAAACTGGATAAAGGATTACATTGTTATCATGCAATAAAGCGACAGCCTCTTGTGCCAATGAAAACCTCTTCTCCGACCGAGATGGGTGAGAACACCAGATGATATACTTTTTGCTGCCTTCAAACTGACATAATTCCCGAGCCTTAAGATAATCCATCAGATGGAATTGTCCCAGGTTTACACCATTTGGTATAACTGGCAGGGTCAAACCAAGCTGGGCTGCGGTGCGTTGGGATTTAACAATAGTGCAATCCCAAATATGCTTGATGAAGTATCGGACTATCCTTAACTTTAGTTTTTTTTGGGGGAAACTGCCAAGTATTGATACTACAACCTTCGGTTTTAAGAACAATGTTGACAATTCTGCGACATAACCGCAGATCGAGTAATGGGCATGGACTATATCAGGCTGTTCTTTCCTTACTAATCTCCGGAGTTCCATTGCTGCGCGAACATGAGCGGGCAGCCCATGTCCCACAACCGGAAACATAATCATATCCAGGCCTTTTTTAGTCAATGAATCGAATTGGGACTGGACAAAAGCGCTTACTCTTCCTACGCTTTTATTGCCGCTTGCTACAAAAATGACTTTCATTTCAGATTGTTCCAGTACCATTCGCAAGCCTGCTGGAAACCTGTAACCGCGTCATATTTCGGCCTATATCCCAGTATTTTCTGAGCTTTTAGGATAGATGCTTGAGAATGAGGGATGTCACCAGCCCTATTATCCCTGAAAACAGGTTCCACCTTGGCTATTTCGGGATCAAACCTGGATAGGTTATCCCGAAGGCATGAAAAGAGCTGAAGAAGTGTGGTGTTTCCGCCATAAGCCACATTAAAGACCATGTCAATCGGCGCATTCGCCGGGAGGTTCATATTGTAGAGTTTAGCCCGTTCGAGCAGGTCCTCTCGTGACGTAGTCATCGCTAGCTCATTGGCCTGTATGACGTTGTCGATATACGTAAAGTCACGCGAGTAACTACCGTCGCCATTGATAAAAGGAGACTCATGCCTGATTAGGGATTTTACCCAGAGAGGGATGACCGCAGCGTAGGCTCCGTTTGGATCTTGCCTGCGTCCGAAGACATTGAAGTACCTCAAGCCGATGGTCTGCATGCCATAAAGATCCGAAAAGACGTTGGCATACAATTCATTTACAAATTTGGTGATAGCATATGGTGAGAGAGGCCGACCGATGTTGTGTTCTATCTTGGGCAGTTCTTTACTATCTCCGTAGGTCGATGAGCTGGCGGCATAAACAAACCTTTTTACTCCTTCGTCGCGGGAGGCGACAAGCATATTCAAGAAGCCGTCAATGTTGGTGTTGTTTGTCGTGATGGGGTCGTTAATACTACGCGGGACACTACCCAAAGCCGCCTGTTGCAACACAGCATCGCAGCTCTTTACTGCCTCCCGGCAAGTAGTCAAATCCCGGATATCACCCTTGATAAAGCAGAAGTTCTCTTTCTCCAGCAAAGGCTCAATATTGTGCATGAATCCAGTAGACAGGTTGTCAAGGCATATGACGCTATGTCCCTTATTAACAAAGTATTCACATAAATTGGAGCCGATAAAACCGGCACCACCGGTGATAAGTAGTTTCATTTCAATGGCAATTGATTATCACGTTGTTACTAACAACAAGAATTATAAACATCATTCAGCTCTTTGATGTGATTCTCAATGGAATAAAGCTTTCGAATATCACTGGATATCCGCGAGCTGTTTTCATTGAGGGTCTCCGGGGTTGTAGCTTTCATCTGACGAAATGCGAGAACCTTGGATAAACAGTCTTCAACATTATCTGTTTCATATATAGTTGCGTATTTCCCGTTACCCGATACTTCCTTCATTACATCCCAATCGTTTACTATGACAGGGAGTGCGGAAGCCATAGCTTCCAGGACAGCAATGCCAAACGTGTCATGTTCTGAAGCATAGATAAATAGATCCATCTGCCTCAAAAGATCTGGAATGTCATTTCTACCGCCAAGGAAATGGACTCTGTCTGAGAGTCCATGGCTCGTGCAGAACTCGACACATGAATCGTATCGATCAGGTTCAGATGGCTCTTTTCTGCCAGCAAAAAACAAGTTGAACGGAATGCCTTTTTTATTGAGTCCGTCGGCAACTCTACAAACAAATAAATGGGAACGTCCACTTCTGAAATTACCGACCATTATCATATTCAAGGCGTTTTTGTCTAACGCCAAAGCAGACGTCGGATTAGTAGTCAAGATATCCAGTTTAGAGAAATCAATACCATTGTACACTACACAAAACTTGTTCTGTATCGGCAGTTTCCACCGTTTCTCATATACTGACTTCTCATAGTTGCTTACGCAAATTATTCTCCGGCTTCTGCTGTAAACAAGTTTTCTATACAATAGTGGTGCATCAGAGAATGGAAACCCATGAAAAGTAGTAATAATAGTTACTTTGGTAAACAGCAGAGCTAACGAACAGACAAGAGCATTTGAGGGAGTTTGTGCATGGATAATGTCTATATGGTTCCGAAGAATAGCTTTCCGGAGCGCTAAAAGATACTCGAGCAATCCTCCTGTCCTGGCTACTTTGATAAACTGAGCTCCTGTGCTATGGAATTCTTTAGAGTAATCCCCTTCTTTCCTGTAAAGGCAGCAAATACCAAAAGGAAGACTGTCTGATTTTCGTAAAACATCACAAACCAGAGATTCTGCTCCTCCTCGATTCAGAGCCCCTAAAAACAATGCAACTTTCATTAAAACAGTCCTCGACTACCAAGCTTGAAAAACGCCCAGCCAAATTCCATTACTAATACTATTAAACACCAAGGGGTAATCAGCCGGTACGTTTTCTCTCTGAGCGTGGCTATTCCGTAAGACCACAATACAATCAATCCCGGAAGACCTGGTAACAGGAATCTCTCTGAATTGCTGAATCCACTTATGGATACTACTCCAAGATATGCTATCAAGAAAGAGCCAATTATAATATATTCTCGCCATTGTTTGCGGCGAAAAGCTTCAGAAATGGCAAGAATAGCAAAAAAACCCATAAAGTTCCTGATATAATTGCCTCCAGATTTTTCCTGCTGTCCATATTGTCCGTCAACATTGACCATTGTTGCATATGGGAGGACAAATGCCATAGGAGCCATAATGCTTCCTGTTGCGTATGTTGCCCATTGATTACCTCTGATTGTCTGGCTATATCTTTTTTCTACTACGTTTTCATCCCGTTCTTCCCAGTAGCCCTCCGCTTCCGTAGCCACGGTCCCGCCTTCTAATGTAATCAGGAACAAAACGCCCCAGCTAATAAGCAATATGCGTTTGCCGGTTTTCTTCATTGAAGGTGTGGAAGAAAGGATAACAGTAGAGGCAAAAGCAAAAACAGCAGTAGCACCTAATACCGTTCTGAAAAAGAATAAGCTTCCGGCAAGTAGAGTCGGAATAAGAACGGCATAAAAAGTGAAGCGCTTGGAACGGATAAGATAGTCCAAGCGTTCCAAAAATGCCACTTCAAGAAATAGCATCTCCGTTTCTTTTAAATGATACCCGCAATAGATTATGAGGTTAGGCATGAGAGCTGCCATTATTCCTGCTAGCCGTCCTGTCTGCTCTCCGAACGTGCGGGACGCCAGTTTGTATAGAAGGAAGCATGTGATAGTGCTTAGACACGCTTTGATTATGCGTGTGACAAAAACATTGGGGCCTATCAGCTTATATAGGACCGTAAGATATAAAGGATATCCTACATCAGAAACGCCAAAAGACTCCGGTCCGAAGTAGTAATCCCACACAGTTGACCAAGGAGAGTCAGCCAACCATACCGCTGCGTCATGATAACCGATCGAGTCGGCTGCCCCAAATTCAAAAGGAATACCGGTAGAGCTAGTATAGTAAAAGTATGAAGCTACAACCCACACAAGCCTTAGCACGAGTGCAACAGAAATCAAATTAGAGATGAAGGCAGCATTTCTGATATTTCTCCAATTCTTTGTAAAAACGCTAGAGAGTAAAAAGAATCCGACAACACAAAATGTTCCCAGAGCAATATAGCCCATACTCATTGAATAGTTGAAATAGAAAACACTTATGCACGACAATGCAATGAGGTATACGAAAATCGCCCTATGAGCTATTTGCTTTGGGAGGAAGCTAATCATCTTATTCTATTGGTATATGTTGAACACTGCACAAGAGTCTGGGTGATAGATTTGCCAGCCAGATCTTTTTCAATGCCGAAGGGGTGGCATGGAATGATGACAAAGGAAATACCTCCAATCTTTTCAAACAATCTAGATACTGTTCCCGGTCCTTGTAGAAATGATGGCTCACTTCAGAGAGTATAGACAAAACTGTCTGGGCAATCATTCCATCAAACCAGCGATGGTCACTTATTGTTGCCCCTCTGTCCTTCAAATTCCTAATTAGTCGAAGTTTGTCTTCGACAGACTTACGTTTCTTGTCTATGTCTGAGTCTCGTGTGATTGAGTTTTGACGGTACAAGTAATTGTAAACCATCGTTCGGCAGGAAGCTATCCGATTCGCCTGCAGGAGAATGCGTGGTGTCCAATCTACATCTTCATAGAGAATCCCTTCCTTGAAAAGATTCCCTTCTTGCTTAAGAAGTGAGGCGAGACAGATAAACTGACATGCATAGCATGCAAAGCCGAGACGCTCGTTGAGAAACAACAGTCCGTTGCAGATGACTTCGGAGTAGTCATCGAATGGTTTGGAATACTTATTAGGCTCGAATATCTCTCCGTAAGAATCAACGTTCTGATAATTAAACCTGAGGATGTCCAGAGACTGACTCTCCATCTGATGTATCAAGCCCCCCATGACGTTTGGGCAAAGGTAATCGTCAGAATCGACGAATTGGATGTACTTTCCCCTCGCTGCTGTAATTCCTCTGTTTCTAGCTGCGCTGAGACCCTTGTTCTTTTGATGAATTACTCTGATCCTATTATCTTCCTCAGCATATTTATCGCATATAATCCCGCTTTTATCTGTAGAACCATCATCAACCAATATTAATTCAAAATTACGAAATGTTTGTTTCAATATACTTTGTATACATTCATCTAGATAGTTTTCTACATTATAAACTGGCACTATAACCGTTAATTCTGGAGCATCCATTATATTATCTTCCATTTTAAAACTGTTTTTTTTATTATAAATGTAATATTTTTTGCAAGAGTTTCCCTAGTTTAACAATGATTCTCGCTCATACGCTTCTTCATTTTATTGCAGGCAATTCTATAACTCTTTTTCATAAATAGGTATGCCAACATCACTTTATTCTTTTGATTATGTGCTATCAATTTTGAAACTTTATAATCTTCACTATCCTTTGACAATAATGCCCTAAAAAATGCATCGATCCATACATCTCCCCTGACAAAATAAAATGATCCACATTCTTTATGAAGTACATCCTTTATATATCTTTCCATATGATGGTACATTCTGCTGTCATCATAGAAATAATTCTTTTGCAGGAGCTTCGACTGATAATTAGTCCCATCAATTTTGGAAATACTTCTATGGTGACTGACAACTTTAGGGTCATAATATACATTTCCCATTCCGTATAGAATTAGAATCAAGGATTGATCCCAAACCATAGGATGGGCTTTATAAAATAAAGAATAATCTTTATCCGGATACAACTTAAATATATTTCTGAAGACCCAGGTGTCCGTAGAACTAGGAAGACGGTCATGAAAATGCCGAGCCAAAAAATCATAAAAAGTAAAAACTTTAGGCTCTTTCCTCTTTCTCATCACATCTTTATATTCCGCGTCTACTCCATGATCACACCAGGAGTTACAGGTCATCCCTATATATTCAGGATGATTCTCAAGAAAACCAACCTGATACTTCAACTTGTTTTTATCCTCCCAGTAGTCATCCCCCTCAAGGATTGCGATATACTTACCCTTACACCTGTGAAGCACACCATACATATTTCTGCTGCCACCAACATTTTTCTTCCGAAATGCAGGCTTCACTATTCCCGGATAACGCATCTGGTATTCTTTTATAATATCCCTGGAGGAATCCGGAGAGCAATCATCGTCAATTACGATCTCATACTCAAAATCCACTTCCTGTTCAAGTATACTATCAAGAAGTTGTCTTAGATACTGCTCCATATTATATGTTATAACTGCAACGCTTACTAACGGCATTCCATCAACCTCTTACAAATAACCTGATAAACCCTTTGGCAATTCTGTTTATCATATAATCTGTAGAACTCCCTCATTCGTTTATAATAACAGTCTTCCATAGAAAATGACTTCTTAATAATATTTTGTATCGCTTTAACGAGATTGTCCTCATTATAAACCACCGGACCAAATCCATCCTCTTCCGCATGGAAATCAGTCTGTTGATACTGCCTGTCATAGAATTCCGTCTGATCAAACTGATAGTAGATTACCGGTTTATTCATGTAGGCAAAATCAAAATGAACACTGGAATAATCTGTTATTAACAATGCAGATGTCTTCAATAATTCCTGGATATCATATTCATCATCTTTTGCTATAAGAATATTCTTTGAAATCGTTTTAAAATAATCTACATATTTCCTCATCTCATGATGAAGGTAAAATATCAACGTTAAATCATTATCCGATAGCAAAGTTATTAATTCTTTATCATTCAATATTTCTGAATATTTCTTATAAAACAGAGTGTTTTTAAATTTAATATTGGGATCCTGGGCAACGTATGATCTCCATGTTGGCATAAAGAGAATCTGTCTTTTATTTACCTGGATATTGTGCCATAAATCCAGTCTGGGAAAACCGGTATAAGCCAATTCATCTTTCTTATAGCCATAGTTTCTCAGTACATTATCATATTCTGGTTTCCCACTACAAATAAATAGATTAATACCTGTGTACCTCTTTAAACAAAACTCAGAGACACCATAAGATACCCCATGGGGAATAAAAACATCTTTAATACCAAGTAAACCTTTTATCCTTCGACAGATTGGAGCATTAGTAGGCCAACATCCATTAACATGAGAGCTGATATGTATTTTTGAAATACAATAGTAAAAATAATGTTTCCAGCCGTCAAAATTAATCAGATTACCATAAGCCTGAATCTTTTTCCTGTCATCACTATCCTTCTCAATAATGTAATAAATTTTCTTTTCAGGATAATTCTCTCTCATATATTTAAAAAAAACGAGACCATTATCTCTGGCTTGATCTGATCTTTCAGTGATAATCATGATTTCCGGACAAACCTTCCTATACAGTAATGCCACGGGAATAAGAAATATAAATCTGATTGACGTTTTTAAATTTTTCTGATTAATACTTGTAAGCTTCATAATGCGTATCATTTAATGTGTCAGGACACATGCAAGGTCAAAAATTAATAATTTCCAAGATTTTCTGTAAGCTTTATTTTAGATTGTATTACAAAGCATATTTATCTTTATTCCCGCTGACACTTCCATAAATATCATGGACCTTAACATATAACTCAGGGCTTATTAAAGCTAAGCAGGAAAGTACTTTTAAACGTAAAGAGAATAATCCTTTCAGAACGTAAGGAAGCATTTTTTTTAGTGTCCTTTTTGAGTATTCTCTCAACATCTCAATCTGTCTATTATCTTTACAATCCATAACCATAATATTATCAATCAATCGTTTGCATATTCTTTGATCTATAATCATTCTCAGATGTTTATTATCTTTAGTATCTTTCCGAATGATATAAAAAACTTTTAAAGGATCACTTAGTTTTTTATAGTTTAATTGGGACATCGCCGCAGAATTCTCACGAATCATATAGTGGTACAAACATCTGTCTTCATATATGTTCTTCCGGGATTTTTTAAATAAATAATAATTCATCAGCAAGTCTTCCATATATTCTATGGATGGCCTTGTTTTATCCCAGCCAAAATCTTCCCCAAATATCTTCCTTGAAAACAATTTATTACACAAGCTAGGCTCAACAGAATCACCACATAATAATTCACGGATTCCCTCATCCTTTGATTGAACAAGTATTTTTCCCGTATTGTAATAATAGTCCACACGGTCAGGGAAAACCATCTGATAGCCACAATGGGAGATATCTGCGCCATACTTCCTTGCATTTGACAAAAGTACCGTATACATTTCCGGATCCAGAAGATCATCTCCATCCACAAAAGAGACCCATTGACCGGAAGACTGTAGAAAGCCATTAATTCTGGCTTGGGCCACTCCCATATTGTCCTGATGGATAACATGAATTCTCTCATCTCTTACTGAAAGAAAGTCCGCTGCCTCACCTGTTCCATCTGTTGACCCATCATCAATAATAATAATCTCCAGGTTTTTATATGATTGACCTAATACACTGGCAACGGTTCTTTCAATGTATTTTTCTATATTATAAGCAGGGATAATTACCGAAATCTTATCTTTACTCATCATATTATATAACCTATTTTTCCCTTCAGATCCTTTTTCTGCTTCATTCTTTTTTTCATGGAAACATTTTTCCTAAGAGTATAGGACTCATCATAGCAAGGAGAAAACTCCATACGTGCCTTTTCTTTTTTGATGTAATCCTCAAGAGAACATATCACCCTGGCAGGTGAACCTGCTGCCACTGTATTGTCGGGAATAGAATGGGTCACTGTGCTATTGGCACCAATAATTACATGATTGCCAATATTTACTCCTGGAAGGACTACTGATTCTGCTCCAATAAAAACGTTGTTACCGATATTGACCCTGCCGATTTTTGTATAGCCCAGGTAAGCTTTGGTACTGGCATCATGAGCTAAAATATGGACACGGGGAGCTAGTGTCACATCATCACCTATTTCAATTAACCATGCGTGAGAGTCATCAATAAGAACATTGTTCATCCTTTGAAAATTCTTCCCGATCTTCATTCCTAGACTTATTAATTCTTCTGTTGATAATTCTCCTCTAAGCCGATAAAGTATGTTTTTTAGAAACTTCATAATTCTCCCACGCTTATACTGAAAAACACATTTCCTTCTCATCTTTGTATTCAACTATCATTATCATTTAAAGATTGGCTTATCTTAAAACACCATATTTTTAAGCATTTCCTCAACATTTTTAACTGTTTCCTCTTTTTTAAATTGTTTCCCTCTGACTATTGCTCGTTTTTTATAATTCAAAAATCTGTCCTTATCTTTTATGACATCTTTAATTGCTATATATATAGATCGAATCCTGAAGTCTTCAGTCACAATCCCATATTCATTATTATTTCCCAGCATCTCAGTCATTCCAGATACTGGCGTAGTAATCACCGGCAGTCCTAAAATCAGTGCTTCTGTTGCTGCTGTAGAAAAGCCCTCCGCAGAAGAAGTACAGACAAACAGATTACACCTGGCCATATATTTATACGGATTTGTCTGATAACCTAAAAAAGTAAAAGAATCCCTTATTCGATTCTTTTTAAGATATGCTTCAATTTTACTACGGTCTGGTCCCTCACCAAGAATATAAGTATGGACAGGATACCCTCTGTCTTTCAGCTTCTTGTGGATACGAGCCAATTTATCAAAACCTTTTGAAGGCAAGATTTTTCCAACTCCGCAGATTTTAAACTCATTCGAATTAAATCTGTCTTCAGATTCAGTAAGGGCCTTCTCACTCATTTTCAGGATTTCTTCTGATTCCACAGTGTTATACAGGATCTCTATGTTATTAAGCATGGGATATATAGCCCGAAAGTCCTTTTTTACATAGTTGGATACGCAAATCGTCTTATGGAATCTCTTATAACATGACACAGACTCCTGGTAGCTTCTGAATGCTTTCGCCGCGACTTTCATAGTATGTTGCTCTACATGAATCCAGGATATGAGCCTGGTCTCAGGGTAAGGACAGCCACTGATAATCCGGGCAGAAGGACCTTCCAGATAGGAAACCTCGATATCATACCTTTCCCTGATTAATTTCCTATGTAGATATTCAGGGGAGAAAAGTTTCATAATATGACTATTTCCGGCCATATTTTTAGGGAAACAGGTCTTATATCTTATCCTTTCTTTCAGAAACTGTTCATTTATACCACCTCCAAACAAAGTCTGTACTGTGATATCAAAAACCTGAGAGTCCATATTGTTAACCAGGTTAACCAATACTTTTTCTGCGCCCCCCTGTCCCAAATCATGGATTAAAAACAATATTTTGATTTTAGCTGGTATATTTTCTTTTAATCCACGTTTCATATATTGTATCATCTTCCTTTTATTGTAATATAACAAGATAATAACAAGCCAAGAGGCAAGGCAGTAATAGCTGTTATTTTATGAGGTGTTTTTTTTAATGCATATCTTACTTTATGACACAGTAAGGCACTTGAGATTAAATGTATGGAATGCCGTAATCTGAAAAGCCATGATGTATTCTTAAAGCTCAGATACAGCAATCTGGTCTCCAGAAAACTTCGGGGACTGTTATAGTACTGCTTCAGCGTATTCCTGGTCATACCATCAGCCTGGTATTCCACTATCCTAAGTACTTTATTAAGAATCAAAAAATCATATCTCTTACTAATCTGAAGATGCATATAGTGGGGATTAAAGTTCTTTTCATGGGCATAAGTCGCCATAGGAAATACTTCTCTATAAAGTTTGCTTCTGACCACATTGGTACGGTCCCCATTGGTAATATGGTATTTCCCCGTGAAAAGATCAATCAGATTCACTGAGAGTCTGTCAGGCAGCTTATCACCTATGATTTTTCCATCGGTATATGCATCCAGACCCACAATTCCGGCATAGTGATCAGATCCAAATTTTTCCCAAAAAGAAAGTATTATATCCACGGCTTCACAAGGCATAAAGTCATCAGAATCTATACATACACTCAACTCCGTATCTATGTGTTCAATTGCTTTATTGTAGGCTGTATGCAGGCCTCCGTTTTCCTTATAATAGTAATGAATTCTAAAAGAATCTTCCGATTGAATCCATTTCTTTACCAACTCACCTGTTCCATCTTCTGAACCATCATCAATCACCATCCAAATAAAGTTTTTATTACTTTGTTTCTGAAGGCTCTCATAACATCTTGTCAAAAGATGAGCCCGGTTATAAGTAGGTGTAAATATAGTTAGTATAATTTCGTTCCTTTCTTTTACCTGCTCCAGATTCTCCTGGTAGCTCGTATCAACTTGCATAAGTAATCCATTCCTATTATTTTACAGCAGATATAAAGTATAAATACTTTTTTATTGTTTCCATAATGTCTGAGTACTTTTTGATAAGGTTCCAGCCTTTTTATACTTTTCTCAGGTATTGTGTCAGACAAAGCCTGTACGGCAAAAAAAGTAGCATATTGATAGGCTGCGTATTGATATAAGTACTTTTTTTGAGGCACAGACCCTGATCTTGCAAGTTTAATACACTCCAGTATACTGTAAGCCAAATCCTCACAGGATTTTTCTTTAAAAGAATGGGTTATCGAATCTCTTCTCTGTCGGTAACAGTAGAAATCCAGATTGACATAATCATAAGATTCAGCAATGTTTAGCAGCCTGGCACACCAGATGATATCTTCCGACAACCGTCCTTTGTCAAACTGAAAATACTCTTTTACCAAATCTGCCTTAATCATTTTATTGCAGGCAGATGCTATATAGAGACCATGGGAAAACAAATACTGCAGCTGACACTCTTTCATATGGTAACTAGGCATAGGAGGGATATTTTCTCCACTATTAACTTTAGTCCGCCCATCGCAATACTTTTTATAAGAATAGTTAATGACATCTGACTTTGTCTCCTTAGCCCGGATGGCCAATTTTTCCAAGGCTTTAGGATCATCCCAGAAATCGTCGGCATCAAGAAACATAACATAGCTTCCCTCTGCATGTTTTATTCCTATATTTCTGGCATCCGACAAACCTCCATTTTTTTTATGAATAACCTTTATTTTATCATTTCCAGAAGAATATCTGTCGCAAATTATTCCAGATGTATCCGTAGAGCCATCATCTACTAAAATCAAATCATAATAATTATAGCTTTGTGAAAGTACACTCTGAATGCACTGATCAAGATACTTTTCTACATTATAAACAGGTATAATAATACTGATCGTTATATTTGCCATATTCTTTCCCTATAGTCGTCCTATTAATGAGTGATCATTTTAAAATCTACTGTATTGAGCCCAATAAAAAAGTAGATAACAAGCTATCATAATAATTTTCAACACCCGTGATGTCTGTTTGGTATACATAGCCTGGATTAGATATGGTAAAAGAATATAATTATAGAGGCTGGGATAAATAGGAAGTCTCCCAAGCATAACCCCGCTGGTAATCATAGAAATCAAATATAATCCTGTAGTAATTACAGACATGTTAGCGCATACATGAATAATCGGAATATCATCTTCCATGATAAATCTTCGTCCCAGAAAAGCCAGCACCATAGGCAGTGCATTAATCAAAACCCTGATAGGATTCGTTCCATCATCTCCAAGACTCTGCCACATCTCTACAGCGCCCTCATATTCCGTCCCCTGAAGCAAGAAATCCATAAAACCGATATTCCTGGATAAGATGCCCATTAAAACTATAATTGCTAAAAAAAAGAGAACTGTTCGCCCATTCCAGGCTTTTCCAGTTACAATAAATAATACCGGCAGCATAATCAAAGCTGACGTATGAATCGTTGCAGCCAGTAAGATAACAAGAACAGAGGGAAGGTATCGTCTTTGAATGATCCATGGGGTAACAGCAAATATAATTACAACTGCCATAAACTGCCGGATTCCATTCATCATATATGCGATATGGCAACCTGAAGCAACAAAAAGAAAGATACTCATAAGGTAGTCATCACAATATTTTCTGAAAATAAAAATCAAAGGAATACTATGAATACTAGCTAAAGCCAGCCGATAAACCTGTATATTATTTCCAAATATGGATTTAATCAAAACGCCAAAAATAGTAAATCCTCGACCTGTGGCATCTTCCTCAAAATATCCTATCAATTCCTGTAAATTATCAGGAAGGCTTTCAAAAGAACTGAGATATAAAGGTGTATCTGATATGGCAGGCCCCATACT
>ODAI011506529.1_pt1 | contig 14384 bp, 11 predicted proteins | sample 1539321 | NCBI WGS metagenome assembly ODAI01 (sample SAMN02144231, study PRJEB22623) | gut metagenome | biome: sheep rumen | host: Ovis aries | place: New Zealand
ATTCTTTTCCGTCATTTGCCTTGTATATTATACGAACCGACTGCGCCTTTATGGTTATTCCGCGCTCACGCTCAAGGTCCATATTATCAAGAACCTGTTCCTGCATCTCTCTGCTTGTCAAGGTTCCCGTTTTTTCAATTATACGATCGGCAAGTGTTGACTTACCGTGATCTATATGTGCTATTATACAAAAATTTCTAATTAAACTCTGATCAAGATGTGCCATTTTTTCTTTCCTCTTTTTTATCTTAAGTACGGACTATGTATGGTATACATATCCATCGCAGGCACGCTCTCGCTACTCTCGTCTCGCAGCGGTACTAAGCTCGAAAATACCTCGCTAAGTACCGGCGGACTCAAAGTACCTGCTTATGGATATTATATACCATACATAGTCCTCGCTATTATAATTGATAATAATGCCTTGTAAAGTATATCATACTATTATGATATGGGGCAATCTAATTTTGAATATATTAAAAGCTTAATATTGTGCCTTTCATTCCTTTCTAAGTACGCTGTTTAGTATGGCTGCAAGAGGTATCATTGCATTTTTTGCCTCCTCTACGGTATTGGTCTGAGCTCCGACTTCAACAAGCGTGGCTCTTGGCATTTTTTCAAGATTGAAGCTGTATCCTCTTATATATATCCGCCTTAACAAATCACCGTACATAGCCTTGCCTGCAAGGTGCATTTGCAGACTGAACGCAAGATTATCTATCTTGTTCGGATTATACAGATAATCTATATCACCGTTAAGATTAAGCCTGCTAACACCGTTAAGAAACATTATCTGAGCCGTAGGCCTTCCGTCTATGACTCTCATAAGCTTCAAATCCTCTCTTACGCCGTCACGATGCAAATCAATTATCACTTCAATAGACGGATTCTCGCTAAGGATTTTGTCTACTGCCGCACCCGATAATGTATATGCATAGCTTCTGTCAAGAACACCGTTTACTACATCATACACATTTCTGTCATGGTAAGTCTTGATTCCGTACTCATCCTCCAACAGCCTTGTAAGCTCATCTCCTACCCCTATTACGGTATCCTCGGTCACTCCTTCCCTACTATCCGAAAATGCCTCGCTTCCATGTGTGTGATATATAAGAACCTTGTAACCGTCACCCGAAAGGTCTATACTCATATCCTTGTTTAATAAGGTATCTGCGTTTATCTCTTCGGGAAGTACGTTGGTCGAGTTGTCAACGGCATAACAGTTCTTAAGCATGAAATCATAATTATTAAGCTGGTCCATGGAATAATAAATTCCGTTGGGATTAATTCCTGCCAGAGCCGTGACATAAAGATTATCCGGAGCAGGTACCATGTTATCTTCCGTAGATATTTCTTCCGTCAATTCCTGAAGTGTATTATCTTTGGAATTTTCTTCATTTTCGCCCGGCATATGTTCTGTTGAGTCTCCCGAACCGGTGTTGTTTTCGTATGAATCTATTTCATTTTGATTTGTTAATTCATTATTTTGTTTATTTGATGATATGCCTTCGCCATCCCATTCAATATCACTCACAGCTGCATATTTTGAAAAATCATCATAAGATAAATCCGGTTCATCAAAATATTCTTCTTTTTCTATGGCAAGCATCGGAATCAACTCATATAAAATATCTTCTCCGGTACTTATATCCATACAAAGAACAGGCAAAAACTCACGCTTTAGACCCTTTAATATATACCTCGACAAAAAATCCGTCCTGATCATTATGAAAATACTTATAATTATTACTATGAAACAATAAAAATATAATATATAACTTTTTAATTTTCCCATAGTAAAATATATGCTTTATTATTGTTTATAATTCAAAAAACCGTTAATGGCTTCGGAAATGGTATATGATACCTTCTTTACCGCCTCATCAATATTTTTTGGCGTTACAAACATAGCAGCCAAATCCGGTTCCAGAAGATTACATGCTATCTCATATTTTTCTTCATCCGAAAAACGCTCAAGCCTTCCTTCAAATCCGTCGTCTTGCCGTTTAATTATATTATTTTTACTATTTACATCTTTACTAAAATCATTGTCCCCCTTTAATATCTCCACCATCCCCTCTACGGATTGATATACTATTGCCGGAACGGAAATAACCGTGGGAACTCCGATTGCTATGACATTGACTCCGAGCGTTTTTTTATCAAGTCTTGCCCTGTTATTTCCTACACCTGCTCCGGGATTAATACCTGTATCACAAATCTGAATCGTCGAATTAAGTCTTTCGGGCTCCCTTGCCGCAAGCGCATCTATTGCTATAACTATATCGGGCTTTATCCTATCGCAGACCGATTTTATAATCACACTTGTTTCTATACCTGTCTGCGCCATCACTCCGGGCACAAGTGCGGAAAGCTCTTTGTCCTCTTTTATAAGCCCTTCACCTATCAAATGTCTGGTAATATATAGATTATCGACAACCAAAGGTCCGAGTGAATCAGGCGTTATTGCCCTGTTACCAAGGCCGATAACCAGAATCCTTTCGGCTTTTTTCATCATTTTAGCCAGGTTTTGATGCAGGATTTTTACAAAAGCTTTATTTATGCTTTCATCGCCTTCCATAAGGCTTTTGCTTTCTATCGTTACGTATGTTCCCACAGGTTTTCCGAGAAGCAACTCCCCGTTTTTATTTACAACCTCGATAATTGTTTCTTTAATATCTTCATCATACATCCTGGTAAATATTTTTACCCCGTCAATAATACCCTTTTCGGGAAGATCCTCCTTTAACTCAAGTGCCAGATCCGTTCTTATATATCTTTTCATTTTCATACTCCTGTTTTTTATTATTATTTTCTTCATAAATTCAAATAATATTCTGTTGACAAAAGTATATATAAATGCAATAATGTTTGAGGTTATAAAAAAGAAAAAACGGAGGTGGATAAGGTGTCAAACGGCGACAGTCATGGGTCAAACGGGCGATTGTGTATATACATGGATAACGGTTTTCGATTCGCTGCTGTGTCGTATGCTTTATCCTCAATGTATATATAGTTTTGTTGCCTGTGTGTGACCTTTCATACATAGGTATTTTTATGTCCTTTTGTCCCTTACGTCAGCGTTGAATAAATAATTCTTCAACTAATGAAACGGAGGGTAAACAATGATAATCGAAGAAAATAATGCTTTATCACTTGAAAATGATAACAGCATCATCGCTAAACCCGATTATGAATCGGAAATTTTAAATATCATCAAAAGCAATGATTCCCCAAAAACAATATTGAATAAATTAGAGGATTATCATGGAAATGATATTGCTCAGGTTATTCTTTTGCTTAATTCGGCCGAAATCAAGAAATTCCTGCGTGTATGCAGTCCTGATATGCTTGCGGATATATTTGAACACCTGGAAACGGATGAAATAAGCGAATATATAAATATGCTTGATATCCGAAAAGCAGCAAAGGTAGTATCCGAGCTGGAAACAGACACTGCCGCAAATGTTTTACATAACCTTGATAAGGAAAAACGCGCTTTAATTATTGATGCGATCAACCCGGAAATACAAAAGGAAATCCGTCTTATCGCATCCTTTGATGAAGACGAAATCGGTAGTCATATGACAACGAATTGCATAATCATTCGTGAAAACCTTACCATTAAGCAGGCAATGAGCGAGCTTGTAAAACAGGCTGAAGATAATGATAATATTTCTACTTTGTTTGTAGTTGACGAAAACGATGTTTTCTATGGAGCCGTTGATTTAAAAGATTTGATAATCGCAAGAAATACCGTGCCATTGGAAAGCCTTATAGTTACATCCTTCCCATATGTATACGCAAACGAAACTATAGATGATTGTATCGAGGAATTAAAAGATTATTCGGAAAGTATAATTCCGGTTCTTGACAGTATGAACAAGCTGCTGGGTGTTATCACTTCTCAAAGCATAATCGAAGTTGTGGATGACGAAATGGGTGAAGACTATGCCCGACTTGCAGGTCTTACCGCTGAGGAGGATTTAAATGAACCTCTGTTGCAAAGCATGAAAAAAAGACTGCCATGGCTTCTTATACTGCTCTGTCTCGGAATGATTGTTTCAAGTGTGATAAGCATTTTTGACAAGGTTATTGCACAATTGACCATAATAATAGCCTTTCAGTCTCTTATACTTGATATGGCAGGTAACGTCGGAACTCAATCCCTTGCCGTTACCATACGTGTTCTTATGGATGAAAATCTGACCTTTAAACAAAAAGGACATCTGGTAACAAAAGAAATGCGTGTAGGACTTTGCAACGGTCTGCTGCTTGGAATAATATCATATTTATTTGTGGGATTTTATCTGATTTTTGTAAAGCACCAGACTGCATTATTATCATTTTCGGTATCCGGATGTATTTGCATTTCCCTGATATTGGCAATGCTCATCTCAAGTGCGGTAGGCACATTAATTCCACTCTTTTTCAAGAAAATCAAAGTGGATCCCGCTGTCGCATCCGGTCCGCTTATCACAACGATAAACGACCTTGTTGCTGTCGTTACATATTACGGAATGAGCTGGCTTTTGTTACTTAAGGTTCTTCATCTCGGTTAGCTTATATGTAATATCCAAAATAAGCTTACCTTTTCCTTATATAAGATATCCCAGATATCTTAATACAAATATCCATGCCGTAAGCGTAAATGCCGAGAGCAAGGTTGTAAGTACGATTACACTTGATGATAATATGTCATCTCCATGCATATTCTTAGCCATAATATATGCGGTAGGTGTACTCGGAGAAGCAAGCATAATAAGAAGCGCCAAAAGCTTTTGATCTCTGAAACCTGCATATATGGCTACCGGTACAAAGATTGCAGCAAGCAGCACAAGCTTTATAAAGGTTGCCGCAAGCGTAGGCTTAATCTTTGCAAGTGCTTTCCTTCCCTCAAATCCCGCACCTATGGCAATGAGTGCAAGAGGCGAAGCCATACCTCCGAGGTATTGTATCGGTTTTGTAAGCATAACAGGAAGTTTAAGACCGACAAGAGATGCAAGAAGTCCCGTAAATATACCTATAATAATCGGATTTTTAAGAATGTTAATAAACGCAGTCTTTATTCTGCTCTTATCATTTTTTGTTGTCTCATCATTACTCTCAAAGGTAAGTATAATAACCGCAAAAATATTATAAAGAGGCACTGCTCCGATAATCATAAGCGGCCCCATGCCCGAATCACCGTATACATTTTGTATAAATGCTATTCCGAGTATGGCAGCACTGCTTCTGTAAGAGCATTGAACAAATGCTCCGACCTCACTTTTATCCTTGAGTATTTTTTTTGAAAGAATCCATATGGTTACTATGCTTATAAGGGTTACGGACGCACAAAAACCGATATATTTCCCATCAAAATTATGTACTATATCAGTCTTCCAGACATCAAGAAAAAGCATGCACGGAAGGCATACCTTAAATACAAATTTATTCGCAACCGCCACAAATTCTTCACTTAAAAAATTAATTTGTTTTAAAAAATAGCCTACCACCATAACCGCAAATATCGGTATGGTGGCATTGAGACTGTATATTAAACTGTCCATTTTATTTTGCCTCTCGAAAGTATTGTTTATACTGCTTCTCTTATTCGTAATTAATCATTTATTATGATATTTGTAAGCGCACACTGGTCTCCGGTAAGAGCCACATAAATATTATCAACACCATCAAGTACTTTTGTAACATTCTTTATGGATATTCCACAATTTTCCGTTGTTGTGGTAATTATATTTGCCTTTCTTTCAAATGAAACCTCACAGTCATATCCCTGCTTATTTTTTTCTTTCCAATCATCCCAGCCTTTAAAATCATCCTGTTTTTTTACATTCATTATATTTTCCGCTGCTCTTACGGTTTCCCAGTTTTCTCCGTCAAGTCTGATAAGTGCATATTCCCTGTAATCATTACCGTTCAGTTTTCCATCTTCCGAATGATATATGATAAAGTATGCACAATGCCAAACAAGTCTTGCGGTAGGAAGACTCATGGTATGGAATTTTAGCTTAAGATTATCTTTGATTGCTATACCTTTTGATGCATCGGTTCTGTATCCGTCTATCTGAACATTTGGCAAATCGCCCTCCGGTACATCAATATAACTGATTTCATCTGCTATCCTTGTAATGTAGTTTTTATCAATCGTCTCTTCTTTTTTACTTATGCTGACATCACTTATTAAACAATTTTCGCCGGTTATCGCCAAATAAGCAAATCTCGAATTATCCATAAGTGCAATTGTAGTTTCGATTTTTTTATTTCCGTCATCAATTCTGATTAAGATATGATCTCTATACTTTACGGCTTCAATATCATATTCGGAAATACTTTTTTCTTCTTTTGATTTATGCTTATCCGGATTATTCCGTACTATTTCCGTCTTAATATTTCTTATTTCTTTATCATTTGACTTACCGTCAAACCATAATTCACAATATTCACAATAATTAAGTTCTTCCGCCATCTTCTCATCACTGTGAACATGACCGTCGAGCGAATCAAACAAAATAAGCGAAGGTCCTTTGGATTTAGAAGATGATTTTCCTTTGCTTTCCGCCTTCATATGGATATTGGTTATATTTGATGTCACGATTATACCTTCTGAAACTTCACTTCTGTATTCATCGCACTTAAGCTCTTCTTTTCCCGCAAATTCGCTTATTGTATCCTTTTCCTTCATTTGATACTCGGAATCAAGATCAATAAGATGCTGCATAATCCTTGAAATCTCCGGATCAAACTGAGTTCCGGTACCCTTAACAAACTCCTCACGAATAAGCTGCTGAGGTATTGCTGCTCTGTAGCTTCTGTTTGATGACATGGCATCATATGCATCCGCAACAGCTATTATTCTTGCTATTTCAGGTATATCCTCACCCTTTAATCTATCCGGATAACCCTTTCCGTCGTAACGTTCATGATGGAAATGCGCACCTATGCTAAGATAAGGATATTCGCTTATACTCGAAAGAATCTGATTTCCTATTACCGGATGCTGCTTTATTACTTCATACTCCTCGTCCGTAAGCGTACCTTTTTTATTTATTATACTTACCGGAACACCTATTTTTCCTACATCATGAAGAAGTGCCGCATAGTAAACCTTCATACAGGATTCTTCGCTTTTTCCCATTGCTTCGGCAATTTTCTTTGAATATTCCGCAACACGGATAGAATGTCCGTGCGAATATGTATCCTTTGAGTCTATAGCATTAACCAAAGCATTTGCCGTCTGCTCAAACAAACGTCTTGAAACATTTTGCTTTGACTTCAAAGACTCAAGTTCAGCCACTCTGTACTCATTGATTTTTTTATTTCTTTGATATATTAAAGAAATAGTTAATATTGCAAAAGCATCATTAAAGAGTCCGGGTATATTTGATACACTCTTCATAACAATGATATTTCTGATTAGCATAGGAAATTGAAGAAGCAATAAACCCAAGGCCAAAATGTATCCGGGCTTTTTATAGAAAATTACAATAAGTATAAGACATGTATTGGCGAGTAACGAGAATACTCCCGTAAAGGATTGAACGGGAATACTGTAGTCAAACATAGCAACATTTCCTTTACTGCGCGAAGTCAATACTACTATGACATTTGCTACAATATACATAAAAAGAATAATACATAAGAAAAGTATTGAAGATTCTTTTATTTTCAGATTTTCATTTTTTGTTTTTTTATTTTCATTTGCATTATTCAATATTACAGCCCACCTTTTTAGTACTACACTATATAAAATAGCACTTTCCACATATAAATACAAGAAAAAGCAGGAACTTTTTACAGTTCCTGCCCTACTTTAAAGTTATCTTTTCTAACACTTCTTTTATGCCACTTTGTTTATTACCTTCATAAATTCATCACCGGATACAGCCTTTGAATAATACCAGCCCTGCATATATTGACAACCTATGTTGGCAAGGTGTTCTTTTTGCTCTTTTGTTTCCACACCTTCGGCTACAATCATATATTGAAGTGCATTAAGCATTTTAATCGTATATTCAAGTGTGATACCTGCCTTATTATTTTGGAAAGCATCCCATATAATGAATTTATCGATTTTTATAATATGGAACGGCATATGGTTAATATAATCAAGATTTGAATAACCCGAGCCATAATCATCAAGCGATAATGTAATTCCGTAATCAACTATCTTTTTGATATTCTCATTAATTATATCCGAGCTGCCGACCATATTTGCCGTCTCGGTTATCTCGATGTTAATCTGAGAAGGATCGACATTATATTCCTCAAGGATTTCAATTACTTTCTTGTAATACTCCGGTTGTTGAAGCTGAACCGGACTCATATTAACCTCTATATATTCCACAGAGCTTTCCGAAAGCCTGTTATCTCTGATAAACTTGCATACCGAACGAAGTACCGTATCACCCAATGCAATTATCAATCCATTTTTTTCGGCTATCGGTATAAATTCTTCAGGTGAAATCCAGCCAAGCTTCTCATCATTTAATCTTACAAGTGCCTCAGCGGAATTATATACATTTTTCTCAACAGAGAATATCGGCTGATAATATACCAAAAGCTCATCTCTGTCTATGGCGAGTCTGACCGCTTTTTCGATTTCCTTTTCGCTTCTCATTTTGGTAAGATCCATATCGTGGGCAATTGATATGCCGCCCTTGTTGGTTTTCTTGGCCATAGATATCGCGTAATCCATACTTTCTATAAGGCTGCTGTAATTACTTGCATCCTTAGGACATTCAAAACAACATATGGAAGTTGACATCATAATACCGGAATATGATTCACTGTACCATGGATGTCTGAATCGTCCGAGAATAACTTCAGAAAGATTTTTTATATCATCTATATTCTTTTTATTACATACGGCCACAAATTTATCAGAACCGTAAGTAAATACAACATCTATTCCGTCAACACTCTTAAGATAGTGTCCTACCTGTCTTAAAAGATTATCTCCTGTATCTACTCCATAGGTTTTATTGATATATTTGAAATCATCCATCGCAAGCATAATAATCGCGAATTGTTTATTTCTTCCGAAACGATACTCAAAATAACCACGCATACACTCTTTGTTAAATAAATTAGTGAGATTATCTATATAAAGTGCAGGATTAAATATATAGTTATAAAGCGACAGACAAACTATCGAGAATCCAAAACAAAGCAATGAAACCGAATACTTAAGCTGAAGCATCATCATCACTACCGAAAATACTATACTTGACAAAAGTATAAATGCCTTGAATGCCGGAATATTCTTTCTTTTAAGTATAATAACCGCAGAAGCAGTCACAACCAATACTACGGAAAGCATAAAGTATAAGGCTCCGAGCTTTCCGGCAGTATATCCGTCTTCATAAAAATAATATCCGATTTTATTAAAAGGTGTAGTAAATTCTATGCTTGTTGTACATAAAAGTATAAAATAAAGAAAATATTTAATCGTAAGCTTGTCTTTATCATACATATTCATATATTCACATATAAATGCAGTATATACAACCAGAATAAAGCTTATCATAAACGAATAAAACGCCATGATAATATTATATCCCACTTCATCCACGGCACCCGTTTTAAACAAAATTCCCGCAAGCGTATTTGTAGCTGCTGCCATAAATATGTAAATATTGAATCTTAAGAAAAAGATGTAGCTTTTAAGCGGTATCTTCTTTTGATGAAAATACCAAAGCATCATTAAAGTACAATTTACGATTGTTGTAAGATTAAAAATTAAACTGAATTCAAACATTTCAAGCCCCATATTCATCATCCTTACTTTGTATAAATAATACAAATAAATACACAGTAATTTTAACATTACTGTGAATTCAATTCAATATGACAGAATTAACAGTTTTTCAAAATCATATTGTACAGTTTTTTAGACAATAATTGTGAAAATACACATCTGCGTTTTTTTCTTTTGACGCAAGTTCAAGTTCCTTAAGTATATCAGTTAAACGGGATGACTTCAAACGATAAATCACTCGAAAAGCTGTCAGCAATACCCTCGGTAACATATATTGATGTATCAGATTTAACAAGTACCATTTCAAAATCATATTTACCCATGCGCCAAAGCTCAACTGTCTTATCATACCCTAACAAAATAGCTATTGTCGATAACGCATCCGCAACTGCCGAATCGGAAGAAATAATAGTTGCCGATACAATATCCGTATCTGCAGGATAACCTGTTGCGGGATCGATAATATGATGATAGTAATTACCATCCTGTTCAAAATATCTCTCGTATGTACCTGCTGTATCAACTGACATTGCGGACATACCATTATCTGATAAGCCGTCAATTGAAATTACAGCAAAATAGTCGCCCTGACTGCCATATGGATTTTGTATACCTACACGCCAAGGCTTGCCGTCCGGCTTGGAGCCAATAAAAGAAATGTTACCTCCAAGGCTTATCATGGCACCGGTTAAAGCATTTTCATCTTTTGATGTAAGAAGTTCATTTACCTCATCAGCTATGTAACCTTTGGCAATCGCACCCAAATCTATCTTCATTCCATTTTCCTTAAACCTTACACCGAAAAGCAGTTCACCACTTTCCTCATCATCAGCATATCCCGATGAAACCGCGTTAGACCACTCGCGGGCAGGAAGCTCAAGTACCTCTGCATTATCAGGATTTGTTTGCAAAAGAAGTTCACTTATCTCCGTATCATCAGGAACACGATAGTTTTTGCTGAAAAATCCCCACGCATCCGATAACGGATAAAGAGCTATATTAAATGCACCATCTGTTTCATGCGAAAGCTCCTGACTCATCTTTATAACCTCTATAAGTTCATCCGAACAGGCTGCATTACCGTTATTATTTAAATAATAAACCTCTGAATCGGGTCTTTCCGTTGAAAACACACCGTCCAATCTATCAATCAAATCAGCCGATTCCTTAAGTAAATTCTCTGAATCCTCACCATATACGGTCAAGCCTATCACATCATCCATTGCAAAAAAAGTGGTTGATGAACTTTTTTCACCTGTTTCGATATCTATTGAATCAGAAAACGGTGTACTCTCTGTTGTCGGCACATCAGCTTCCGGCTTTTCTGATTCACCGGTTGTATCGGTTGTATTTTCTACTGTAATTTCCTCAATCTTTTCAGTAGTATCACTTGTTTTTTCAAAAGAATTATCTTTTTTTGAACTGCCCGAGTTACCACATCCGGTTAATAATATAGTTCCCAAAAAGATACCGCCTAATATCCGCAATCTTCTTTTTTGCATTGTTCTACCCCCCATGTTAAAAAAAACTTTCATATTTCTCCTACATCTGAAAAATATCCATCATTCCTTATGAAATCCCACTATCTTAACTGCCGCAAGCGGTGTTCCCAAGTCGTCGGTCACTCGTACATTATAACAGCAGGTGCTTCTTCCATTCTTTATAAGTTCAGTTTCAGCTATAACCTTATCGCTCTTGGGTACTCCGATAAAGGAAATATCCGATGTGATGGAAACCGTTCCGGGCTTTTCCCAGTTTGATGCAACCGCAAAAGCAAAATCCGCCAATGTAAAATAAACACCACCCATAACACCTCCGACAGCATTTTTGTGGCGTTCGTCAATCATAAGACTGACCTTTGCATAATTTTCTCCTACTTCTTCAATATATGCTCCTGTATCCGCAGCATAACGGTCATGTCCGAAAAACTCTCTTATTTCTTCTATATTTTTCATTTTTGCCTCCTGATTTCTGATTTTCAAGTCACCGGTCTCTAACGCCGAACCTTTGGACTCTAATTTTTTATATGCTTTTTCCTTCCTTAAACATCCTCATCATCTCATTTGTCAAACTGTAATCATATGGCTGAAGCTCAATATTTTCTCTCTGTACCCATTCGGCATACTTTAATTCCGATGCATCCATATGTATGGTATCATCTCCGTTCAGGTCACAAAAAAAGCCTATCAAAAGATCACTCGCTATCCCCCATGGCTGTGATTTGTAATATCTTATGTTCTTTACCATGAGTCCCGTCTCTTCCATAACCTCCCGCATAACGGTTTCTTCAATCGTTTCTCCTATTTCGGCAAATCCCGCTACAAGCGCATTATGCGCAAATCCGGTTCTGTACTTCGTAAGAAGCAGCTTATCACCGTTTGTGATTCCGACAATTACTGCAGGATTTATACGGGGATATATTTTATTTCTGCATTTCGGACAAACTACCGCCCTCTCCAGCAAATCCTTCATAACCCTGGTTCCGCAATGACCGCAATACAAATTATTTCTGTACCATTCTGCAAGCTGATATGCCGTAAATGCGGCAAACATATATCTTTTCGGTTCAAGGTTCATACTCATTATTCGTCTTAATTCATAAAACGAATATCCCTTTGGAATTATATTTAATATATCAGTACCGGTCATTTCCAAAGTATCAGCAAGAAAGAAAATGTCCTCATCTATATAAAACAGATATGTAAGTTCCGGAATGTGTTCCGGATTTAACTCATTTAGCTTAGGAAAGCTGACCTTTTCTCCGGCTGCATCAATCTTTAGCAAAAGTTTTCCTTCATTAAAGAAAACTATCATACTTTCGTCATCCTGTCGCATATCCGGCATATAATGATTATTAAACCTGTATGGGGATATATCCTGAATCATCTTTCTTCCTCCGTCAAATCCGCCAACGCATTGTAAAAGTCGGGAAATTCCTTTTGTAATCTTACGATTTTTCCTTCTTTGTCAAGAAAGCAATGTTCCGAATGCGCCTCACACAAAATCTTATCATCTTTATTTTTCATCTCATAATATATCTTAAGTCTTACACCCTTTAGTTCTTCTACTTTTACAGATATAAAAACATCATCGGCAAAAGTACAGCTTGTTTTATATTTGCAATCAATCGCAGTAACCGGTGAAGCCACACCAAGCTCTTCAAGCTTATCATAGTCCCAGCCTATCTGTGATAAGAAGTCTACTCTTGCTTCCTCCATCCATCTTATATAATTTGAATGATGAGCTATGCCCATTTTATCAGTTTCATAATATTGTACCGTATGTTTGTATTTATTCATCATATATACCTGCCCTGTTTAGGAAATCTAATATTCTTACTTTATACTATTGTTCTTAACAGTCTTATTAACTGAAAATTTACTTTACCAGTTCAACCGCATTGTTATTATCAACCAATTTAACACTTTTCAAATTTCTTATATATGATGTAAACTTTGAATAACCGATTTTTTTAATTTCATTTTCAACATCATCAAAGCTGTCATATATTCTCTTCTTGAGCAAGCCTAAGTTCATTTTATCATCATTCTTCTTCAGCTCATCAATAATCATTTTTTCAAGCCCTACATTCTTATCCGACTTTAAAACAATGGTTGATGTTCTTCCCGAAGTTTTTACAGTCACATTCTTCATACTGTTAGCAAATGATGTAAGATTGTTAAACCCATAATTTCTAAAATCGAACTCCGGATATAATCTTGACAGCCTGCTGCCTATCTCTCCCAGTCCCGTCAGCTTGTCCTTGCTGTTATTTTCATTGATTATCTTAATTATCGCCTTTTCTATGGTTGACTTTTTTGTCACATTATTTTTATGTCTTCTATCATCAGGCATTTCTTCCTCATCAATTATCTGATTAAGCACAACAAATTTCTTGCATGCCCTGACAAACGATTGCGGTGTTTTATCCTCGCCCATACCTATCACATCTATACCGTTTTCACGTATCTCCTTGGCAAGCTTGGTAAAATCCCCATCACTTGAAGCTATGCAAAACATATCTGCCTTGCCTTCATATAGAAGCTTCATAGCATCTATTACCAGACATATGTCTGTAGCATTTTTACCTGATGTGTTACTCTCCTGCATAATAAGATTAAGAGCATATTTGTTGGTGCACTCCATCCACCCTTTTATAGAACTATTAATCCAATTACCATATACACGTCTTATAATTATATCTCCATATTGGCTAAGTTCATCTATTATTGTATCCATATATTTTACCGCAACATTATCCGCATCGATTAAAAGTGCTATTTTTGCATCGTTTTTGTTATCTGAAATCATTGTTTTCTCCTACCTCTGCACCCGGTTAAGATACCTCTCCCAAGTAAAAATTGCCTCTTTAAAACTTACTTTTATCTCATATGAATCTGCTGCCGTATTATCTTCCTCATCTATAAATTCGAGTCCTATATTGTATATATTCTCATCATTTTCATTGTCAACATCCTTTTCGATATAATATAGATAAGAACCCTCACATGTGTTTATTATATTCTTTATTTCTTCATCATTCAATACGGTATCCGGCACTTCCTCCATAAGAACTTCATTGGCATCATAATACCTGTAACCGTCCTTTTTTGCTGATATTATC
>ODAI013410856.1_pt1 | contig 14384 bp, 13 predicted proteins | sample 1539321 | NCBI WGS metagenome assembly ODAI01 (sample SAMN02144231, study PRJEB22623) | gut metagenome | biome: sheep rumen | host: Ovis aries | place: New Zealand
AGCCAGGCGGCGTTCAACGCTTTCCTGAAGACGCTCGAGGAACCCCCGTCATACGCGATATTCATACTCTGCACCACCGAGAAACACAAGGTTCTCCCTACCATCCTGTCCCGATGCCAGACCTATGATTTCAACCGTATCGGCATCTCCGACATGGTGCGTAATCTGCGTGGCATAGCAGACAAAGAAGGGGTGAAGGTGGATGATGAAAGCCTTCACGTGATCGCCCAGAAGGCGGATGGCGCGATGCGCGACGCCCTCACTATCTTCGACCAGACCGTGGCATTCTGCGGCAGCGAAATCAAATATGCCGATGTCATCCGCAACCTGGGCGTGCTGGACTACGACTACAGTTTCAATCTGGTCGAGAACTTCCTCGCCAAGGATTACGCCTCGGCTCTGCTGGGATTCAACGATATCCTCTCCAAGGGTTTCAATGCCCTGCACTTCATATCTGCCCTGGGCGAGCATTTCCGCAATCTGCTGGTTGCCCGCACGGGTGGTCTGGATTCCCTTCTGGACCTGCCGGATTCTCTCAAGCTGCGGTATCGCGAGCAGGCCGCAAAGTGCAGCCTGAAGTTCATCTATGATGCCCTTGGAATCACCACTGAATGCGAAGCCGGCTACAAGGCCAGCACAAACCAGCGCCTGCACATAGAATACGCCCTCATGAAGCTGGCCTTCCTCGGCGGCATTCCGGAATCAGCCGCAGCAGTGGCTGCTGCAGCGCCTGCCGCAGTGCCTTCTGCGAAACCTGTAGCGCCTTCTGCGACGCCTGTCGTGGCAGCCAAGTCATTGAATGTCAGCGATAAAGCCGCATCCCTCCCCGCGGAAAACAAGGGGGAGGCAATAGCTCAAAGAGCTGATAATCAGCAAGATAGCCGCCACGCCCCTGAAGAGCCAATGGAGTTGCTGGATATCGAAGAGGTCGAGAAAGCTGCCCCGGCACCCGAGCCGGCAAAAAAGCGGGCATCCAGGGCCAAGGCCGTGATGTCCGGTCTGCTGGCAGGCGAAGATGCCGCGGAAGGCGCATCCCCTGCCGGAGCATTTTCCCGGAACGGGTCGCAAGGCAACGCGGAGGCAGGAGATTCCCCCGCCGCAGACCAACTCCCCTCCGATGATACAATCCGCGAAAAATGGCCCGAACTGGTGAAGGAGTGCGCTGCAGGCAAGCCGCGCCTCGAGAATGCCCTTGGCAATACGGTTCTTAGCATGGAAGAATCCGATGGCTTCAAGAACGTCAGTTTCGAGGTTACCAACGAGGCCCAGAAGAAGTGGATCGAGAATGGCCTGCTGCGGAACATGGAAACGAGCTTTGCCCGTATTCTGGGGAACGGACGCGTGCATCTCCACATCACGGTAAAACCGTCGGAAGAAATCGAAAATAAACCGTACATGCCTGCAGAAAAGGCACAAGAATTGATGAACAGCAACCCCGAGGTCCTGCATCTGGTTAAGGATCTGGGCCTCGATGCCAATTAGAACAATATGAAACTTCGTTGCGAAAACCTTGTTAAGAAATACGGCGTCCGAACCGTTGTGAAGGGCGTTTCGATGGAGGTAAACCAAGGCGAGATCGTCGGTTTCCTCGGCCCTAACGGTGCCGGCAAGACCACCAGTTTCTATATGATTACCGGGCAGATAGTCCCGAACGAAGGCCGCATCTTCATAGATGATGAAGAGCTCACCGGCCTGCCCATGTACAAGCGCGCCCAGAAAGGCGTGGGTTATCTTCCGCAGGAAGCATCCGTTTTCCGTCGCATGAGCGTGGAAGACAATATCCTGTCCGTAATGGAGATGACCGGGATGAGCAAGGCCGCCAGGCTGGAGCGTATGGAGCGGCTGATTGACGAGTTCAATCTGTCCAAGGTGCGCAAGAGTCTCGGCATACAGCTGTCCGGAGGTGAGCGCCGCCGCTGTGAGATTGCACGCGCGCTTGCCATCGACCCCAAGTTCATCCTGCTGGACGAGCCTTTCGCGGGTGTCGACCCCATCGCCGTGGAGGATATCCAGTATATCATCGCGAAACTGAAATACCGCAACATCGGGGTTATCATCACCGACCATAACGTGGGCGAAACACTCGCTATCACCGACCGTGCATATCTTCTCTATGAGGGCACCATCCTCCAGCAGGGCACTCCTGAGGCCCTTGCGGGCGATGAGGATGTGCGCACCAAGTATCTTGGTTCTGGCTTCGTGCTCAAGCGTTCGGTCAGCGTGGAGCGTGCCCAAAAGGAATATGCCGAGATGCTCGCCGAGCAGAAAAAGGAGGAAGTAAAATGAGAATTCTGGTAGTAGATGACGAGCGTGCGATACGCAATTCGCTCAAGGAAATACTAGGCGACGAGGGCTATGAAGTGGATCTCGCCGAAGATGGCGCCCAGGGTATCGAGGCCCTTGGCAAGGAGCACTACGATGTGGTGTTCTGCGATATCAAGATGCCCGTAAAGGACGGTGGGGAAGTGCTGGATTACGTGAGGGAAGAGGGGATAGATTCGGCTGTTATAATGATTACCGGCCATGGCGATATCGAGACTGCCGTCGAATTCATCAAGAAGGGCGCTTTTGACTTCATCCAGAAGCCTCTGGACCTGAACCGCATCCTGATAACCGTCAAGAATGCTGCCGAGCGAACCACTTTGGTGAAAGACAACAAGGTGCTGAAGAAGAAGGTTTACGGGCAGCAGATGGTGGGCTCTTCCGCAGCCTTGCAGCAGATCCGGGACATAATTGCAAAAGTGGCGCCCACCGATGCCCGCGTGCTGATCACCGGTGCCAATGGCACGGGTAAGGAACTTGTGGCAAGAAGTCTGCACCAGCAGAGCTCCCGCAGCAATATGCCATATATTGAAGTAAACTGCGCGGCCATCCCTTCCGAACTGATTGAAAGTGAGCTGTTTGGCCATGAGAAGGGCTCTTTTACTTCTGCAATCAAGCAGCACAAGGGCAAGTTCGAGCAGGCAGACGGAGGCACACTCTTCCTCGACGAGATAGGGGATATGTCGCTGGCCGCACAGGCCAAGGTGCTGCGCGTGCTGCAGGAGAAAAAGCTCTCCCGCGTGGGCTCCGACAAGGATATCCAGGTGGATGTGCGTGTGATTGCGGCCACCAACAAGGACCTGCTGAAAGAGATAGAAGAAAAGCGCTTCCGCGAAGACCTTTATCACCGGTTGAGCGTAATTCTGGTGAAGGTGCCTTCACTGGACGACCGCAAGGAGGACATACCGGAGCTTGTGAGTTATTTCGTCGGGCAGATCTGCTCCGAGAATGGCAAGCCGCCTGTGGCTTTCAGCCCGGAAGCTATAAAGCTGCTCCAGGCAAGGCATTGGCCCGGCAACATCCGCGAGCTCCGCAATGTTGTGGAGCGCCTGCTCATCCTGGGCGGCAACCCCGTTTCTGCAAAAGATGTAACTGATTTCGTATGATAACTGTACCCGACATAATCATTGCCGTGGACGGATGGTCCTCCACCGGCAAAAGCACTTTCGCCAAACTTGTGGCGAAGCATTTTGGTTTCCTCTATCTGGATTCCGGCGCAATGTACAGAGGTGTCACCCTGCTTGCCATGGAAAAGGGCCTTATCGGCCCGGAGGGCATAGACGAGCCCGGGCTCAAGGCTGCCTTGGATGAGGGTTTCGACCTCCATTTCGAGCGCCCCGGCGACGGCTCCACACGCCTGTTCAGCGGTGAACGCGACATCGAGAAGGAGATCCGCACCATGGAGGTGTCTTCTTATGTCAGTCCCATTTCAGCCGTGGCTTTCGTTCGCAGCTGGGTAGATGAGCGCCTGCACGCATTCAGCGTGAAAGGCCGGGTGATTATGGACGGACGGGATATAGGCACCACTGTTTTCCCTGCCGCCGAACTCAAGATTTTCATGACGGCCAGCGACGAGGTGCGCGCACAGCGCCGCTTCGACGAGCTTGTGCAGAAGGGAACTCCCGCCACCATGGAGGAGGTTATGAAGAACCTGAAGGAGCGGGACTATATCGATTCGCATCGCGAGACATCGCCTCTCAGGCGGGCCGAAGATGCGTTCGAGCTCGACAATTCCGACATGAACCTTCACGAGGAGCTGGTGTGGATCCAGGGCCTGATCCAGGGCAAGTTCGGCATCCTGGGCTGATGACTGTTGAAATAGATAGGAATTCCGGTTTCTGCGGGGGTGTGATCCGGGCCATAGACGGTGCGGAGAAACTGCTTGCAGAGGGCGGGGTTCTGTATTCTCTCGGTGCCATAGTTCATAACGAGGCGGAGCTCGCGAGGCTGCGCGGAAAGGGCCTGGTCACATTGCAGTCTTTGGATGCAAAGCCTGGGGTATTGCTGATCCGCGCCCATGGGGAGCCGCCAAGGACCTATGAATTGGCGCGGGAAAAGGGATTCGAAGTGGTGGATTTCACCTGCCCTGTGGTGCTGAATATCCAGAAAAGTATCCGCGAGGCCTGGCAGAGGGGAAGGCCCGGCGGACAGATAGTAATTTTCGGAAAGATAGGCCATGCAGAGGTGCTGGGGCTGGTCGGGCAGGTGGACGGAAAGGCTTTGGTGGTGGAAAACCTTCAGCAGTTGCAGGATGCGATAAAGTCCGGCGCGATAGATGTGTCCAGGCGCATTGACATCTTCTCCCAGACCACCAAAAGCCCGGTCGAATATGAAGAAATCTGCAGCTACCTTGCCGGGAAAATGGCCTCCGGGGATATCCTTACCGTGCATAATACCATCTGCCGCCAGGTGGCATCCCGCCACAGGGAACTGGTCGACTTCGCCCGCAGGCATGATGTGATTGTGTTTGTGGCCGGGCGTGAGAGCTCCAACGGCAAAGTGCTGAGCGAACTTTGCAAGGGGGAGAACCCGCGCACGTATAATATAGGTTCCGCATCGGAATTGAACCCTTCCTGGTTCTGTCCGGATGATTCCGTGGGAGTGTGCGGGGCCACCTCCACACCCAAGTGGCTGCTGGAAGAAGTGGCCTCACAAATCAAAAATTTGCAATAATGCCGTAGAATCCTTATTTTTGCGCATTATATCCGAAATTGATTAACAGATAATTATATGGCAACAACAGCTGATTTCAAAAACGGCCTCTACCTCAACTTCAACGGTAAGCCTTGCATGATCGTATGGTTCCAGCATGTAAAACCCGGCAAGGGCCCCGCTTTCGTAAAGACCAAACTCCGTAACCTCGAAAACGGCCGCATTCTCGAAAACACTTTCACCGCCGGTGCAAAGATCGAGACCATCAATGTGGAACGTCGCCCCTACCAGTTCCTCTATGGCGATGAGGATGGTTTCAACTTCATGCACGAAGAGCCCTATGAGCAGATTCATCCCCCTCACGACGTAGTCGAAAATGCCGACCTCATGAAAGAAGGCCAGCACGTGGAAATGATGTTCGTGGCAGACGAAGAACGCTGCCTCACCTGCGAACTTCCCACCTATGTAACACTCGAAGTTACCTATGCCGAGCCTGCAGTAAAGGGTAATACCGCTTCTACCTCCGCTCTCAAAGAGGTTACCCTCGAGACCGGTGCAAAGATCATGGTGCCCCTCTTCATCAATCAGGGCGACGTGATCACCGTGAACACCACCGACCGTTCCTACGGCCAGCGTGTATAACAACGCCTTTTTGGCGCAGATTTTGCAAAAATAACAGGACGTATGCAATTCAGATTCAAGACATTTATTGCTGCGTCCTGTTTTCTTTTTGCCACTTTGGCGGCCAGTGCCCAGAGCGGGAGTTACGACGTGTTCGTGCCGATATCAAAGTATCTGGCGCAAGGGAATGCAGAAGCCCTCTCTGCATGGTTTTCAGACAACCTGGACATCACCGTCCTTCAAAAAGGCGGCAATTCCAGTAAAGTGCAGGCAAAGCAGATAGTTAACGGCTTTTTCAATTCGCATACCCCCCGTTCCTTCGAAGTCACCTACACGGCCGGGCGTGCCAATATGAAGTACGCAGTCGGCAATTTGAGTGCCGGTGGCGAAACCTATCTAGTGACCATTTTCGTCTACTGCACGGAAGAAAAGAACCAGATCCAGCAGTTCAAGATAGAGAGGGTTCAGTAGCATGAAACTTGTTCTCCTTACCGTCGGCAAGACGGATGTGCCATGGGTGCGGGAAGGGCTGCAGTTATATGCGGCCCGCATTCAGCATTATGTGCGCTTCGAAGTAAAGGAGATCCCGGAGCTGAAGAATGCCGGGGCACTCAGCGAAGAGCAGATAAAGGCAAAGGAGGGCGCCCTGATCCTTAAGGAAGCGGAAGGAATGGACATGATCCTTCTCGACGAACATGGCAGGGAATACCGCTCGCTGGAGTTTGCCCGGGAGCTTCAGAACCGCCTTGTCCATGGCGGAAAAGATATCTGTTTCGTGGTCGGTGGAGCCTATGGCTTCAGCCCCGAAGTGTATGGAAAGGCATCGGGAAAGATATCCCTCAGCAAGATGACCTTCTCGCACCAGATGGTGAGGACGGTCTTCGCAGAGCAGTTATACAGGGCTTTTACAATCATCAGGGGAGAACCCTATCATCACGAATGAAATGGCGTAACATAAGGGATATCGTTGCCGCCTGCCTCCTGGCAGCCAGCCTCCTCCTTGCGTGCCTGTCCAGTTTCGGCAGTTATCCCGCACACCGTTCCGAAGTCGTGGCCAGGAAGATGGAGCGCACTGTGAACAGGCGTATGGCCAGGCTGGACCGATTCGTGGAGAAGGCTCTCCAACTGCCTCAGGATGAGTGGCTGGAGCTGAAAGGCCTGCCGGACGATATGGTGATCTACCGCTATGTGAATGATTCCCTCCAGAGCTGGTGCAACCGTTTTCCGGTGATGAACGACGATGTGCGTGCCGGAATGGTGTTCGATGCCATCACCAATCCACGTTCACCCGGGAGGTCCCCGCTTGCCGGTATAGGCAAAGATGTGAGCTTCTGCAACCTGGGGCCGAAATGGTATCTTGCGCGGGCTGTAGACAGCCTTAACGTGCACCTGGTGGCCGGTCTTGAAATCGTGAACACCAACAGCGACGTGGCAAGGCCATACACCGTTCAGCCCATATCCTATAGCGAAGGGAATGTTATCAGCGTGGGCGGTGAGCCGAAGTTCAAGATTGCTTTCGAATCTGCCGGATCTTCCATCACGGTGAATAGCGGGATGCTCTTCGTGGCGCTGATCCTGATTGCCCTGAGCGGTTTTGTGTTCCTGTTCTCAAAGCCTACACTGGAACGGTTCTGGATAGCATTCATACCTATCCTTCCGCTAGTGTCTGCATTGCAGTTCTGGGGCCGGGAAATAGGAAACGACATTCCTCTCTTCTCTCCAACGGTGTATGCAGACTCGGGCGCATTTTATTCCCTTGGTGCGCAGCTGAACTATCTGGTGGCGATCCTGCTTTCAGTGAGTTTCCTCTACATAGTCCGCAGGGATGTTTTCCGCCGTCTCCACACCAGGAAGCAGCGGATAATTTGGACCGTGTTTATCAGCCTGGCCATTATCGGAGTGGTTGCCTACACGGTGGCTGCCCTGAAGAGCATAGTGCTGAATTCAAACATCTCCCTGGAGCTCTATAAACTGGAGACTTTCTCCATAGTGAGTGCGGCCATCATCTTCTCCTACATGCTGCTGCTGACGGCGGTGCTGATGCTCTTTCAGATGCTTACGCCCCTGGCGTCCAGACGCCCGGGCACACGCATCCTTCTGTCGCTGGCGGGGAGTCTGCTCTTTGTTTTCATGACCGCATCCTTCGGCCTGAAAAAGGAAGAGGCGAGCCTGGAAGTGTGGGCGCGCAGGCTTGCGGTGAGCCGGGATATCTCCCTGGAGATGCGTCTGCGCTCGGTTGAGGACCGTATCGCCGCGGACCCCATCATAGCCTCGCTCTCCGTACTGGAGAACGGCAGTGCCAGCATTGGCAGCCGCCTGGAGGAGAGTTACCTGCGAAGGATCATGCAGGATTACGACGTGAGCGTATCGCTCCGCCCGGAGGACATGAAAGTTATGGATTCCGCAGAGCCCATCTCTCCCGAATCCAATTTCGCATTCATCGACAATGGCAACGGATTTGTGCGCTATGTTGGTGTATTCTACTACAGGATAAGCAATTACGGGATCAGCCGCGTGTTGATAACGGTGGAGCAGAAGACGGACTGGAAATACAGTGGATATGCAAGCATCATCGGGTCCACCCTGCCGGGGGAGGTGCTGATTCCGTCCAAATACTCCTTTGCCCGCTACGATGAAGACAGGCTGCTCACGTTCAAGGGCAACTACGCCTATTCGGTGAGTATGCCATCGGGCTGGTCACAGGATTTCGCCCGCGTGCAGCGGGGCGGATGGGTGCATTTCATATATAAGGTGACCTCCACCGAAACCGTGGTTATCTCCCGTCCTGTTATCAAGGTCATCAACTATGTGATTTCCATAATCTTCATCGGTCTGTTGTGCTTTGTATTCCTGACCCTGGTGTCGATGCGCAAGGCGCGGCGGAGGGCGTTCGGGCAGACTTACTTCCAGACCCGCATACGACTCGTGGTACTCACGTCCCTGGTGGTCACCCTGGTCACCATGGCGGTCATGAGCGTCACTTTCGGAGTGAACCGCAACGAGGTTAACCGCAATACGCTGATGAGCGAGAAAATCAATTCCATCCAGGCATCCATATCTGCCCGGGTAAGGGGAGTGAAATCCGCCTCCGAACTCCGCACCCCGGAGATGTCTCGCCTGATAAGGGATGTGGGCAACTTTACCAACTCGGATATCACTATCTACACACCGGATGGGATGGTGCTGATGTCCACCGCGCCGGACGTGTTCTACCAGATGCTGGTGGAGCCCCGTATGGATCCCGAAGCCTATGTGTCCATCGTGCGCAATACCAGCCGCTACTTCATTCATAAAGAGAGTATCGGACGGCACTCATTCTACAGCATGTATGCGCCTCTCCTTTCGGACGACGGCAGCGTGCTGGCCATTATCTCCGCGCCCTACACGGATACCACTTATGATTTCGAATCGTATGTGCTGAGCCACTCCCTGATGATAGTGTCGCTCTTTATCTTCCTCCTGCTCGTGGCCACCTTCATGGTGTCCCGGGTGCTTGCGCTGATGTTCAAGCCTCTCGTGGAGATGGGAACCAAGATGACGGCGGCAGGAGAGGGTGAACTGGAGACTATCGAGTATCATAATCCGGACGAAATATCCGGCCTCGTGAATGCCTATAACCGCATGGTGACCGAGTTGAAGGAGAGCACCCGCCAGCTGGCCCAGGCAGAGCGCGACAAGGCCTGGAGCGGCATGGCCCGCCAGGTGGCCCATGAAATCAAGAATCCGCTCACGCCGATGAAGCTCCAGATCCAGCGCCTCATCCGCCTCAAGAGCAAGGGAGACAGCAGCTGGCAGGAAAAATTCGACGAGATAAGCAAGATACTGCTGGACCATATCGATATCCTTACCGACACTGCAAACGAGTTCTCTACATTCGCCAGGCTGTACAGCCAGGAGCCGGACGAGATAAACCTCTCCGGACTGCTTCAGGAAGAACTCTCGATATTCGACAACAGGGGAGATATCAGCTTCGAGTACATTGGCCTGGACGATGTCAAAGTGATGGGCCCCAAGCCCCAGCTTACCCGCGTGTTCGTGAATCTTATAAACAATTCCGTGCAGGCTATGACAGAGCGCGGAAGCACCGGCGGCACAGTGAGGGTGAGCCTGCGGAACTCCATTTCCGAGGGCTTCTACGACATTGTTTTCGAAGATAGCGGCCCCGGAGTGGCGGAAGAGAATATCGATAAGCTGTTCACCCCTAATTTCACCACCAAGAATGGTGGCAGCGGCCTCGGGCTTGCCATATCCAGAAGTGTGCTGGAGCGCTGCGGAGCCAGCATTTCCTATAGCCGTTCCTTCGCTCTCGGAGGGGCCTGTTTCACTATTCTTTATCCGAAAGGATAATTTTTGAAAATCCTCGGTTGATTTCTACTTGCTTTTCGTTATATTTGTAGTATGAAGATAACGGAGGCTAAATTTGCAGGCAGTTGTACGAGGGTTTCCGCAAAGCCCGGGCGCAAACTGCCTGAATTCGCTTTCATCGGGCGTTCCAACGTGGGCAAGAGTTCGCTCATCAATATGCTTACCGGCAACTCCCGGCTTGCAATGACCTCCTCTACACCTGGCAAAACCAAGCTGGTCAATCACTTCCTTATCAACGACAGCTGGTATCTTGTGGACCTTCCGGGCTATGGCTATGCCAAGATGAGCCGCAAAGGCCGTGAGGAGTTGCAGCAGATGATCGAAGGCTACATCCTTGGTTCGGAGGAGCTTGTCTGCCTCTTTGTGCTGGTGGACTCCCGCTACGATATCATGAAAATCGATATCGACTTCCTCGCATGGCTGGGGGAAAACGGGGTGCCGTTCTGCGTTATCTTCACCAAATGCGACAAGCAGAGCGCCACGGCAACTGCCGCGCAGATAGAGAAAGACAAGGCGATACTCCTGGAAGACTGGGAGGAGCTGCCTCCCATGTTCACAAGCTCATCTGCAAAGAAGACCGGGCGCGAAGAGATACTGGATTACATCGGATCCTTATTGACAAACAAATAATATGCAACACGAACACAGAATGCTGGTTTTTAGCTGCAGGGCCTCCAGGGCCTTTGCAGAACAGGTTGTAAAGTATCTTCAGGAAACCGGAGGCGCAGACGGTGAAGAGGTTACTCTTGGAAACCTCGAGGTCGATCAGTTCAGCGACGGCGAGTTCCAGCCCTCCTTCAAAGACAGCGTCCGCGGAGCGACGGTCTTCCTGATCCAGAGCACCTTCCCGCCGACAGACCATCTTATGGAGCTGCTTCTCTGCATCGATGCCGCCAAGCGTGCGTCTGCAGACAAGGTCATTGCAGTCATGCCTTACTTCGGCTGGGCACGTCAGGACCGCAAGGACCGTCCCCGCGTGAGCATCGGAGCCAAGCTGGTCGCCAACCTCCTCCGCGCCGCCGGTGCCGACCGCGTCATGACCTGCGACCTCCATGCCGACCAGATCCAGGGATTCTTCGATATCCCCGTGGACCACATCTACGGCAGCAGCGTGTTCGTGAAGGCCATTTCTGAATCCACCAAATTCAAGGACCTCGCCATCGCTGCTCCCGACATGGGCGGCGCAAAGCGCGCGAACGCCTATTCCAAGTTCTTCAGCAAGAAGCGGGACTGCCCCGTAATCATCTGCCACAAGACGCGCGAGAAAGCCAATGTGGTGGCTGAGATTAAGGCCATCGGTGAGGTGGAAGGCAAGGATGTGGTGATCGTTGACGATATGATCGATACCGCCGGCACACTTTGCAAGGCTGCGGATGTGCTCAAGAAGATGGGCGCGAAGAGCGTGCGCGCATGCGCTACCCACGGAGTGCTTTCCGGAGGGGCGGCAAAGCGCATTGCCGAATCTGCTCTCGACGAGGTCTTCATCACCGACACCATCCCTCATCCGGAGCTGGCCGATGACTCCAAGATCAAGATACTCAGCATCGCACCTGTGTTCGCGACCATCATGCGCCGTGTGTACATGTACGAGCCTGTGAGCACCGAATTCGAGATTAAGTAAAATGAAGGTTTTTCTTGCTGCCATCCTGCTGGTGGGGATCTGCGTTGTGCTGCTCAGCGTGGGCATCATCCTCAAGCGCGGATTCCCCCAGTACGACATTGGCAGCAACGAAAAGCTGAAGGCCCGCGGAATCACCTGCTACAAGGATGAAGACGCAGCCCTGCATCGTCCGAAGGCCTGTTCAGGCAACTTCTCGGATGCTTGTAAAACTTGTAGCCTCTACGGCCGTACTGTCATTCCGAGCGAGGCGAAGGAACCTGTAAAATAGATTATAAAATGAACGGATTAGTAGCTATAGTAGGCCGGCCGAACGTCGGCAAAAGCACCCTCTTCAATCGCCTGGTGGGAATGCGCCAGGCCATTGTGGATGATACTGCCGGCGTGACGCGTGACCGCCATTACGGAAAGACCGACTGGAACGGCCGCGAGTTTTCCGTGGTGGATACCGGCGGCTATACCACCAATTCCGACGACGTTTTCGAGAGCGCCATCCGCCGTCAGGTGCAGATAGCCATCGACGAAGCCGACGTCATACTCTTTATGGTTGAGGCCTCCACCGGCATCACCGACTATGATTCGGAAATAGCCGACGTGCTGCGCCGCTCCAAGAAGCCGGTGATACTGTGCGTGAACAAGGTGGATTCGGGCGAGAAGATGTATGATGCCTATGAGTTCTATGGCCTTGGCTTAGGGGAGGTTTATTCCATCTCCGCAGCCAACGGCAGCGGCACCGGGGACCTGCTGGACGCCGTTGTGAAGGCCCTTCCTGCTGAATCCGATGCTGAGGATCCGTATGCGGGCCTTCCCCGCATCGCCATAGTGGGCAAGCCTAACGTGGGCAAGAGTTCAATCACCAACGCCCTGCTGGGCGAGGAACGCAACATAGTAACTCCCGTTGCCGGCACTACCCGCGATTCCATCGAAACCCACTACAACAAGTTCGGGCATGAATTCATGCTGGTGGATACCGCCGGAATCCGCAAGAAAGGCAAGGTCAGCGAAGATCTTGAGTTCTATTCGGTTATGCGTTCCATCCGTGCCATCGAGCATAGCGATGTGTGCGTGCTGATGATAGACGCAACCACCGGAATGGAGGCTCAGGATATGAATATCTTCAATCTCATCATCCGCAACCGCAAGGCCTGCGTGCTGGTGGTGAACAAGTGGGATCTGTTTGTGAAGGATTCCCAGACCATGAAGGAGTATACCACCGCGCTGAGGTCCCGTCTGGCTCCTTTTGACGATGTGCCCATCATCTTCACTTCAGTGGTCAAGATGCAGCGGATCCAGGACGTGCTGGACGCGGTTGCAGTGGTCTATGCCAATTATTCCCAGAAGATTCCCACCGCGCGCCTGAACGAGGCCCTGCTGCCGGTTATCGAAGAGACCCCGCCTCCGGCATGGAAGGGTAAGTATGTGAAAATCAAATACATCACCCAGCTGCCCACGAAGTTCCCTTCGTTTGCATTCTTCTGCAATCTGCCTCAGTACATAAAGGATCCCTACAAGCGCTTCCTGGAGAACCAGCTGCGCAAGAATTTCAGCCTGACCGGCTGTCCGGTGCAGATTTACTGCCGGGCGAAGTAGCTACTTGCCCGTGCTGATGATTTCCGTCAGGACCGAGCCGTCGGCGAAGAGTATGTTGAGCCGCTGGCCCGGTTTGAGTTTTGCGGCAGAATTCACTACCACTCCGCTATCGTCGGTCACCAGCGAGTAACCCCTGGTCAGGATGCTCCTCGGGTCTGATGCCTTGATGCGGTGCTCCAGCAGCGCCAGGGCGCTCTCCATTGCGGATAACTTGTTGGAGATGGCCATGCGAAGACGGTTGCTGAAAGTGCTGATTCGCTCGTCTTCCGCCGCAAAACAGTCTATGAACAAATCTGCAAGCGCAGTTGGCGTTTTCACGAAGTCGTAGGCAACCATGTCTGCCACATGATAATCCCGGTCGTGGCCGATTGCCGTGAATACCGGGATGCCGCAGTTTGCTATCGCGAAGCCCAGGCCGTAGTCGTCGAAGCAGGCCAGGTCGAGCACGGAACCTCCGCCGCGGAGTATAAGGGCGGCATCGTATCCGCCCTCCGCTTCTATCTGCTGCAGCGCATCCACTATACTTTCCGGGGCGGATTCTCCTTGCATGGTGGCGGGGAAGAGGTCCACTTTGAACCTGAATCCATATTCGTTTTGCTGAAGATGCCGGCAGAAGTCGCCGAAACCTGCTGCATCAGAGGCGGAGATAACTGCCAGTGCGTATGGAAGGGCGGGAAGTTCCAGCTCTTTTTGTTTGCCTATAAGCCCTTCTTTTTCAAGGCGTTCTATGGTTTTGCGTTTCTCCAGCTCGGCCGCGCCAAGGGTGAATTCCGGTTCGAGTTCGTCTATCACCAGGGTGAGGCCGTAGAGCTCGCTGTAGCTGGCCTGTACCCGGGCAAGGATCTGCATTCCGGGTGTCAGTTCGCTGCCGGTTGCATCCACGAAATACCTGCGGAGTGCAAACCAAAGGTTTTTCCATATTACGGCCCTCGCCTTTGCAATCAGCCGGCCATCCTCCGATTCACTGAGTTCAAGATAGCAGTGGCCGTTGCTTTTTGCCTGCACGGACGCAACTTCCGCCTTCACCCATACCTTATCAGGGACGGCGCTTTCCACCCCGTCGCGTATCATCTCCTGCAATTCCAGGAGGCTTAGTTTTTCCTGCTCCTTCATACTTCTACAAATGTAACAAAACTCCGCGAAAAATGCTTATATTTGAAAACTTATAAAAAGGAGTGCTTATGGAGGAGTTTAATTATAAAAAGGCGCTGGAAGA
>ODAI013920481.1_pt1 | contig 14383 bp, 10 predicted proteins | sample 1539321 | NCBI WGS metagenome assembly ODAI01 (sample SAMN02144231, study PRJEB22623) | gut metagenome | biome: sheep rumen | host: Ovis aries | place: New Zealand
AGGTTGAGGATGTGGAGAAAGCTCTTTTCTACGGAAATGCAACCACCAGTGTCAAGAACACTGTAGTGGGAGATCTTCCTGCTTGTGACAAGCAGGTGATCGACAGCATTATAAGAAACCACCACTCAGACGGACCCCAGAGTGAGATGAACCGGTAATGAACCCAGGGGACGGAGTCAGGTTCAAAATGGCTTGACAATCTTTGGGTTTGAAACTAGAATGAGTGAAATAAATAAATCGACGTTGAAGAGGAATAGTAACTGCAATGACGTTTCAGAGAGAGGGCCGTATGGTGCGAGGCTCTTACGGAAGAACAGCGAACCCGCCTTGGAGTCCTGTATGAAAGCGAGAGCATAAATACAGCGTTACCCGCGTTAAGGGCACAAATGAAGTGAAATCTGCTTAGCAGATTTAAATAGGGTGGTACCGCCGAGCTTTCGGTCCCTGTTTTTAGGGATGCGAAGGCTCTTTTTTTAGCTAAAGTAACCTCGTATCCACTTCATAGAAAGAGAGAGGAGAAATTATGGCAGACAATAAGAAACTTGTTTCTGAGATCACATCCATGGATGAAGATTTCACACAATGGTACACAGACGTATGTATCAAGGCTGACCTTGTAAGCTACTCAAACATCAAGGGATGCATGGTCATCAAGCCTGCAGGCTATGCAATCTGGGAGCTTATTCAGAAGCACCTCGATGCAAGATTTAAGGAGACAGGCGTACAGAATGCATACCTTCCTATGTTCATTCCCGAGTCACTTCTTCAGAAGGAGAAGGACCACGTAGAGGGATTTGCTCCTGAGGTAGCATGGGTAACTCACGGAGGTCTTGAGCCTCTTACAGAGAGATATTGCGTACGTCCTACATCTGAGACTCTTTTCTGCGATTACTACAAGGGAGAGATCCACTCCTACAAGGATCTTCCGCAGGTTCTCAACCAGTGGTGCAGCGTAGTTCGTTGGGAGAAGGAGACAAGACCTTTCCTCAGAAGCAGAGAGTTCCTCTGGCAGGAAGGTCACACAGCACACGCAACAATGGAAGAGGCTGAGGAGAGAACACAGCAGATGCTGAATGTCTATGCTGATTTCCTTGAGAACGACATGGCTATTCCTGTTGTTAAGGGACGCAAGACAGATAAAGAGAAATTCGCAGGTGCTGAGGCTACTTATACAGTAGAGGCACTTATGCATGACGGACGTGCTCTTCAGAGCGCAACAAGCCACAACTTCGGTGACGGCTTTGCAAAGGCTTTCGGAATCCAGTACGCAGGAAAAGACAATCAGCTTCACTATGTATATCAGACATCCTGGGGACTTACAACACGTACAATCGGTGCCATGATCATGGTACACGGTGACAATTCAGGACTTGTAGTACCTCCTAAGATCGCACCTGTACAGGTTGTTGTCATTCCTATCCAGCAGAAGAAGGAAGGCGTTCTTGATGCAGCTTACGGCATTGCTAAGAGCCTTTCAGACTACAGAGTAAAGACAGACGATACAGACAGAACCCCCGGATTTAAGTTCGCTGAGCAGGAGATGAGAGGTATTCCTGTTCGTGTCGAGATCGGACCTAAGGATCTTGAGGCAGGTAAGTGCGTACTTGTAAGAAGGGATACAAGAGAAAAGATCGAATGTGCTATTTCAGAAGTTTCAGCTAAGGTTGGTGAGCTTCTTGATACAATCCAGAAGGATATGTTTGAGAGAGCCAAGAAACACCTCGAAGAGCACACATTCGCAGCTCACAACAAGGAAGAGTTCGCCGAGGCCTTCAAGGAGACCAAAGGTTTCGTTAAGGCTATGTGGTGCGGATGTCAGGAGTGTGAGGACAAGATCAAGGAAGAGTTTAATGTTACAAGCAGATGCATTCCTTTTGAACAGGAAAAGCTCTCCGACACATGTGTAATGTGCGGAAAGCCTGCAACCAAGATGGTATACTGGGGACGCGCGTATTAATGCGCGTCCTTTTTTTATCTCTTCATCATATGCGCGTAGTGGGCCCTCTTGAAGTCGTACATTCTCTGGTCCGCCAGCATGAATACCGAGTGAGTATCTCCGTTCTCTGCCTCATTTCTGAAGGCATATCCGTAGGATACGCTGTGGTTTACATCCGGATCCTTCTTGTCGAGTTCAAGAAGACTCTGATCAAGCTTTACAAGTCTTTCATCAACCTCTTGAGAGGTAGTGTTTTCAATAAGTACTAAAAATTCATCACCGCCGATTCTGGTACATATTCCAAGATCGCCCATAACTGCCTGAAGTGTATCCGCAAAGGACTTAAGCAGTTTATCGCCGGCAGGATGACCTGCGTTGTCATTTACTTCCTTAAGTCCGTTGAGGTCAAGGCTCAGCAGACAGAAATTGCTGTCCGACTTGTTGTATTCTGCAAGCTTTTCATCGCAGGAAACCCTGTTGGGAAGGCCTGTGAGATTGTCGATATAAGCAATCTTGGTAAGGGCAGCATACTCTTTTTTCTGGGCAAAAGAGTGTGTCATGTATACGAAGTAGTTCAAAAGCTGCATGAAAACAAAGAACATAACGCCTGTGGGCATGATAATGCCTGTCACCGATAGCCTGCTGAAAGCGATGTAGTGATGCAACACAGCGGCAATAACATAGCCAAATAAGGATATAGCCAGAAAGGCCACTCCGCCCATGAGAATACTTCTTGATGAGTTTTTGGTCTTGCTCCTTAGGTCCATATAGATATAGGCTACAAGGATTATCATACCTACGGATGAAATGATGTAGTAAGGAGTCTGGAAATGATTTATGTGGACGATGTTGGCGAAGTGAAGTATTAAAAAAATAAGCGAAAAGCCAAATGTTGCAAGGCCCATTATTATCAGTATTTTATTGTTGTTTCGTCTGTGCAGATCAAATACTATCGCGTAGATAAGCGGCGTTATCAGGTACATAGAGCCGTATTCCAAAGAGGTTGCTACCGCAGGCGGAAAAACAAAATCCACAATATCAAAGGCGGCCAGGATCCAGCATCCTAAAACGATGGTCAGGAAAGAGCAAAGGATCTGAGTGGTCACACCTGATGACCTGATGTAGAAGAGAAGTGAAATGACAAGGAATACCTCTCCGAACATGATCATGAAAACACCGATCGTGAAAGGATAGATCGCAGCGTGGATTATATCTCTGTAAATATCGTCAAAGTCACCGATTACAGGCGTGATTATATCCGCACGTGTATTGTTTTCCGTAATGTAGAGTCTTATGTTGAGTCTTTTTCCGACATAGTTGTCCGGAAGAGAGACAAAGTTGTAACCCACTCCGATAAATCTTTTATATGAGTCGCCTGGAGATACATTTGTGTCAATGAGCTCATCATCAAGAAATACTTCATAGTAGCAGTATCTGGTCTTGAATACCAGATAAGGAAAAGGTGCGCCCACATCACTGAGAGGAGTAATCTGGCTGAGGAAAACCACGTCGCCCCTTGAGAATACAGAGCCAACCTGAGCGCTCATCCGTTCCAGATTGGTATTGAGATATTGCTGGTTGTGATATGTAACTGTCCAGCCCCTTTCCAGTTTGATTATGGGATGGGTGGGCTTAAACGAGAAGAAATAGGCGGCTGAGGCGAAGAATATAACTAAGAGCGTGAGCGCTAAAGCAAGGAATGATATTAATTTACGCATTCTTTATCACCTCCTTGCTATAACCTGTATGATGTTCTCTCTTCATCTCATACATTCTGCTGTCAGCCAGCATGTAGACTTCCTGCGCAGAACCGCTGGGAACTTCATAGCTGTAAGCATAACCGTAGGATGCACTGTACTGGAAAACCTGCTCTTTATGATTCCAATCGCCTATCATTGAGTACAGTTCGTGTATTCTCCTTGTTGTGTTAAGGGCTCTTTCTTCAGTAAGAATAACGATGAATTCATCTCCGCCCATTCGGCCAACCAGATTTGCGTCCAGGAAGCAGTCTGAGAGTATCGTAGCAAAGCCTGAAAGAAGACGGTCTCCTTCGTGATGTCCGAGGGTATCGTTGACCTGTTTTAGTTTGTTCAGGTCGAGACTTATAATGGTATATTGAGCATGCTCCTGGGTTAATACGTCCATGACCTGTTCGCAGCGGGCCCTGTTTGCAAGGCCTGTGAGAGGATCGGTATAAGCCAGCGAGGTAATCTTGCTCTGCATTGACTGAAGGTTCGAGTTGTAAATTATATAGAGCAGATAGCTTATCAGAAGACTGCATACAAGGAGCATCGAGCCTGCTGTGAAAAAGCCGATGGACCCGGAAGATTCGCCAAGCTGTGAGAAGAACTTGGCATAGTTGTATCTGCAGATATCCACAACTGACAGAACAGTGAAGACAATAAGTCCTGCGGAAAAGACATTGTCCGATGTTATAAGACGGAAATCCGGATCTTTAAAGAGCTTTACTGCAGCTCTAAGGATTATGACGGTACAGATCACACCTTCAAGCGTCGCCAAAGCCTGGAGCATGATGGAAAACTCAATGATCCGGCTTGTCCCGATAACTGTAAAGAAGAATACCGTCAAAAAGACAATGACATTGGCAAAGAACAGGGCCTTGAATATCTTCTTTAGCTTACCGTAGGATATGGACATGAAGTATCCGATAATTGCAGTGGGAATATTGTACACGGATGAGTATTCACAGATGGAATTGAGGCTTGGATTGTTGCAGAGCAGATCGATCAGACCGTAAAAGGCATATATGTACATACCAAGAAGCAATGAAATCAGACCACTGAAGAACAGTCGCAGATCATTGCTGTGATAAATGACCATATATGGAGAGAGGATCATAAGGGTAAGGCCCAGGATCATCAGGAAATCACCGATGATGATATTTGCCCTCATTTGAGTGATGTGGTAGGTCAGTATGTCGCGTCGTTCGCCGACAGTGATGACAGATGTGCCGGAATATGACTGGTAGCTGGTACCTGAGACTGCAATCTGCAGCTCTTTTCCTATATATTCCTGCCCAAGGGCAAAGTAATTGTAATGCTTTGGAACGGTTCGATCCCTCTCGTAGTAGTCATGTCCGAAGGAAAAGATCTTTTCACCATCCAGGTAAACGTCAACCAGAGCGTGAATTGAATACATGACAAGACATGGATTATCCAGCTTGAAATCCGGTAGCTTGCGCTTTAGGATCACCACATCACCATCATTCATAAGACCGAGGTTGGTTTCCAGAAGTGAATCGGTGTCCTGAACAACACCATTAAGAGTGATCTCCCAGCCGTCGTTCAGGCTGTAGATCACAGAAGAGGGTTTGAAGAAGATATCTGATATAAGGAATACGGTAAATACAGATATAAAAAGCAGCAGAAGTGCTGCCAGTTTATCGTAACGACGATGGTCCCAAAATTTCATATATTTATCCTCTTTATTACACATATTAAGTATATATCGGAATAGAGAAAATGCCTAGTAATTATTCACAAATCCAGGCCTATAGGCTATTATGAAGGTATGAAGATAATAATACCGGATAACGCAAAATTTATTCTTGATACCATGCACAATGCTGGTTTTGAAGCTTATATAGTGGGTGGATGTGTTCGTGATGCGCTTCTTGGCAGAACCCCGGAGGATTGGGATATCACTACCAATGCTCTTCCTCAGGATACAAAAAAGCTATTTAAAAGAACCATCGACACCGGAATAGAGCACGGAACTGTAACCGTAATGATCGGAAAAGAGGGCTATGAAGTAACTACCTACAGGATTGACGGTATTTACGAAGACTCTCGCCATCCCAAGGAAGTTACGTTTACCAGAGACCTCTTTGAAGACATGAAGCGCAGGGACTTTACCATCAACGCCATGGCTTACAACGAGGAAGAGGGCCTTATAGATAAGTTTGACGGCAAGAAAGACTTGGATGACCATGTCATAAGATGTGTCGGCAATCCCAGAGAGAGGTTCTCCGAGGACGCCCTCAGAATTATGAGAGCAGTGAGATTTGCCGCCCAGCTTGATTATGAAATAGAGCAGGAAACCAGGGATGCGATAAAAGAGCTTGCTCCTACACTCTCAAAGATCAGCGCAGAGAGGATCCAGACTGAGCTTGTAAAACTTCTTTTGTCTCCTCATCCCGAGAAGATCAAGATGGCTTATGAACTTGGAATAACAGGGGTCATTCTTCCCGAGTTTGACAGATGTATGGAAACGCCGCAGGAAAATATTCACCACATGTACAATGTCGGGGATCACACTGTGGAAGCTCTAAGGAATGTGCGCTCTGACAGGGTTTTGCGACTGACAATGCTGATGCATGATATGGGAAAACCTGCTACAATGGAGATAGATGACGAGGGAGTGTATCACTTCTACAACCATGACGCAGTCGGGGCTGAGATGGCCAAAAAGATTTTCAGACGTCTTAAGTTCGACAGGGATACCATGGACAGGGTGTGTAATCTGGTCCTTTATCATGATTACAGATTTCCGCCCAAAGCCTCAAGTATCAGACGAGCAATAGCACGGGTCGGAGAAAAAGATTTCCCGCTGCTTTTCGAGATCAGATATGCCGATACAATGGCTCAGAGCGATTACAAGCGAAGCGAGAAACTTCAGGTGATCGAGGAATGTAAGGCGGTTTATCGGGAGATTCTTGAGAGAAAAGACTGTGTCAACTTAAAGTCACTGGCAGTAAACGGAAAAGATCTTATTGATCTGGGAATATCCCCGGGGAAAACCCTGGGAGAAATTCTCGGAGCAATGCTGATGGATGTTCTTGAGCATCCCGAGCACAACACGAAGGAATATTTGCTGGAGCCGGAGCGCCTAAGAGAAGAATACATGAAGGATCATGTGGAACGGGGAGAGCCATGATTGGGTCAAAAAGAATACTCAGGGCACTACTTGCACTGACATTATCGGTTGGAATGCTTGTTTCTTCACCGCAGAGTATAACGAAAGCTGCGGATAATGCCGATAAGATAAGTGTTTCGCTTATAGGAAAATATGATTCTGCCGATACAGCGGCTATAAGAGACATCGATACCACCAGGAAGCAGATAAGACTCAGAAATCATCAGACAGGCAAGACCTATACTCTGTCTTATGACAACACCAGTATGATGTACGATGCAAGAGGAACCGTTCTCTCAGCGTCTCTTCTGGAGGTGGGAGAGATAGTTGATGTCACATTCCTTAAGAGCAGCAAGCACATCACTACTCTCAACGTGTCAAAAGATGCCTGGGTTGTGGAAAATACAAGAAATCACGACCTTGTAAGAGGCGACGGAACAGCAAGGATCCAGGGAGATCTGTACAGGATCGACGCCAGAACCCTTGTGATGGCAGAGGGAAACCTTGCGCTGGCTGAGGATGTGCTTTCTACAGATAAGATCACGGTAAGCGGGATCGGAAAAGATATCTACAGCGTTGTTGTAACAGGCGGACACGGATATGTAAGCCTCTCATCGGATACGGTAGAAGACCACAGCCTGGTAGGAGCCTGGCTTGAACTTGACAACGAGGTTATTCATAAGATTTCTCCCAATATGATGCTGAGTGCACCGGAGGGAGATTACAATCTTCAGATCATCGGAAACGGAGCAAACTATCAGACAGAGGTCAACATCAGTCGCAATCAGGAGACTGTTGTCGATACCAGCAGCGTGTCCATATCCAAGCCCAAAGAGGCTTTGGTGACATTTGAGATCATCCCTTCGGATGCGGAAGTGTTTGTGGACGGGCAGAGAGTCATTACGGATACGCCACAGACCATCAACTACGGCTATCATACCCTCAAGGTTCTCGCTGACGGATATATAACTCAGGATAAGTACCTTAAGGTTGGAACAGCAAAAGCCGTTATTCAGATAGAGCTTGAGAAAGAGTCTGATTCAGCTGCAGAAAGCTCAAGCGATGCTACAGACAACACTATAAACGGAGGATCGGCAACAAGCGCATCAACTCTGGCCAGCTATCCTGTCGGAACCATAGATTTCGGTGAGTCAAGCTCAGCGGCGTCCAAAGCAGCGACAGTAAGTAGCAATTCATCCGATTCTGAGAAAGATAACGTCAATAAGCTCATCAAGGGATATTACATTTATTTCGATAAGCCCTACGGAGCCGAGGTTTACTTCGACGGCGCCTACGTTGGCGTTGTGCCTACAAGTATCAACAAGATCTCAGGTAACCATGAGGTTATTCTGAAGATGGACGGATATGAGACTAAGAGCTACAGAATAAATGTAGATAAGGAAGAGGATAATAAGTCGTACTCATTCCCGGATCTTGTAAAGATTGAGCAGGAGAGCAACAGCTCATCTTCAAGCAGTGCATCAAGCGGCAGTTCATCAGGAAGTGATTCATCGACCATTGATGATTCTTCTTCAAGCAGCGATGCTTCCAGCGCAGAGGATTCGGCAGATAGCGCAGACAGCGCATCAACAGGAGATTCTTCATCTTCGGGAGATGCTTCAACCACAGAAGATTCAGCCCCTGCAGGCGATTCCGGATCATCTGCTGACAGTTCATCTGAAGGAGATTCTTCAGAGGCAGATGCATCCACCGAAAAATCCTCAAAAGAAGAGGAGGCGGCTGAGGACGCCAGCAAGGAGACAAGTACAGACGAAGGAGCAAGTGATGCGGCCAACACCGCATCCGGAGAAGTATAATGAGACTTGATAAGTATTTAAAGGTAACAAGACTGATAAAGAGAAGGACCGTGGCCAACGATGCCTGCGATGCAGGAAGGGTTTCGATCAACGGTAAGCCCGCCAAGGCAGGTACCGAGGTCAAGGTTGGAGATAAGATTACCATCGGATTTGGAAACAAGGACGTCTCGGTAGAAGTACTGGACGTTCAGGAGACAATTCACAAAGAGGATGTAACAAGCCTCTACAGGTACATCTGATTTGACATCGTAAAAAAAGCTGTATTACAATAAAAGTGGTGATATAGTGTTTGAAAGCAGGGGGTAAATATGGCGGCGAGAGCTCGTTATAAAAGACGCAGACTCAGAAACAGAGCCGGTATCGTCTGGGCTAGCGTGGTTGTTCTTATACTTGTTACCGTGGTTTCCGTAAAGAGCATCGGACTTATGCAGAAAGCCAGGGAATATCAGGAGAAGGAACAGCAGCTTCAGCAGCAGATCGAGTACGAGACTCAGAGGAGCGAAGACATCGCTGAATTTGAGAGGTATACTGAGACGCGTAAATATATAGAGGATACAGCCAAGGAGAAGCTGGGACTGGTTTATCCGGGAGAGATCATCTTCAAGAACTCGGATAACTGATAGCTAAGCAGTTAGGCGCAGACATCTATACGGGGTTCGTATGAGTCTGCGCTTTTGATATTCAATAAGAACGATTTCAATGGACAAATTCACATCTAAGGTACTTAGTTTCATAAAGGAAAACGGGATGTTATCCCCGGATGATAAAGTTGTGGTGGGCTTCTCAGGCGGAGCGGACTCCACAGCTCTTTTAAACGTGCTCTGCGAACTTCGCGCACTGCTTAAGATTGATATTGCTGCGATACATCTAAATCACGGGATCAGGGATGAAGCAGCAGGTGATGAGGAATTCTCACGCAGGTTCTGCTTTGAGAGAGATATCCCTTTTAAGTCTGTGAGCGTTGACGTCCCAAAGCTGGCCAGAGATGAGAAGCTTACCGAAGAGGAAGCTGGCAGAAGAGCCAGGTACGAGGCTTTTGATGCTTATGCAAAAGAGCTTGGAGCGAAGGCCATAGCTGTCGCCCACCATCAGAACGATGTAGCGGAAACCCTGATGATGAACCTCTCAAGAGGCTGCGGACTTCACGGGGCAGCAGCCATAAGGCCTGTCAGGGATAATATTATTAGGCCGCTGCTGTGCGTAACAAGAAGCGAAATTGAGCAGTACCTTCAGGAAAAAGGAATTTCTTTTTGCACGGATAAAACAAATTTTGAAAATATTCATACCAGAAACATCATAAGAAACCGTCTGATCCCCGAGCTGGAAGAGAGCGTAAACGGGGCAGCTGTAAGCCATATGGCAAGGGCAGCGGTGTCTTTTGAAAAAGCGGATGAGTTTGTAAGAAGCTATGCAGAAGCGGTGTTTAAAGACATCGCAAAGGCTGGCGAAGACTCAGTTACAATTGATGCAGAGGCGCTTATGAAGGAAGCGGACATCATCAGAGAAAATGTGGTGCTGATGGCTTTTGAGCAGCTGATAAGAAGCCGCAAGGACATCGGCTTTGTTCATGTCGACGAGGTGCTGGGACTGCTAAAAGATATGTCCGGTACAGCCTCTGCTGATCTCCCGTATGGGCTCAGAGCGGAGAGGAGTTATAAAACATTAAAGATCGGGCCTGCGGAAAACCGGATCTGTGAAGGAGAAGAGATTTCCTTTTCCCTTGCGGAAGGAGAGGAAACTAAAATTGATATCCCGGGGCTTGGAATAGCTGAAATTGCAGTAATTTCCTACGATGATCAAAAAGAAGTGCCCACTCAGACATATACGAAATGGTTCGATTATGATAGAATACAAGCAGTTTCATTTCGCAGACGAAGCAACCGTGACTTTATCAGAATCTCTCAGGAGGGCACTCTTCACACCAAGCAGCTCTCCAAATTCATGACGGATGAGAAGATACCAAGGACCGCCAGAGACAGTATCTATATTCTCTGTGACGGTGATGAGGTTATGTGGGTTCCGGGCTATCGCATGAGTGATGCTTACAAAGTTAATAAAGCTACTAAAAGAGTTTTATCAATAAATATAAACCAGACTGGAGGAAAGACTAATGGCTGAATCTGTACGTATATTACTTTCAGAGGACGAAGTAGACAAGAGGATCAAGGAACTCGGAGAGGCAATAAGCAGGGATTATGCGGGAGAGACCGTACACCTTGTATGCGTCCTTAAAGGCGGCGTTTTCTTTATGTGTGAGCTTGCAAAGAGGATCACGGTTCCTGTAACTATGGACTTTATGTCTGCATCAAGTTATGGAAGTTCAACAAAGTCCAGCGGTGTAGTTAAGATCGTAAAAGACCTCGATGAACCTTTAAAGGACAGACATGTGCTTATCGTTGAGGATATTGTGGATTCAGGCAGAACCCTTTCATATCTTATAAAGATGCTCGGCGACAGAGATCCTGCAAGCATCAAGCTCTGCACACTTCTTGATAAGCCTGAGCGCAGAGTAACAGATGTAAAGGTGGATTATACAGGATTTGAGATTCCCGATGAATTCGTAGTCGGATATGGACTTGACTACGATCAGAGATATCGTAATCTCCCTTACATCGGAGTTGTTGAGTTTAACTGATCGAAGGGAAAGTATTGTTAAGAGGGGAATAAAGCAAGTTGAATCGTTCAAAGAACTTTAATTCTATATTTATTTTTGTGATCGTGCTCCTGGTTGCCGTTGTGGTGCTGGAGTACGGCAGAGGACTGGTGGAGAATCCGGGAGTTACATATAACAGGGCTGCGCTTGAAAAAGACGTTGATGCCGGCAATGTCCTGTATGCAGTGATCACACCAAATTCCGAGACACCAACGGGCTCAGTCAAGGTCAGCTTCAAGGATGATAAGACCGATGTGAGCTTTTACTCAACTGATGTAGTTGATATTGAGAAGTATCTCACAGAGAAGGGCGTCAGCGTAGAAGTCAAGGATGTCCCTTCGGAGAATATCCTTATAAACGGCATCATTCCGATAGTTGTCGGACTGATAGTCATGGTATTCATCTTCTCGCTCTTTACCAATATCCAGAGCCAGGGCTCGGGAAACAGTAAGATGATGAACTTCGGAAAGAGCAGAGCCAGGATGTCCACAGGTGAGGAGAACAAGGTTACCCTCAAGGAAGTGGCAGGGCTTAAGGAAGAGAAAGAACAGCTTTCAGAGATCATTGAGTTTTTAAAAGACCCTGAGAAATTTACCAAGGTTGGAGCAAGAATCCCCAAAGGCGTTCTTCTCGAGGGAGCACCCGGAACAGGTAAGACCCTTCTTGCGAGAGCGGTTGCGGGAGAAGCCGGTGTTCCTTTCTTTAGTATTTCCGGATCGGACTTTGTGGAGATGTTTGTCGGTGTCGGTGCATCGAGAGTAAGAGACCTTTTTGCTGACGCAAAAAAGAACTCTCCCTGTATTGTGTTTATCGATGAGATCGATGCTGTAGCAAGAAGACGTGGAACCGGAATGGGCGGCGGACACGATGAGAGAGAGCAGACACTTAACCAGCTCCTTGTTGAGATGGACGGATTCGGTGTCAATGAGGGAATCATCGTCATGGCTGCCACAAACAGAGTAGATATCCTTGATCCTGCTATCTTAAGACCGGGTCGTTTTGACAGAAAGATAACTGTTTCAAGACCTGATGTAGGTGGCAGAGAGGAAATCCTGAAGGTACATGCCAAGAACAAGCCTCTTTCAGATGATGTTGATATCAAGCAGGTGGCACAGACCACTGCCGGATTTACCGGTGCAGACCTTGAAAACCTTTTGAATGAATCTGCTATTCGTGCAGCAATCGACAACAGACAGTTCATTAAGCAGGAAGATATAAACAAAGCATTTATCCAGGTTGGAATAGGTACAGAGAAGCATAGCAGGATCATCTCCGACAAGGAAAAGAAGATCACAGCATATCACGAGACCGGACATGCGATTCTCTTCCATGTACTGCCTGAGGTTGGCCCTGTTCATACAGTTTCCATCATCCCTACAGGCCTTGGTGCAGCAGGCTATACAATGCCACTTCCGGAGAATGATGAGATGTTCCTTACAAAGCGCAAGATGCTTCAGGACATCATGGTTTCTCTCGGTGGAAGGATTGCAGAAGAGATCATCTTTGGCACTTCCGATATTACAACAGGTGCTTCCAGCGATATAAGGAAGGCAACTCAGGAAGCCAGAAGCATGGTTACCAAGTACGGAATGTCTGATGTCATCGGTGTCGTAAACTATGATGACAACGAGGAAGACGTATTTATCGGCTATGACATCTCTCACACCAAGAAGCATTCTGAGCTGATGGCAGGAGAGATTGACCGTGAGGTCAGAAATATCATTGAGAAGTGCTACAAGAAAGCAAAGGATATCATCCTCATGTACGAAGATGTTCTTCATGCAAGTTCAGCTCTTTTGATCGAGAAGGAAAAGATTGGAAGAGAAGAGTTTGAGGCTCTCTTTGAAGGCCACACCATTACAGAAGATGTGGAAGTAGAACTTTAATTGGTAAAAATGCACAAAAACATAACGCTGTTTTTGACAAATTTGTGAAGTATTGGTCTTTACGTGGGTTTGAGGGGATGCTAGTATAATAAGCGTAACCCCCCAATACATTATATAGTTTTTTGCTATACCCCATAAGAAAGAAATACCTTCTCTAAAAAGACAGCTACCCCGCTGTCTTTTTTACTTTATACGAAAAAATATTTAAAGGAATTACTATGAATCAGTCGGCATTCTTTCACGACATGACCTTGGATTATCTAAGGCCTGCGGAACCGGATATTGGGCGTATTACGGATTTCAGGTTCAGGTGTGCTCATGGGGAGGCTTCTTCGGTCTGTCTGGTGTACGGATCAGAGAAGAGAAAGATGAAGCACTCTGAGACAGATAACGGTTTTGATTACTATGACATTTCCGTAAATATTGGCAAGGATCCCTTCAGATATCACTTCGAGATAACAGGGAAAGATGACAGCTTTTTTTACTATGACAAAAGAGGCGCTGTCAGTGATGTTATGGAGAGCATGAGATTTGTTGTCATTCCGGGGTTCTCCACACCAAAGTGGGCCAAGGGTGCGGTAATGTATCAGATCTTTGTTGACAGATTCTGCAACGGAGATGTTACTAACGACGTAATGACCGGAGAGTACTCATATAACGGGTTTAAGGCAAAAAAGGTGGATGACTGGGGAAGTTATCCCGACCCCCGGATGGACTTTTGTGAGTTCTACGGCGGCGATCTTCAGGGCGTTTTGGACAAGCTTGATTATCTGAAGGACCTGGGAGTGGAGGTTATCTACTTCAATCCTTTGTTTGTCTCACCGTCCTGTCACAAATACGATATCCAGGACTATGACCATATTGATCCTCATTTCGGAAAGATAGTTGAGGACGGAGGCGATATCCTCCCTGAGTTTGAAAAGAGCAATAAGAGGGCGGAGCGCTATATTCAGCGTGTCACCAATAAAAAGAACCTCGAAGCTTCTGACAAGCTTTTTGCCAAGGTGGTGGCAGAAGCCCATAAGAGGGACATCAGAGTTATCCTTGACGGTGTCTTTAACCACTGCGGATCCTTTAATAAGTGGCTGGACAGAGAGCTTATCTATGAGGATGCCAAGGGCTATGAGAAAGGTGCCTATGTGGCAGCCGACAGTCCCTATCGAAAATATTTCTCATTTACTCAGGACAAGTGGCCCTACAATGCTAACTATGACGG
>ODAI014717900.1_pt1 | contig 14383 bp, 2 predicted proteins | sample 1539321 | NCBI WGS metagenome assembly ODAI01 (sample SAMN02144231, study PRJEB22623) | gut metagenome | biome: sheep rumen | host: Ovis aries | place: New Zealand
ATGAATTAACAATTTGATCTATAACTGTCATTGCTGTAGCTATCACAGTTATAGATCAAATTGTTAATTCATTTCAATTTCTACAAATTGAAATGAATTAACAATTTGATCTATAACTGTGATAGCTACAGCAATGACAAGCGGTGAGCAATATACATACACATTCAGTGGTTGGATGTTTGAGAATTGTGGAATCGAATGAGCTGAATCGGTAACAATAAATTGTGAAGTTACAGCAAATTTTGATAGAATAGCAAATGGATATACTGTAACATGGAATAATAGTGATGGAACTACATTAGAAACAGATTTAAATGTTCCATATGGAACAATACCAAGTTATGATTGAGAAACTCCAACAAGTGGATGAAATGCTCAATATAGTTATATATTTACATGATGGAGTCCTGCGATGTGAATAGTTCAATGAGATATAACATACACAGCAACATATACACAGAGCGTAAATGCATATACAGTGATGATCCAATCAAGTGATGTAAATTCAGGAACAGTAACTACGTGATCTATAACGGTTCCATATGGAACGAATATTTCCAAATCGGGGAATATATTAGAAATTTGAAATGAAACAAGTACGGCTAATCCAAATTCTCAGACATGGCAATACGATTTTGCTTTTGTAGATTGGACACATACATGTGGAACAACGGTAATGACATGATGTATAGTCACTGCAAATTTTCAAAGTATATTAAGAACATATATATTAGATTTGGTAATCGGTACGTGAATAGAAACTATATATTATAAAATAAATGGATTAGATTGATTCATAAATACATGAATAACTACTACGATAACTGGAGTAGAAGCTTGATCTACGATTTATTTGTATGCAGAAGCTGAAGATTGATATACATATACGGAAACAAGTGTATCTAATCCATGGAGTGTTATAGTAACATGAGATAATATATTTGCTCCTGAAGCTGTAGCAGGTGGTGTGCAATATATAGTCTATCATTATGTGAAGAAAATTTGATCAATAAAATATGATTTGGTAAAAACAGGTACGTGAGTTGGAGTAACGGATGAGATATTAGAATTATCATGATTATCAAAGGAGAATGAATTTCCATGTGCACATTATGTTAGATGAAGTCTAACCTGAACAGAAAACTGACCATGAGAAATAGTAACACAAGCTACGATTAAATGAGATGGATCTACGAAGATATATCTATATTATACTAGAAATAGTTATACTGTTCATTTGAGTGGAGATGCGGGTATTCAAAGTTTGGAGATAAATGAGAATGAATCAACAGAAGCGGTACGAGAATGTGGGAGTGAGGTACCTGTAAATGCAAAACCTAAGCCTTGATATCATTTTGTAAGATGGGATAGAATAGAAAGAAATGAGTCGGAATGAGAATCAGAAACTTCAGGGGAGTGATAAAATATTTTTGACTTAAATAATAAAAAATCTGTATGTTTATGTTGTTTTAATAGAATTGGGATAAAAATTTTGTTGGAAATTTTATTTATTTTGTTATATTTTTGTTTGTATTTATATTAAAAAATTTAAATGTTATATTTTGTACCAACTCCGATTTGAAATAAAGAAGATATAACTTTGAGAGCTCTCAGGCTTTTGAAAGAGATTGATATATTGATATGTGAGGATACGAGAACAGCAAAGAAATTATTATCTATGTATGATATTTCTATCAGCTGAAAAGAATTTTTTTCAATAACGAGTTTTACATCACAAGGGAAACTGGGATTTTATGCTAAATTATTACAAGAAAATGATGCGATAGTTATTTCAGAGGCTTGAACACCAGGATTGTCTGATCCGTGAAAATCTTTGATTCAACTTTGTAATGAAAATCAGATTTCTTTTTCTGTTTTACCTGGAGCAAATGCTTTGATTCCATCGATTGTTGCAGCAGGATTTGATACAACGCAGTTTACTTTTATTTGATTTCTTCCACAGAAAAAATGAAGGCAGACTGCTTTGAAAAATATGTTAAATAGAGAGAATCCAACATTTTTTTATGAATCGGTTCATAGAATGTCTAAACTTTTAGAGGAACTGAAAAATCTAAATTTTCAGTGAAAAATATTTATAGCTCGTGAGATTAGTAAAATTTTCGAGCAGTTTTTTACGTGAAGTTTAACTGAATGTGAAGAATTTATCAATTCATGAAAAATTGTTATTAAGGGTGAATTTGTAATAGGTATAAGCTCGTAGCTATTGCTAATTATTAAACTTGAACTAGATATAATAGATATCTTTATTTTTTATATTTCTCAGATATTCTTCTGAATACCAACCATACCCATTTTCTGATCTCCCATCTATCTTCTGCATCGCTTATTTGAGTCAAAATACCATTTTTCTTTAATAATCGCAAATGATCTTCATAATATGATCTATAATCAGTGTCTATTATATTATATTTATTTCACCATAATAATCTGGATATGGTAGTTCAAAACTCAGCTCTATCTAATATCTTATTTGGCATGAATTCCTCTACATAAATTCACATCAATCACAAAGCACAAGCCTTCTTTGCATATTCTTTAATTTCTGGAGATTCTCGATCAGATTCTTTATCTTTCCAATTACATTTATCTGGATATGTCGTTGGAATAGTTTTTCATAGTACATTTTGTGCAAAATTTACTATCATTTTTGCCATATGTCATCTAGTAAGAGGTCCATCTGGATTAGCCTCTTCTAAAGTATCCATTGTTGTAATATTATTTTCACGCGCCCACTGATACAAAGACAATGTCTCGGCATCCACATTTCATATTTTATTATCAATATCTCATATTTTATTATCAACTTCTCCTGTGAAATTCTTTCAGTCTGAATTATCTTCACCAGATCAGTTTTGATTGTCAGAATCTTCTATTTTTGAAGCATTTCATCTTCATCATCATCCACTCATATTATTTTTATTTCATTTAGAAGGTTTTTCTTTCTCTTCTGTATTAAAGACTGCAGTATATTCTGCATCTCAAATTACTCATGTTAATTCAGGATTCCATCATACGAAGATATACCTATAATCTTCTGTTTCAGGTTTTGCTGGTTTTGTATGTGTCGGAATTTTTCCATACTCTACCATAGTTGTATCTATTAGATTTCCATTGTCATCTTTCCATGTAATAGTATATTTATTAAGAACCTTTTTGAAATTTGCCTGTATTGTACAAGTTCAAACCAATTCAGAGCCACAAGAATTTGTCCATTTATCAAATTCATATGTGTATTGAGCATCTGCAGGATTAGGAATTGCTTTTATTTCTACTCAGCTAATAGTTATTTTATTTCCACTTTCTATTATTGCAGCTCCATATTCTGCATTAATTTCTCATGTACTAATTGTTCACATATCTGTATCATTTTGTGTAATACTTATTGTATATTTATTCACAGTAGAACTAAATTCGGCTGTATATGTCGCTCAAGTTGTCACAGTTTCAATATTTGGAAACCAAGTATTATTGAAAGTATATGTATATTGAGTGGTTGCTGTCTTAGTTGGAGTTGCTCAACTATAAACTGGCGTAGTTCAGTATGCTACCATTCAAGATTGAATTACATTAGCATCGCCATCCTTGAATATGATTAAATATTCATTCACAGTTCTATTAAATTCAGCAGTAATAGAGCAGTTTCAAGAAATAAAATCTCCACAAGAATTAATCCATCCACTGAAAGTATAAGAATATTGAGCGGTAGCTACATTTGGAGAAGCAACAACATTTTGTCATGATATAGTTAAAACATTACCACTAATTTCAATATTTGCTCCATACATTCAAGTAACAGAAGTAGGAGAAACAGTTCAAAAATCAGAATTATTAGAGCTTATCGTGGCAAAATAACTATTTATTCTTGAATCAAATTGGGCAGTGTAAGTAGCTCAAGTTGTAACAAGTTCAATATTTGGAGACCAAGTATCATTGAATGTATATGTATATTGAGCAGTTGCAGTTTTAGTTGGAGTTGCTCAGCTATATACTGGCGTAGTTCAGTATACTACCATTCATGACTGGATTACATTTCAATTACCATCCTTGAACGTGATTAGATATTCATTCACTGTCGCATCAAATTGCGCTACGTATGTCGTTCAAGTTGTAACAAGTTCAATATTTGGAGACCAATTATCATTAAAGGTATATGTATATTGAGCCGTTCTATTTTTAGTTGGAGTTGCTCATGAATATATAGGCATTGCTCCATAGAATACTTGATCTGTCTTTAATACTTCATTATTCCCATCTTTCCGTGTTATTGTATATTTATTTCTATTATAGAATAATTTCAAAACTAAGCTTCCATCTCATGCTATTACTCCACTTGTTATATTATTCTGATTTCAGCCACTATATGTAAATCACGAGAAATCTTTTATCAATGCTGCAACTTCAGTATCAGTTTCTCATGTATACATTCATGTCCATATATCATATCATCCACTTAGATTTTCTTTATAATATTCTACTGAATATAATGTATCTAAATCAGCTTTCCATTGAGCTTCATAAATCATATTTCATGTTACTATTTCTTTCAATTCAGGATTCCATCACGAGAATGTGTATCAAGGATTATGGCTTCATGTGTTTCCTCTGAATAAAGGTGTTCATGTTCAATAATCTAAATCTGAATGTATATCCATTGGGAAAGTTCCATATAATCATGTTAGGTATCTCACTGTAAACTGTTTTTTGAAATATACTTTCAAAATTAAGCTTCCATCTCATACAATTTCTCCTTCTAATATATTTTCTGTATTTGTACTATCGAAACTATATCCACTCATTGTTGGGGTTTTATCTGCAACCGTCACACTTCATGTTCATTCAGTCATTCATGTTCTAATAACCCCACTAGTTGCCATTGATGGATATGTTCCATCTGATAATTGATAGTAAAATTCTACTTTATATTCTCATGTAGAAGGATTCCACATAGCTATTCATGTGTAATTATAACTAGGTATTGTCGTTGGAAGTTCAGGATTCCATCCTACAAATTCATATCCAGATTTACTTGGATTTGGTACTATTAATGGTGCTTGATATTTTCACGTAAGTTCAATTACGCCAGTTCATCAATTATTGTCTAGTATAATACTATAAACATTTCTATTGTAGTAAATATCCACTACTGTAGTTCCGTCTGGTTTAATAATCTTTTGATTTACATTTCCACTCAGAGAGAAACCAGCAAAATTTCAACTTTCTGCCACTGTCTGTGAATTGCTCGTTCCATACATTTTATAACTACTTAATAGTGTTGTATAGTTGTTATTTCACGTATTTTCTCATCGATGATTTACTTGATATTGAATTCATGTATGTGGTGTCCATTTAGCAGTTAATGTAATGTTTTTTGCAGGCATTCTTGAAACAGCAGTATACAAAACATTTCATAAATACCATCCAGAGAAATTATATCCAGTTTTAGTTGTAATAGCATTATCTAAACCTGAAAGTACATCATTATAATAATAAATCTGGCTTTCAACAACTGTTCACGATGTAGTATCAAACAATACTGTAAATGGAATAGCTTCCCATTTGGCAGTTAAAGTATAATTTCAAGTTTTTCATCACGCAATACTGTTAGCCAAATCATTATCTTTATACCATCCAGAGAAATTATATCCACTCTTTATAGGTATATAATTTTCTAATGATATAGCTGGAGTTTCTATTGTGTAACCCGTTGTCAATGTCATATTTCATGTCAAGCTTCATCCATTTAAATCAAAGATGACTGTATACCAATTTATATCCCAAATAGCGAACAAAGTTACTTCTCATCCACTTTCTGTAGATAATCTATGAACATCAGCTTCGCTTATAAAATCTACTGGTCATTCTGCATTTCTAGACCAGCCTGTGAATGTATATCAGTCTCTTTCAAAATTATTTGGAGATAATGTTCATGTTGTACACTGAACTGACAATGTAGACATCGTTCATGTTCATCCATTTGCATTAAATATAATATTATATGATTTTTCTTTTACCATTGATTCTACAGTTACATTGTGGGCAGGCATCTCAAAAGTTGTATGTTGTTGATTCTTTCATGCAGGTAATGTTTGGCTTCACCATTTATCCCATTCAAAACAATTATCTTTACTATCTCCACTTAAAGTAACGTAAGCTCCAAAATAATATCATGTGCTTATACTTGTTCATGAAGTAGTGGTGTTTTGTCACTGAATCACAGTAAAATTATATTTTTTAGGAGTATAATAAATATCTATTACTCTACATCCATCTCATAATATTGTTGTAGTTCCTGTCTCTATTCAACCAGATAAATCTGATCCATAAATTATAGCTGTAGTGTATTCATATCATTCAATTCCAGTTCCATATAATGAACGAATATCTACGACAGCATCTGTCAATCATGTATATACTACTCACATTAGATATTCATCTACTCCTCATGTCAGTACATTATTTTCAGGATCTATTTTCTTTAGATAGTAATTTACTGTTACATTTGATCATGTCGCTTCAAAATTTGCAAAATATTTTCTATTTCAAACACTTCATTGCGAAATTTCTAAATTTTTTGTTAAACCACTAAGTTGTTCTCCGCTTATTACACCTCATGTCCATCACAAGAAAGCATATCCATCTTTATATGGATCTTGTATATTATAAGTAGAATCTTCTACTGTATATGTTTTTGGATAATACCACCACCATTGTTCTTCTGCTCAATCTAATTCATACTCAATTGAATACTCAATAGGGTTTGCATCAGCATAAATATCAACGAAACTATCTGGCATTGTAAAATTATATACAGAGCTTGAACTTAATAACTCATCTTGATATGAAGTAAATCCACTAAAGCTATATCATGTATTAGCTGTTGCAGTCAATGTTACAGGAGTTTCATATCTGTATTCTCCAGCTCATGTAATAGACATTATTTTATTATCATAATTTACATTTACCAAGTAAACTTTTCTATCATAGTAATAATTGATATAATTATCTCACGTAGGTTTTATAATTGGCCATTGATCACGAGGGAGCATAACTCCACTATATCCAAATCATGAATATTGAAATCAATCAATATTGTACAACGGTTCACGACCTGGCATTTCCTGATCGGTTACCCCATTATTACCCAAATCTGTTAAATCTCAGCTGAGTGTATATCCTGTTCACTCTATATTCTGAAAATAATAATATTTTTCATATGGCATAGTATTTATAGGTTCAAAATTTGCTACCAACATGTAATCATGTGCTGGCATTTTATTTAAAATAGGATACTGTGAATAATCATTAAGCCTTCGAACCCAATTACCATTTTCATCATCCCATCAATTAAACCAATATCATTCTTTATTTAAATAAGGTAAACATTCAGAGTAGTCATAATATGTTTCTCTATCTCATGTTCAATAACTACAAGATTCTAAATTTGTAATTTCGGCTCATTCATATCATGTGAAACTTAAAATATATGGAATATGATATATTATAGGTTCAACCCATACATCATGATTTGGCATATGGAACGTTAAATCTCGTGAATCTAGATTTACTTCATCAGAAGGGAATCATTTACCTTCAGATGTTGCATCATACCATCCACTAAAAATCCATCAATATGTAGGATGAACAGATTCGATTCTTATCTCTTCTCCATAATAATATTGATAATAAGGTTGATTATCTGGGATAATATTTACAAAATCGATATATGTGCCATCAGGCATTTGATAATATCGTCCTGATCTCTCTATTATGTATCTTTCTCTCTCGTAATATATATTGATAACATTATCTTCGCTGTTTTCGGATATTGTAACCCAAGTATTTGAACGATTATTATCCAAATGGAATCATATACGAGATTCTGGATTTATAGATTTTGTTTGTCATACTAATCAAGTAAGACTATCCGTATCATATGGGTCATTAGGATACACTCATTCTGTATTCATTTCATAATAATTTATTATCACAGTTTTCTCATTTGCTGTAAAATGTGCAACGATATCCAAAATCTGATTTACAACGATTGTTAATTGATTTTCTCATGTTGTTGCTCATTCTGGTAATTCTGTTTTTCAATTTATTTCCCAATAATCAAACAAATACCCCAATTCTGGCACTGCTATAATTACTAACGTTTCTCCAAATTCATATATTCATGCTCATGACCATTGTAAACTACCATGATCTCATGTAGCTACATTCACACTAACATTAAATTTGTTAATATCCCAAATTGCATACAAATTTACATCCGCTCAAGTTGACAATCTATAAACTGTTGCTCCATCTGCATACTCTCTAATTCATCATTGAGTTGTAGACCAACCTGTAAAAGTATGTCAGCTTTTTTCAAATGTATTTATAGCTAATCATGTTGATTCTGTACATCTAATTCCATTCATAGGAGACATTGTTCACGAATTACTTCCATTTCCATTAAATATAATATTGTATGTATTTTCCATTGTTGATGGAGTTATCTCTACATCATTTGCTGGCATTGTAAACCATGTTTGATGCAACGTATTATCCGATAATATGACTCAACGTGTAGTCCATCCATTCCATGTAAAACAATCATCATTAATATCTCCACTTAATGTTACTTTTGCTCAATAGTAATATCATGTACTTTCACTGCTTCACGCTGTACTTGAATATGATTCTGAATTTAGAATAAATTGATATATACTTGGCACGTAATACATATCTATTACTCTACTTCCATCCGCTAATACTGTTGTAGTTCAGGTTTCAATTCAACTTGGATAATCTGGTCCATAAACTATTGATTTAGAATATTCATAACCCTCAATTCATGTTCCATATTTTGTAAGAATATCAACTATATCGTCAGTAGTTCATGTAAATTCTACTCATGTAAGATATTCTCTTGATCCTCCTGTTAATACGTTATTTTCTACATCTAAATTTTTAAGATAATAATTTACTGTGACTTTTGTATCTGTACTAGGTTTCCACTGGGCTTCTAAACTCAAAAAGAAATTTCCACTCAAATCATATTCAAAACCATCAGCTCTACCCATATTTATTTCTTGTTCATCTTCATATCGTAGACCCATGGAAGAATACCGTCCACTGAATATATAACCCGTCCTTGTAAAAGTATTTTTAATCAAATTTCATGATGTATGAAGTTGGAGATTAGTCTGATCTGGCATAATTCATGTTCATTCCCCTGGATAATATTTTACTGTATAATATTTAAGAGTTCTGTCATATTCTGCAGTATATGTTATATCTCCCGTAACTATTTCTGTTTCTAAATCTACTATTCCGCTAACTCAACTTCTTGTCCATCCAGTAAATGTAAAATCATAATCTTCATCTTCCTGGTCTAATATATCCCTTTCAGGTGGAGTAAGATAAAAATGTGGATGTTGTCCGTATGCTACATCCGTTTTTGTTACTTCAAAACCATTCCAAGTATTCCATGTAACTATGTACCTATTTCTATCATAATATAATCTAACAACTGTAGATCAATCAGCTTTTATTCATGTTTGATATGCTGATATATCTCCATCATGTAAGCTAAATCATTCATAATCTGTACCTGTCGCATTTGTTTGTGTATTCGTTGTTCAGTACATAGTTCATGACCATACAAAATCATATCAAGTCAGTCCTACATTTGCCTGATAATGTTCTACTGTATATGGTGTATCATCAGCTGGTTTAAAGAATGCAATAATATCTAAAATCTGGTCTACTACAACTGTCAATTGATTTGTTCCATCTCATAAATCAGTTCCAGATAATACTGTATCTCAATTCTTCCAATAATCAAAGACATATCCAAGTTCAGGTATCGCTATAAATACTAATTCTGTCGCATAATCATACAATCATGTTAGACTAATTCATGTACTTCACATTCCAGATAAATAACCTTCACCTCATGTTGCCACACTAGCATCTACTTCATATTCATTTATATCCCAAACCGCTGTTAGTGTAATATCTTCTGCTGGCATTGTTGAGCCAGAAGTGTAAAGAACTCCTGACAAATACCATCCAGAGAAATCGTATCCTGTTCTAGTTGTAATAGCGTTATCCAAGCCTGAAAGTAAATCATTATAATAATAAGTCTGATTTTCAACAGCAGTTCATGATGCTGAATCAAACGATAGTGTATATTCAATATGATTCAATATTGGAGAAATCATAACCTGTTCAGCAGGCATATTGAATGAGAGTGTTCTTTGTGTCAAATCATTTACTCCACTCAAAGTTCATTGGCTTAAACTCCAACTAACAAAATCCCATCAAGTATATGGTGTAACACTTATTGTAACCGGTTCTTCATAAAGATGATCTCATCATCATGTCGTTGTACTAGATATTCACTCTCCTGCATTAGTTATTATAAGAGGATACGGAATTCTAGAGAAATATAAATGTACTTCATTATCAACATTAGGTGAAACTATTACACTCCTTACATTATTTTCGTTATCTTCTTCATAATAAAATCAAGTATGAGTAAACTGCTCAATAGGTGCTGTATACAATTCTCAAACTGTTCACCATCACCACTCTAAATTTGAATCATAGTCTGTATATTCTCCTGGAACTAACATTTTCATAAATACTACTACTGGTATAGGTCTTTCCTGAGCTTCCCATCTTGCTACGAGTGTATAATCTCATGTTTCTCATCATGCCATACTAGTAATCAATGTACCATCTCTATACCATCCTGTAAATGTGTATCAATTTCTTTCAGGTTCATAACCAATCAAACTTATAGTTGGAGTTTCGATTGTATATTCCTTCGTTAATGTCATATCTCATGTCAGACTTCATCCACTCAAATCAAAAGTAACTGTATATGTATTTAATGTTTCTTCGAAATTTCCTGTTATCGTACATCATTCCGCTACTGCATAATTTCATCCACTTCCACATTCACTAGAGAATATCCATCCACTAAATGTGTATGTATGTCCCGCTGGTGCAGTTCATGTTGTTACTGTTACTGTTACGTCATCTATTGTTAATGTTCCATTTTCATTATCTATAATTGATGTTCAGTGAGGTTTTGTTACTGATTCTGTACTTACTGTTCCGTATCATGTATTATTTGATGCTATCCTTACTTCATGACTATCTGATGCTGAAAATGTTGCAGTCATTTGACAGTCTCATGTTACAATATAGACATTTCAAGTATAACAATTATCGGCGCTTTTAATTAATATATTTGATAAAGTTATTTTTGCTGGTCTAAGTAAGTGATCTTCATCTTTATAACTTGAACCAAATACTATCGGCTTAGTAAAATAAGCATTAAATCATGAATAATCATATAATTGTTCATTTTCACTTCAATTTATTGATACATACAATATAGAATTTATTCTTGATATTTTTATACTATGTAGATTTTCAAGTGAGTAATTTTTATTAGTTTTATAACCTTTTCAATAATTTGATGTTGCAGTAATTTCTATTTTACCAGCTGAACTACTTTTTCTAATTGCAATTCCAGGATAAATATTTTCTTGATCTTCATCCTTCACATTTAATATTGTCGCTTGATTTACACTACTACTTAAATTTTGATCAACTATATCAAAAGATATTTCAAAATCTTTTTGATAATTAGATTCACTAAATAAGTCGTATCATGGATTAGTTATTATCAAATTATTACCTCATGTAAACTCAATTGGATCAGAATGACTATATATGATATGTTCATCGCAAACTTGTTTATCAACTTTTCCACAAGTACCTGCCCATTCTTGAAATTCATATCACTCATTTCATGATAAAGTTACTTCTGTTCAACCAACTCTCAATTTATCTCAACTTATTACGATAGCTGCTCCGTATTCTTTTGATAATGATTCTGGAGTTAATGTTCCATATCATGCAGGTGTTCATGTCAATGTTACTGTATATAATCTTGTTGATTCTGTATATACAGCCGTATATGTTATATCTCATGTTACAGGAGAAAGTTCTGGATACCATCCATCAAATGTATATACATTTTGTTCTGTTGATACTCTTGATGGAGTTGATCAGTTATAAGTAGGTGTTTCTCCACTTGCTACTTTACCTGACCACAAGAAATCTCCATTCCAATTTTCAAATGTTACTGTATGCAACGCACCTCTATTATAATATAATCTAACAACCGTAGATCAATCAGCATTAATTCATGTCTGATAACTTGCTAAATCTCAACTTAATATAAATCATGTATAGTTTGTACCTGTTACATTTGTCTGTGCATTTGCTGTTCAGTACATAATTCCAGACCATACAAAATCATATCAAGTCTGTGTTAAATTCTGCTGATAATGTTCTACTGTATATGGTGTTGGTGTATCATCTACTGATTTAAAGAATGCAATAATATTCAAAACCTGGTCTACTACGATAGTCAATTGATTTGTTCCACCTCATAAATCAGTTCCAGATAATACTGTATCTCCATTCATCCAATAATCAAAGACATATCCAAGCTCAGGTATCGCTATAAATATTAGTTCTGTTCCATAATCATATAATCATGTTAGACTAATTCATGTAGTTCACATTCCGGATAAATAACCTTCATATCATGTCGCCACACTTGCATTTACATCATAATTATTGATATCCCAATGTGCGTACAAATCCAAATCTCATGTAATAGATGTCCCCGTAAATATAAAAGGCAAATTTGCTCAAGATTCAAACCATCACGTAAAAGTATGTCATGCTTTTTCTGGATCTGTTGGCGCACTTACTTCTTCTCATGGCAAAATAACACTCCTTGTATATTCATTTTCTCCATCCATAAACCTTACTAATACTCACGAAACACACAGATTATCACTATTATAAGCCAAACCATCAGGACAATCCCATTTTGCATATAATGCAGTCACTGAATCAGATAATGTATCTCCTCAAGTTTTCATAGTATTAGATTCAAAAGTTGGAGAAGTATACCATCCACCAAATTTTAAATCTGTTCAACTTGCATCTGTATTTTCAGGTTCTTTAATCGCATTTATCGTAGCTACTCCGCCCACTTTCTCTACTGTTATTAATCCTTTTTTTCATCAATTTACTATATCTAAATTTGCACTATCTGTTGAATTTTTAAAACAACGCAATGTAGATCAATTATTACGTTGTGAATTGTTTGTAAAAAGAAATTTTCCATTCTCATCATAATAATTATTGTCTCCGTCTTTACAAAACCATATATTTATTGCATTTTCCAGACCTGACGGTGTTGCTGTCCAATAATCTCAACACATATTTTGTTCCTGTTCTCTTGTATTTCCCTTTTTATGATTTCATGCATGAGGAAACAAAAATTGAGAAGAAAATAATTCCTGGTCATCTGAAAGGAAGGAAAATCATGATCCTTTGCCTTGAATTGTATTAATAGTTTTATCATATATATCACCCCATACTCTAAACAATCAACCTTCATCATTTGTTTCGCTTGTTAATGGCACATGATATCCATCAGGACACGGTCATTGCATATCTATAGTGTTTCCAATTCACCACAAATACTTTAGTACATTACCACTATTGGAATGCCAAGATTTTCTGGAACTATTACCTCAATTTTTTCAAATCCATGTAGAACTTGCAAATTTTGATGGTATATAATTTTCTACAATATCTACTGATACTGGAGTATCAGTAATAGGAGAATAATTACAAGTTGCATTACCATTACATCTAGGAAATCCATAGTTATTTCACCACTGATATACAAATCCAAAAGAATTAGGATTTTGACTATCAAAATTTTTATTATAAACACCTGTAGCTCACATATTTCTATCCATCATTACATATTTAATTAAGCTACCATTTGAATCTATCATATATACATCCAAATCTCCAAATATTTCTTTATATGTCCAATGTGCATAAAGTGTAATATTACCTGTCACTGTATCATTAGCGAAATTCCATTGAGTTCCACCTCTAGGTTCAGTCCACCATCCAGTGAAAGCATATCATGGTAATTTTGGTTCATTATATCCAGAAAGCATCGCAGGATCTGTTGCATGTCCTCATCATAATACATTTTGTGAGGCTGGTGTATCAGCAAATGTTCATCTATTTGCATCAAAAGTAACAGTATACGTAACACCTTCATCTTCTTGCCACTTAGCATAAAGTGTAATATCACCTGTAATAGCTGTTCCAGAAAAATCAAAAGCTGACTCTGCTCATGTCAAATACCATCCAGAGAAATTATATCCAGATTTAGTTACAGTAGGTATATCTTCACTACTAACCATCGCACCACTTTCTACCTCAACTATAATAGGATCATCTCCGTTATTTG